>Ga0315288_10009171_pt1 | contig 12472 bp, 5 predicted proteins | sample YL17G11_20_MG_FD_203454 | JGI IMG/M metagenome (GOLD analysis project Ga0315288, IMG submission 203454) | Sediment microbial communities from Yellowstone Lake, YNP, Wyoming, USA - YL17G11_20 | ecosystem: Environmental > Aquatic > Freshwater > Lake > Sediment | place: USA: Wyoming | collected...
CTGCCGTGGATCATGAAGGCGTTGTCCTCGTTGATTATCTTCCTCGTGAAGTTGATGTTCACGGGGTAGCTCGTGTCCGATGTGAACAGGCCGAAGACCACGTTGGAGGAGATGTTGCAGTTGAGGATTTCGAAGCTGGACCCGCCGAGCTCCAGGATGCCGTCCTTGTTGTTCACGACGCGCGTGTCACTGATGTACAGGTGGGTATCTTCCACCTCTATGCCCGTCTCGTTGCTGCCCTCGATACGGGAGGTCAGTACCGTCACGGTGGCGCCCATCGAGTAGATGGCCTTCCTGTTGCCCATGAAGGTCGAGTTGTCGACCCGCACGGACCCGCCCAAGGCCGTTATGGCGGAGGCGTTCACGGACTCGAAGGAGCAGCCATTCACTCGCAAGGTGGCATTTGTCAGCTCGATGCCCGCCTCGCCACGGAGGAAGGTGGACCCGTTGATGACAACCGTGGACCTCTGGACCTGGAACTTGCCAGGATTGTCGGCGAAGGTGCAGTCCTCGAAGTACAGGGCCGGCACATTGTCGTTGATCGCGACCATGGATTCCATGCTGCCAGTGATAGTGACGTTATGGATTGTAGCCGAGAGCTCTTCGAACAGGAAGAGGCCGGTCTCGTCGTTGGCGAGGACCGAGTCCTTGAGCAGCAGCCTTGATGCGAAGGAATGTATCCCGACCTTGTTGTCGTAGACCTTCAGCCCGGAGAGAGTTACGTTGCTGTCGAATGTCATCAGTCCCTGGACCGAGTTGTTTGCTATGGTGTCGCCGTTCATGTAGAGGGTCGACTCGTCGATGTAGAGGCCCAGCGAGTTCTTGCTTATGCTGTTATTGTCCATGACGAGCTTGGACCGCCAGGAGTACACGCCTGTTCCGGAGCTCGAGAAGCTGTTGTTCGACAGCCAGCCGTCAGAATACTGGAAGTAGACCCCTTTCTGATAATTGCCTTCGATATGGTTGCCGATCATCCGGACATGGGATTCGGATGAGAAGAACAGGCTGTAGTTGCCGCTGAAGCGGATGGTGTTATTGACGAGGGTGGCCGTGCCATACCACATGCTGATGGAATAGTTGCCCATGAGGAATATATTGTCGGCGATGTAGGCGTTTGTGTGGTAGTTGATGTCCATGCCGTGCGAGTTGTCCGTGAAGGTGTTGCCGATGACCTGGGGCCGGCTGCTGGTTATGTTGAGGCCGATCTTGTTAGAGATGAAGTGGTTGCCCCGGATCATAATGTGGGCCTCGTAGAGGTTGATGGCGAACTTCGGGCAGTCCTGGAAGGTGTTGTCTTCGATGATCAGGGATTCGTTCAAGAAGGAACCGTACATGCCGTAGTTCAGATAGCTCACCGTGTTCCCTTTGATGGTCCCCGAGGAGCCCGCGATGGAGATGCCTTGGGAGTATTTCTCAAGGCCGTGGCTGATGGTGTTGCCCTCGATGCGGACCGTCGACGAGGCGACCCGTATCCCGAACGAGGCCTCGAAGTAGGAGATGTCGTTGTTCAGGATGCTGAGGTTGCAGCCGGAGGTGACGAACACCGCGGAATAGTTCATGTAGTACACAAAGTTCCCCTTGATGGTGGTCGTCGAGGATATCAGGTACATACCATGGGTCATCACGCCGAGGCCGACCTCGAGGATGTCCGGGCCGTTGAGCGAGTTGCCCTCGATGGTCCCGCCAGACCGGTACATGTAGATGATCTCGCGGGCGTCGTGGCGGAAGTTATTCCCCTTGATGACGGGGTCGCTGAAGTAGGACCTGACGCCGTCCCGGTGGTACCAGATGAGGTTGTTGGTGATCTTGGGCGAGGCCGACTGGATGTAGACCCCGAAGGCGTTATTGTGTATGTTGTTGTTGAAGATGTTCGGGCTACCCTGGAGGATGAACACCCCACGGTCCATGTTGTTCCCGATCTCGCCATTGCCGATGGTCGGGCTGGCATCGACGATGTGGACGCCATCGTCGTTTTGCACGATCTTGGTGTCGTAGATGGTCGGCTTCGCCGTGGAGCCGGCCACTAAAAGGCCGAACTGATTGTTCGAGATGGTGGAGTTGTCGATGCTGGGCGATGCGTCCTTGATGTATATCCCGGCATAGTTGAACCTGAACACGCTCCTTGTGATGGTCACCGAGTTGGACTCGATGCGCGGGCCCAGCGCGTCGTCGGGCGTCACAGCGTAGCCGCTGTACTCGACGGTGCTGTCGGTTATCAGGACATTGGAGCCCTTTTCCATGAGGAACTTGTACCTGAAGGCCGGGTTGGTGGCAGTGAGCTTGCTCGTGCCGATGACGTTTAGGACCCCGGTGTTCCTGACCGTGATGGTCTTGGGGTCATTGAACGCGCTGGCCATCCGTATCTCCACACCGTTCAGCGTTAGGTTTCCGGTGCCTTTGACCTCGAGGTTTCCGTTGACCGTGTAGGGGCTGCCCAGGGCCGGTGTCAGACACACCTCGTTCGAATTGATGACCCAGTCCCCGCTGACGGGCGGAGTGAGATTGAAGCAAGCGGCGGATACGCCGCTGGAGCCGGCGAAGGTCAGTAGGAGCAGGGCCAGCAGGGCCAATAGGGCCAGGAACGGGATGAACAGCAGGAGCTTGGTGCGATCGTTCATGGGCGGTCACCCCCCTTGGGCATATCGGAGCCCTCGCCATACTCGATGTCGAACTCCGGTGCATTATGCTCGACCACTATGGGCTTGCGCCCCTGGGGCCGCTTTGGCGTGACCCTCTTTGGCGGGGCCTCGCGCCCCTCCTCGGGCTCATCGGGCGGTGCCGCCTCGGTCTGGGCCGAGGCCTTGTCCATTCGGTCCTTCCTGGCCTTGAGCATGCGGGACCTAGACAGCAGGACCCACTGGACCACGAGGACGATGATGGCGATCACGGCGAACAGGGGCATGTAATCGAAGGCTGCCTGCGTCCCGGTGGGCTTGGGCTCCGGGGGCGCCTTCCTCTTGATATGTACCGTGACGACCTTGGTGTTGCCGGCCTTGTCGGTGGCATCGAAGACGAAGGTGTTGTTGGCCGAGTAGAGGTTCAGGGTGGTCCCGAAAAGCCCGGTCCTACCGACCGGCAGAAGGTTGCCGTTGAGCTTTAGCGTGGCCCCGGCCTCGGTCTGGCCCTCGATGATGAGGGCGGTCTGGTCGCTGACCATGCCGTCCGTGACGCCATTGAGCGTGAGCATCGGGGAGACGGTGTCCCTGTAGACCGTGAGCGTGCCCTTGCCTGGGTTGGTGTTCCCGGCCCTGTCCTTTACGGTGACCTGGATGATGTTTTGGCCCTCGGAGAGCCCGAGGCTGAGCTCGAACCTGCCGCCCTGGTCCGATTGTGTCGACGCCGTGAAGTTGAGGGACCTCGCGCTCACGTTGGCCCCGGCCTCTGTCAGGCCGGCGACGGGGATGCTCGTCCGGTTCGTGTACAGGCCGTCCCTGGGGGAGCTGATGTTCAGCGGCGGGATCGTAATGTCGTAGAGGACATGCCTTACCGTCGAGTTCTGATTGCCGAGCGAGTCCTCGGCCATAAGGTCGATGACGTTCATGCCCTCCTTCAGGCCGTAGGTGAAGGAGAAGGAGCCGTCGTCGTTGACGGTGATTGCCCGGCCCTGGGACATGAGCTTGGCCCCGACGTCGGTGTAGCCGGTCACTGGGAGGTTCGGCTCATTCTTCCGGTTGGTTACGTAGTTCTCGGGCGGTGAGTTGATCACTATCTTCGGTGCGGTCGTGTCCCGTATGACCTTGACGCTGACCGAATTGTAGTTCCCGGTGTCGTCCTTGGATGTCACCACGAGCACGTTCTCGCCCTCGTCTATGGGTACCGAGATGCGGAAGCTGCCATCGACGGCAAGGACCGAGATGTCCTTGATGGTCACGGTCGCGCCCCGCTCGGTGGCCCCCTCGACCAGGACCGTCCGAAGCTTCGTGACGAACCCGTCCTCGGGGTCAAGCACGAACAGGAAGGGGGCCGAGTTGTCGATGGTGACACTGATGGTGAGATAGTAGGCGTTGCCGGCCCGGTCGAGGGCCCGCATGTAAAGGTCGTAGTGGCCGAACCTCAAAAAAAGCGAGAAGTTCCATGGTGAGAGGCCGTTGACATCGGTCCACAGGTCCAGGTCGAGGCTCCATTGGACCCGGTCGAGGCCCGACTGGTTGTCGCCGGCTGTCCCGTTGACAAACAGGGTGTTGTTCGTCTGATGGACCACCAGCCCTGGCGACAGCACCTTGAGCCACGGAAGGATGTGGTCGGGCAGATAGAGAGATATCTTCATGTTGCTCACGACGTTGGCCTCGGTCCAGTTGGTCATCCCGATGAAGGACCCGGAAACGTTGTGCGCCGTGGTCATCTCCTTACCGGAACCGATGTCCGTGAACTCCCTGAGATAGAACTTGCCGGAGAGGCCGTCGGTCCCGGTCTGCCCGTCGAGGACCTTGGCCCCGGTCTTCTCGGAGATGGAGATTGACGCGTTGCCGATGGTGACCCCGTTCTCCCACATGGTCTTAACATCGCATTGCCACAGGACGTTCAGCCGTCCACCGGAGACGAGGTACTTATTGGCGTTGAAGGATGTGTTGTAAAGGTTCACCGTGCCCTGGTCGACCTTGACATCCAGTCCAACCATGTCCATGATGCTGGAATTGTACACATCGAGGCCGCCGTCCACGACTCGGAGGCCGTCGGTGCAATTGATCACGACCGACGATTGGACCGTGGTGTTCCCGCCCCCGACCACGATGCCGTCGTAGCCGTTGCCGATGAATGAGCCTTCGATGTCGAGGAGCCCGGCGCTGTAGACCCCGGCGTTCTGCCCGTTCGGGCCGAAATTGTAACCTAGACCGCTCAGGGTCGAGTTCACGATGTGCGCCGTGCCGCCGTCCAGGACATTGAGGTAGGTGCCCAATGCCGCACTCTTGACCTCGGTGGTCACGCCGTCGAATGTCAGTTCCCCTCCCTGGTCGACTGTGAAGCCGTTGGGCGCCACATCGATGCCAAAAAGCGTCAATGCGCTCCCCTCGAGGGTTAGATGCCCGCCGTTGGAGATAGTGATAGGTAGCTTCATCTGGATCGGTGAATCGACCAGCGAATCACCGTTGACGACCCATTTCGCATCGACCTTGATGTTGTCCTTGACCACGTACGCGAAGTCCTTGCACTGGAGGATGTTGTTGTTCTCGATGGTTATCACGGTGGGGAAGTAAGGCGCCCCGTTGTCGCTCGACTGCATGTCGACATGGATCCCGGACCAAACGTTCGAGATGTCATTGTCTTTTATAACCACGTTCGAGCTCAGATGTTCGATATGCACGCCGTCTCCGGTGACCACCCGAAGGGTGTTCCCGATGATCGTGACGGTCGAGTAGGATATCTTGATGGCCACCTCGTTCGACCACGATATCTCGTTATTCACTATCTTCGCGTGCCTCGTCATGGCGCAGTACGGGTTGGTGGCCCACGGCCCGGCCGCAAGGAACCATGGAGGCAACCAGGTGGGCGGGAACTCTGGATGCATTACCGGGGTGCACAAAGGATATACGTTGATTCCCACGGTCTGGCTATCTATAATGGTGCTGTCATAGACCTCGACATCCCCCTGCGCATCCCATATCGCTATATCCGACGAGACGATGGTGGTGTTCCTGATTATCACGTGACCGCCCAGAGGGATGATGCCCTCGGATATCTGGGTGAAGGTGAAGTTGCTCCGGTCGATAATCGCGTCCATGCTGCCTATTGGGACCGCGCTCAGGCCGTTCACCATGCTGTCGCTGATCCTTAGCTTCGAGTTGGGATAAACGTCCAGTATGTACCATTTGTCGGTGGTCCCTATGTATGAACCATTGGTGACGTATAGGGCCCCGGTCGGGAACACGTTCACGTTGTATTGATAGTCCGAATGGAGGTGGAGCTGGACGATTGTGTGGTCCAGGGTGAGGCTGGCCCCGGGCATGATATTGACATTGCCCTCGATGACCAGGGTCTGGTCCTTGACGACGGTGTTGTCCGTGATGGTCCAGTCGCCGAGGCCGTAGGGCGGAGGGTCGGTCTGGGCCGAGGCCCGGAGGGCCGGGATGAATGGCAGGTATCCAGGCAATGCCATGGAAAGGACGACCAGAATGCAGAGGGCCTTCACAATGCTCTTCCCCGATGCCCCGAAATTGCCAATTCGCCCAGCCATGCCAACGCCCTCCCTGTATAGACCTCGATATTCCCAAGAAAGCAACTAGGTACATTATACAATGGAATGAAGATGTACAATCCTATTTAAAACATATGATTCAGTCTTCTAATTATAGGGTCCCGTTCTTGCGCTTCATCTCCGAGAACCGCTCCTGGTCCCAGCCATCGGCGCGGGCAAAGTCCTCCAGGAAGTTATCGGGCAGGGGTATCTTGGGCCGGTGGCGCTTGTCGGCCTTCCTGTTGATATCGGAGCCCTTGGCGTAGCCCCTCTTCCCGTCGAGGACGCCCGAGAACAGGGCCAGGGCCCCCTTGACCAATGAGCTGAAGCGGCTCTGCCGGAGGATACGGGCTATAATCCTTGCCGCGAACTTGCCCTTGTCATCCTTGAGCTCTATGAGCTCTTCCATGGAAAGCTCTATCCTGACGGTGGCGTCCTTCGAGGGCCGGGCCGTGATGTCCAGGTAATGGACCTTGTCCTTGTCTATCTTGAGGATGTAGTACGCGAAGGGCTTGCCCTTGTGCTTCAGGCATATCTGCAATGTCTGGTCGCCGAGTATGTGGAGCATCCGGTCCATGTCGACGATGTTGTGGAGGCCTATCTTTTCGGTCCTGACCTTGGTGTACGGGTTGACCTGGGCCTCGAGGAACACGCGGGCGAAGAAGGCGCTCTCCTCGGGCTGATAGTCGCTGCCCGCGTTCATTATAAAGTCCACGCGCTCCATGAAGTGCTGGACGGAATCCAGGAGCGTCATCTTGGTGCCGTCGCACTCCCGGTACTGGTAGGCGATCATGTCGTCGAGGAATATGTCCAGTGCATAGAAGCGGCCCAGGCAGCCCGTAAGTAGCTCCTCGAGCTCTCTGCCAGACAAGGCCTCGTGCCTGAAGACCAGGTGCATCTGGTCGTACTTGGTCCAGTCCTTCTCGAAGATGAGGCCCTTCGTTTCTAGCTCCTTGTAGAACTCGCTGCCCGCCTGGGGCGTCGCGATGGCGAAGGCCGCGTTGGTCATGCCAAGGTCTCTGGCGTATTCAGGGAAGGTCTTTATCTCCTCCTTGGTCTGGCCAGGGAGGCCGATGACGAAGGTGCCGCCGGCCACGGCGTGGTTCTTGCGAAGGGTCTGCACGGCCTGGCGCTGTATCTTGTTGGAGATGCCCTTCTTCGTCCCCTTCAGCGAGCCCTCGCAGGGGCTCTCGATGCCCATGCAGTAGCCGACGACGCCGGCCTTGACCATCTTCGCCACGGTGTCCGGATGGCGCGCCACGGTGTCCGCGCGGAGCATGGCCGTGAAGATGATGTCCAGGTCCGCGTCTATAAGCAGTTCAGACAGCTTGTCGACCATGCTGGGCTTGCCCATGAAGTGCGGGTCGCCCCAGATGATTATGAGAGGCTCCCTGTGGTGGAGATCGAAGACCTCGTGGACCTCCTTCATGATGTTCTGGGGGGTCCTGAACCTCTGGTGCGACTTTGACATGGAAGGCTCGCAGCAGAAAGTGCACTTGCCCCAGCAGCCGCGGGATGTGTGTATCTGGTCCCTGTGCCTTTCGCCTTTTTTGATCCAGATCTCGCACTCGTTGCCGGCCCGAAGCTGCCGTGCGGGGAACTTCAGTGTGTCCAGGTCCGGCACGCAGGGGCGCTCGGGGTTGTGGATGATCTTGCCGCCCTTGCCCTTGTAGCTCAGGCCGAGGATGCCCTCGGGTTTTCCGTCGCCCTTTTCGAAGAGCTCCCGGGCCGTGATCTCCGATTCCCCTCGGGCCACGATGTCTATCTGGCCGTGGGACAGTAGCTCGTCGGGTATGGCGGTCGGATGGTAGCCGCCGACGGCCGTCGTCATCTTCTTGGAGTGGTCCTTTGCGGCCCGGCACAGCTCGAGGCCGGATGTGTGGTCCGTCGCGCTCATGGTCACGCCGAAGAAGTCCGGCTCGAACTCTTTGAGGTGGGTTTCTATAGGGGTGCTGTCGAACTCCTGGTTCACGATGACTATGTCCTCGACGACGTCCAGGATGCTGGCCGCTATGTACTCAAGATTGACGGCAAGGGGGGCCCACATGTAGCCCCAACCGCAGCGGCTCTTGGGCCGCACCAGCATCACGCGTTTCTTTGACAGGGAGGCACCAACTGGGACAGAGTGAAAATGGGTAGAAGTCGAGGATATTTTAATCTTGCGGGGCCGATATAATTCTTGGCCTTGGACCATGATTGGTAAAAAAAGCGCCCCGGCCGGGATTTGAACCCGAGTCCCAAACTCGACAGGCTTGGATGATAGACCACTACACTACCGGGGCTTTAGGTGGGCAGTAGAACCTGAAATCATTGAGTATATATAAAACCGACCCTTGCGGTCTTGCCCCGACGCATCAGAACCTGCCGCCCGCGCCCCTTTGCCCGTTGGTGGGCTCGGAGCCCTTCACTGCAAGCCCCTGCTTCGTGAGCTCCAGCTCCCTGTACTTGGTGTCGAAGGTCATGCCCTTCAGGGACAGGATGCCCAGGCGCGTCACCATGCAGTCCCCGACCCGCTCCTTCTCGATGTCGAAGACCCCGTCGAAGACGGAATGGAGCGAGGAGACGATGTTCTGGTCGTGCATGCCCTTGTCGAGGAGGAACATGCCCGTGATGTTGTACTTCTTGAACTTGCCCCGGATGGACTGCGCGAAGCCGTAGACGTTGTCGAAGCCCAATGCCTTGATGGCCGGGCTGAGGACCGTTATGACGGCCCGCTTGGTCGGAGCGTCCTTGATGGACTTGATGGCCTTGTCTATGGCCATCTCCAGGTTCGTGATGCTCTTCGAGCTCAGCACAACGGCTCCCCGGACCTCGACGCTCCGGACCCGCTCGTTCTTGTGCGTGTACCAGTCGACGATCACGAGCTGGCCCTCCTTCTCGAAGTCGCTGAGCCTGTGGCCCAGGCCCCGCATCTGGGTCCTCCACTCGTCCGGCGACATCATCGTGACGACGACCATGATGGAGCCGTTCTCATTGAGGCCGCATCCGAGGAACTGGTTGGCGAAGATGTCCTTTTCGCCGCTGGTCGGGCCCTGAAGTATGATGGAGGCCCCATTGGGAATGCCCCCGTGGAGCATCTCGTCGAGGCCTGGCACGCCGGACGGGAGCCTGGCGGCGAAGGCCCGGTTGAGCAGCTTGCTCGAAATGCCGAGGTCGTCGATCTCTTCCTGGTACTCCTTGACGACGGGCGCCAGGGCCTCGCGGGCCCTGGCCATGGCCTGGGCCCTGGACGATATCCTGGCCTCGGTCTCGATGATGGTGTCCAGCATAGCGGTGAGCTCGGAGAGGTTCTTGTTGAAGTCCAGGACCTTGATGAAGATGTGGACCTTCCCGTCGTCATCGACCGTGACCTTGCTTAGGGTCTGGCATTTGTCCGCCAGGTTCTTCACCTTGGACCGGTAGAAGGAGACGGGCTGCATGGGCTCCTTGAGGAAGGACGATAGGAACCCCTCGAAGAGCTCGACGAGGAACTCGGATTCGCTGTCCAGCTTGACCAGGTGGCCGTCCGGGGCCTCCGCGTCCTGTGGCTTGGGCTCGGGCTTGACGGGCTCGTTGGGTGCCTCCCACATGTGGCGCTCCGTCGCCGAGTCGTCCTTGCGCTGGGCCTCCTGGGAGTCGGCCCTGGCGGTCCGCTCGTCGGCCTCGGCGCGGCCGGCCCTCCGGTATGCCATGGACTCCTCCTTGGCCGCCTTCTCGCGCTCGGACCGCTCTCCCTCGGAGGACAGGTCGCGGACCTTGCGCTCTTCAGCGGTAGAGGCAAGCCGGGCATGGCTCTCGCGCTGGGAGGCCCCGGACCAGGATTCCTCCTCGCGCATGGCCTGGGGCTCCCAGGTGTATTCGCCGCCATGGCGTGCCTCCCAGGGCTTGGGGACCTCGGTCTTGGGCTGGGAGTGCGGGAGCGAGACCACCTCGACCTCCCTCTTGCCGAGGGCCGATGGTGTGGAATGGAAGTCCTTTGGTTTCTCGTCAGGGGATGTCACTGGCCTCTCGGGCAGGTCCGATGTCTCGAGTGCGTTGCCGCAGTTGGGGCAGCGAATCCATCCCGGTTCGACCTCTATGCCGCACTCGGGGCACTTGGGGCGAACCTCGTCCGGGGCCACCACGACGGACCTCGCATCCTCGTTCGGCACCGCAATGGGCTGAATGGCCGATGGCGTTGGAGCGGCATAGCTGGCCTCGGTCTGGGGTGGGACCTCGACCAGGGCCTGCGCCGGCGGCGAGGAATGCGCGGGTGTGTATGCGTTACACTTGTAGCAGAAATCCTGGTCGTACCGCTTGATGTAGTAGAGCGGTTCGCCGCAGGTCGAGCATTTGAGCTCGGTCTTCTGGGGCTGGACATCGTCCCCCGACACGGCGGCCTGGGTTTGCTCGTAGGTGCCGCAGCCGTAGCAGTACCACTGGTTGTATTGCGGGACGAACGTCAAAGGCTTCTGGCATTTGCCACAGAACCTTGACCCGAGCTGCCCCTGACCCCAACCATTGGCCATCTTTTTATTCCCTCTTTCTCGATGTTGAAATGTTGAGAGCAAGGTCGCTCAGCGGGTTTGTCCTCAACACAAATATACATCTTTGTTAACTTCGATACTATATAAATGCTTTGTTATTTTCGAACTTGTTTTCAACAAAAATAACACATATTGCATGGCCTCTGTTGAAAGGCCATTCGATTTTCAACATCGGCCCGTCGAAGCGCTTCAACCGAAGACAAGACCTTTGTTGAAACCGTCCGCTAGCGGACCTCTGTCTCTGTGGAGACCTCGATGCCGCTCTCGGTGAATATGAACGGATGCACCGTGTTGTCATGGTCCGTGAAACGCATCTTGATTATCGCTATGGTCCTGCGGTATTCCCCGGCGGTCTTTTCGTATCCAATGGCCACGAAGCTGTCGCCCATGAAGGCCTCGATGCCGAAGCGCGACTGCTCTCCGGACTGGTTCAGGGACTCCGCCAACAGGATGGTCGTGACGTTCATCTTCTTGAGGAACCGGACGAAGCGGAACATCTCCTGCCGTATCTCCTCGATGGACTTGTAGAACAGGCTGGCTGCCGTGAGCGAGTCGACGACAAGCCGCTTGATGTTCCCGTGCTGAAGGAAGCTCTCGAGGAAGTTCTTGATGGCCCCGAAGCCCACGATCTCCCGCTCGACCTCGTCGCTCACGTTGGCGCCCTCCCTCAGGAGGCCGCCCATGTCGATGAGGTAGACGCTGCCGTCGTTGAGTAGGGGCTCCAGGTCCATGCCCAGGTTCTTCATGGCCGTGATGATGCTCTCGCGGCTCTCCTCGAGCGTGAGGAAGAGCCCGGGCTCGCCGCACTCCTTGGCGCCGTGATAGATGTACTGCATTCCGATGGTCGTCTTGGCGGAGCCCGCGGGCCCGCTGAATATGTTCACGGACCCCTCGGAAAAGCCGCCCTGGATAAGCTCGTCGAACCCGTTGATCCCCGTCGGAACTCTGGTCACCATTGGAACACCCTCTCTCCTATGACATATCGAACTTCATCGTCGGTTCATGACCGCTTCTGTATGGCCGCCTTAATCTCGTTGACGAGGGCCTGGACCTTCTCGTTGTCGGCGTGCTTTTCGAGGTTCATGAGTATGTTGCGGACGGCCTCGTCGCCGAACCACGCCTGCAGGGCCAGGGCCAGCGTCTTGATGGACTCGACCGGGTCCTTCTGGTTGAAGTCGTTCTCCCTCATCTTGGTCATGGTCTCTATGGCCCTCAGGCCTATGTTCTCGGCCACGCCCCGGTAGATCTGTTTGTAGATATTCGCGGCCGCCTGGAGGTCGACTTCCTTTTTGTATATGTACTCGCCCCGCCCCGCCTTCTGGAGGGCCCCATCGGTCTCGAGCCTGTGGACTATGGTCGAGGTAACATGCTTGTCGAGCGCCAATGCCACGGCCACCTCGGTGGGCGATATGACCTGGTTTGGCCTGGCCTCGAAGAACTCCCTGATGAGTTGTGTCTTGCTCTTGTCCCCATTGGCGTCGGGCGGGATGGTCCTCACTTCCAGATTGTCGGTGTGCATATTGCAGGCGAAATTTCGGGCCCTGCCTGGGCCTAATCCAAATAGCTGGTTAATATTTGTTTAGCCTTATTAAACCTTCCTGATAGAAATTATTTAAGACAGTCTATGGTTATTTCACAGTCTGTAAAACTGTCATTAAAACGGCGAGTGAAAGTGCCACACCACCCACCCTAATTGATATATATCGCCTGCCTCCAAAGTAGAATCAATGATATTGCCAAGAAGCGAGGTCATCTGGCTGGGTCCAAATAAGATATTCGGGCATCTCGCGCATCT
>Ga0315288_10009173_pt1 | contig 12470 bp, 7 predicted proteins | sample YL17G11_20_MG_FD_203454 | JGI IMG/M metagenome (GOLD analysis project Ga0315288, IMG submission 203454) | Sediment microbial communities from Yellowstone Lake, YNP, Wyoming, USA - YL17G11_20 | ecosystem: Environmental > Aquatic > Freshwater > Lake > Sediment | place: USA: Wyoming | collected...
AGGCTACAACACAACGTACAGTATTCGGATATCAAAAATCTTGGTACGAATCTCGACACAATATTCGGCATGTACGATTTGAAACGTCTAGCCGTGTTGTCCGAAGTCGGATGCCCGGCTAACAAAGACGTATCGTTCGTATCGGCTCTTTTGAACGCGACAGTAAATAACTACGACACGTACGATTCTAAAATCAAAATAGATCTGACGGAGAAGCTGATACGGAAATGTCTGAAAGAGTACAAGACGTCTTATGAAAATTTTGGATACAATAGTCTGGGATGGAAGACCAAAGATCTACGGAAGACGATCAGCAACTTTTTAATGAATAAGGAGCTGCTACGGTGTTTCGCCGACGCTCTGTACATCAATATATTCGTTCTGGATATTAGTACCGACCGCCTGCTGTATGTCGGAACAGATCCGTGCATCAAGTACAAGAAAAATGTTCTACTGCTCAAATTTGGCGAACGGTTTGAGCTGGTGTTTGAAGAGATTCGTACGAACGATAAAACATCAAAGCAAACGAAGACCTGGTCATCCGCCCGCCGATACGTGTTTGATCATACGTCTGGTATCATTAAGAAATTTGTAAATTCAACGTACATCGTCGAAAAACTAGACTGCAATTACAACAACAGCAAAGACGATACGCGGTTCGTCGTAGGTGATGAAGTATTGACAGATATCGCAGTAAATAAAACGGCTGAGGTAGCTGAATTAGATGAGTCAGCAGAGTTAGCAGAGTCAGCTGATTCACAATCTCATGCTGATTCCGACATCAAATTTGAAGAAGGAGACGCGGATGACGATGAAGACAAGAATATCATAGGGATCACTGAGGCGGCTGAGTTCTCTGATTCGGATTCGGATTCGGATTCGGATTCTGAATCAGACTCTGACTCTGGATCAGACTCTGACTCTGACTCTGGATCTACGAAAGTCATTAAGACGAAGACAGCATCGCCCAAGACCGATACACCCAAAGCCACACAATCCATGTCGCGTGATGAGCTGTCTGTTATGGCAAAGAAGCTGGGTGTAGACATATACTATAGAGACGATCAGGGTAGACGGAAGCCCAAAACGAAGCAGCAGCTAATCGACAGCATCAACGAATAGTGAAAAATTTGATCGGATTTTGATTTATTTTCATTTTGTTTGTAATCCGCATTACAAAATACATCACGGCATGTCACAAGCCATCACATCCATTTTGAACGGATTCGTACAGAGCGGGGTACGGGTTAATAACGATTTAACAGATCAGACAGATCAGACAGATCAGGCAGATCGAACAGATAAAACAAAGCCCGTTATGCCGATCACAACTATTCTACTAGACGCGGCGCTAGGTCTGAATATTATGATTGAGTCGAAGATTTTGAGCCCGAATATCGCGAATCGGCTGTTCGATCTGCTGTCAAACATAGACTACAGGTCTGACGCAGAATCGGCGGTCAAGATCGGCGGCACTATACAGAAGATTCCGCGAAAACAAATAGCGTTCGGGGTCAAGGGAGCCACGTATCATTTTTCAGGGAACAGTGTGATGGTCGAAGACTGGAATGCAACACATTCCAATATTCATACATCTGAAGCCGTACAGATCGTACGGTACATCGCATCGAATCTGTCTAATAAGTTTGGCCGGCGGTTCAACTACGCTCTGATAAACAAGTACGATGATCATAATTCGTACATCGGGTACCACCGGGACGATGAGAAGGATCTGTCTGACAAGCCGATGATAGTCGGAATATCTCTGGGTCAGGCGCGGGATATCAGCTTCATGAATATTTCAACCGGACACAAGAACAGCATCACATTGAAGCACAACTCTCTAATGGTCATCGGCTATCCGACTAACACGTTTTACAAACACAGCATCGTCAAGCCCGGCAAACATGTTAAAATGGGTACGCGGATCAGCTTGACTTTCCGCAGCGTCAAATGATGCAAAATGATGCAAATGATGCAAAATGATGCAAATGATGCAAAATAATGCAAAATGATGATGCGTAGATCGTGCTTTTTTATTTTGGTGCGCCAAATATAATCGCTTTCCCGTATTTGATGGAAGACCCGAATATTTTGGCGCAAACACATGCCAATCCAAAACCATCGTCATCAACACAGAGATACATGGTGTACCGTAACGACATCAAGTATAAGGCGCAGAACAGTATAGATCTGGATAGGGCGGTCTTTGAAAACGACGAAGTCAGAAAAGATTTCATGAGCGATACGGACAACATTGAGTATCGGATCAAAGAGTGTTTCAGAGAAAAGTGTCAGGTGCTGGATGTAGCGCATACTAGTGCGAGCTGTACTACAACGACCTGCATGATGGATCGTATTATCGCTCACCCTAAATTTCCGGAGATCAAGAACCATATCATCATCATCTCTGCGAACGATATGTGTATCCCTCTGTATAAAACACCGTTAGACTTTTCTGTCTTTTCAAATCTGTTGAGCCTGAATCTGAGTAATAATAATTTGACTAGTTTGCCGAATCTACCGGTGTCTCTAGAAGAGCTGATTATCGATTCGAACAGGATTTCACACATCCCGATGATGAAACATATCAAACGGATCCGCGCTAGACAGAACAATCTAAACCGCATAGACTACGCGCCATCTCTAGAGTCGTTAAACGTATCGGACAATCCGGAGCTTCGGAGCATCATAAGCCTACCGAACCTGTACTATTTGGATATAGCGCGAACCGGCATAACACAGATCCCGATGTGCTCTAATTTGAAGTATCTGGATATGTCTGAGACACGTATATCCGTCTTGCAAACCCTGCCGAGCCTATGCATCTTGCGGTGTGAGAAGTCGGACCTACAAGATATATCGGCTCTACAGAATTTGTACGTCTTGATGACAACAGACTCTAAAGTTCGAACTGTACACTACATGGATACTCTGCAAAAACTCACGTACAGCGGGAAGCATAAAAAAGATATCAGACTCTCAAGCCGATACAAGGTGTACAACATCGTCAAAAATAGCAACGATGTTTATGATATAACGCTGAAGGCTAAGCCCGTCGTTGTGAAGATACTCAACTGATCGATTTGGTTTAACCGAGCCGGGTAGAGATGATAAAAAATAAACGCTATATAAAATATATCGTTTGTGTATGGAGTTTTATAATATCGAGAATGCAAATAATAGCTATTCAGATGGCGGGTCGGATTATGGATATGCTGGATATGCTGATATGACTGGCGGTGATATTGATGAAGTCAAAACAGATTCGCGGACGCATGGTATGGCGAGAGTAGAGCAAAATGTCGTAGTGCTTAGAAATATCCGGCGGTCGAAGTACGATGAGCAGGATGAGACGATCGCAGAGCTGAGTAACCGGCTTCATCCGATGGCTCTGGAGATCAAGGTCGATGTACCGCGTCTTGAAGATGTAGGCTTACAAACACAGATCGGTGTGTACTATCCGAACTTTGGAAACGGTTTCTTCCACTGGATACACTCTGGCAAGAATAAGATGATCGATTTTTCTAAGTTCGAAAATAAAAAGAAGGTGTACTACGTTGTGAACGGGTACGAGCAGTATGTCGATGAGTACGATTCGAGCATACAGACCGTGATGGACAATGGGCCGTTTTTTAGCAAGACACCTATCGTCTCTAGAAGCTTTTTCAAAATATGGGAAATCTTACACTATTACGATTTGATTAATACGAGCACGAGTTCAAAAACCCTATGCGTATCAAACTACCCCGGGGCCCTTGTACAAGCCGTGTCTTACTTCAGAGAGAAGTACAAGATCAAGTCGAATACTAGCAACACGTGTCTAAAATTAGAACCGGAAGAGAATGATGTGTATGCAGACGATTATAGTCAGACGTACGCCGAGCTTGATGACAAGTTTTTCAGTTCGAACAAAGCCATAACCGTCAAAACGCATAAGCTAGATAGTGCAGACTCTATTAAAAAACTAGATGCAGCTGATTCCGATCTGATTATAGCGGAGGGCGGGTACAACTACACCGATGAAAATATACAGGAGCAGAGGTCTCAGTTTTTGATATTCGCAGAAATCGTGACGGCCATCAGCTCACAGAAGAAAGGCGGATCACTCATACTCAAAATGTTCGAGATGTTCACAGAGCTGTCGTATAAATTTATCGTCTTGCTCAAACACTTCTATTCTAAAGTCTACATCATGAAGCCTCTGATGAGCCGGGACATAGATTCTGAGCGATATGTCGTGTGCAAAGGGTTCGATGGGTCTAGTTCCAAAAGTCTGATATCCAAACTAGCAGATTCAATGGATAAAATTAAACAGATCGCAGACTCTAGTACGGCAGATTCGCATTTCATCATAGACATCTTCCCATCGTATGAGATTACGTTTGATCTACGGCAACAGATCACGTCTATGAATATCAGCATCACGAATGCTCAGTACAAGCTGCTCAACAAAATGATAGAGTTCATAGACGGATCGAACTATCACGGCGATCTGTACCGGCAGTACAGGGAGCGGCAGATCGAACTCTCTAAATACTGGCTCAGTACGTTCGAACAAAACAAAGATAGAAAGGATGCCGCGAAACTAATCGAGCAAGCCGAAAAAGAAGAGATGAATCATCTGGCGAAGATGAATAAGAAGTACGTCAAAACGGAAAAGACAGACAAGACTGATAAGACGTCTAGCAAGGCGGCACCTATTAAGGCAGAAGCCAAAGCGGCGCCTAGTAAAAAAATGAGCAGAACTAGCGCTAGATCTAGATCCAAGTCTAAGTCGAAACCGAAATCAAAAGCGAGATCTAAACCCAAAAGCGCGGCTATCTAGCGTGATAAATAATGCCGGACAAATTATAAAAGCATTCGTATGAACGGGAATAGCGGAATGAAAGTAGACATGGTCAGCATGAGCGACGCGTTGTCTGATCCGACGGCTCAGATTATGGGCGGGGCGGACGGTGAGGCGAGTGTAGATGCGATACCGGATCTAGATGCTTTGACGTCTAATATTATAGAGATCCTAGAGTACTTGGACGAGCCGGACGTGCGTAAAATCTTACAGCATAACGAGTCTATTATACGAATGTCTCTGTATAACAAGTACGCGGATACCGTACCGCTGAAGTTTATAGATCTGTTTATGGAGAAAGACCCGACAATGAAAGCGGAGTCTATCGAGCGTACGATGAGATGGATCGAGGTCTTGGCCAAAGTCAAAGCCGGTGCAGCAGACCTAGAGACGGAGAGTAAGAAGCTTGTGGACGAAGTTAATCACCGGTACGTCTATTCCAAATACGGATCGAAAGAGGCGTTCGAGGCGGCCCTACAGCATGAGCTGTCTAAAGAGAATAAAGGCGGGCAGACCAAGGTACGAGGGTTTTAGTTTGGATATCGCATGTATTTTATTAGAACAGCATAAGTGTGCGGTTCTATCGATAAAAATTGAAATCTGTATCCATAGCTTAGCGCTTTTGTAATACGGTAATTACATTACGGCTGAACATAACCGATACATTTGTAAAATGAACCGCATAGATCGATCGATCATCGCCGTCGCAGACATGCTGATGCTGTACAAAAATGTATCGCGGGTCAAAGTGAATCAGATCGAGTTCTTACAATTCGCAAAGTCTGACGGCATCGACGATTGTAAAGTGACGGACGACGATATTCAGCTCTTGTTCAAGCTTGAGGCATGTGTGTATGCGCTAGAGCATGACGGTACGCGTATGGAATTTACGTACAGCGAAATATGCCGGCTGTTCGATACGATCGGGCGATGTATGATTACGCGAGTCATCGGACCGTCATTCAACGATATTCCGGATTTCCGTTCAAACATCATGAACGTATTCAGACGCGGGGTGTACCACTCTATGAAAAACATCATGTCGTACGTCGAGCATATGCGTCAAAATATTCAAGCTAATACGGCGATCGATGATCCGAATCTGACGAAATCGATCATCAAGATCTACATAATTTACGACATATTCTACACCCTGTCTACACCGCATCCCGATATATCAGAATTCCGCTACTTCCTGTCGAAGAATTCCGATCTGTCTGGCTCTACACACGGTATTACTAGTCAGGGCGAACTAAATCGGCTGACAGACATCATATACAACCATTCGATCGATTCAAAGATCGTACAGCAGATCGAAGAGTTTAGCATCGCCGTTCTAGAGAAAAAGTGCAGATGTAGACCGAAGTCTTACGACGGATCCACATCCGTATCGAATATCACGAATTGTGACCCGTCGTACCAAAAACATGTGTTCGATAAACTTGTCGCCCGGATCAAACAGATCAGCATGCCGATCGAAATCCATAACCATACGGATCTACTACGGGCTCAGTCGGCTCAGACAGCTGGAACTACTGGAACAGCTGGAACTACTTTTGATCGAATCGATCTGACGTACGATACGGTAGCTATACCGAAGGCTGAGGCCGATGAAACGGATGCGCAAGATAAGCAAGACACGCGGGACAAATCTGACAAAGCGCTTGACGAACGTAAAAACAAAGCAAATGTCAGACACGAATTTCGGCCGAAGATCTTGAACAGACCCAAAAGTTCTAACCCAAAACCGTACACGAATTTCAACTACGGGCAGAAGAGCAAGAGCAAGTGATGTCTATATCGATGTTACGCGTTTCTGGTCTTGCGCCTACTTTTGTTTTTGCTTTTGCTTTTGGTCTTTCTCTTATTCTTGCTCTTACTCTTACTCTTCCCCTTGTATTTCGCCGTCGAGTATATGCTTTTCGATGCTTTGGTGAGTTTAGCGAAGTCGTACGTCAGATACGGCTTTGGGTAATCTACATCGTGCATCGCATGCGTATTTTGCCAATTATGTATATCTTGTGCCGGTACGTCTTGCAGCTCTGGGATCCATTTTTTGATGTACAAACAATCCGGGTCGTACTTCTTACCTTGTGCCCACGGATTCATCTGACGGAAGTACGGCTGAGCATCGGCGCCGGATCCGGCAGACCACTGCCAATTCCCGTTATTGACAGCAGGATCGTAATCCACAAGATGTTGAGCAAAAAACTTCTCACCCTCTTTCCAATCTATCAGATAGTGTTTGACCAAATAGTTCGACGTGATGAGCCGGCCGCGGTTATGCATAAAATTAGACTGTACGAGCTCTCTCATCGCAGCATCTACTATCGGTACACCCGTCGTGCCGGTCTTCCACTTCTTGAGTAGGATAGCCGACCTCTTCCACCTAATCTTGTCGTACGACGGCCTGAAAGATTTGCCCTTTAGTACGTCTGGCCGGTTGTACGCGATATTATAATAGAACTCACGCCAAAACAGCTGGCTGATCAGAGTGTGCTTTCTTCCAAACAGGCTCAGTATCCGATGGTACACTTCTCTAACAGATACGATGCCGAACTTGATGTACGGCGATAATAGAGTCGTGCTGTTTGACATCGCGATATTGTTCCGATTCTTTTCATAGAGCCGATGGTTCTTAATTAGCTCAATACGCTTCAGCCCTTCGGCCCGAGTACTCTTATAGTTCGGCAGACCGACCTTCGATAGACCGCCTTTAAATTTGATCTTTGGAAGGATGGCCGATAGCTCTATTTCATACTTCATCTTTCCTACAATCGCAGTCTTTGAGACGTAGTTCGATTTCTTGTTCGGTACAGGTTTATCGACTTTGTGCTTGACGGCGTTATTGTAGAAAGGTGTGAAGACGGAGTAGTAAGATCCGGATACGTTTGTAACGCTGTTGATCGGCAGCAGCAGATAGTCTTCGATACTATGCAGCTCTACATCATTTGCGTCACAAATTGTTTGCAGATCGGCCTCTCTCTGTTTAGCGTACGGTGTGTAGTCTTTGTTAAGATACACAGACGATATGCCTAGCTTTGTTAGTTTCGGATCTCTGAGTACAGAATTTAGCACGGCATCTGGCTGGCCATAATAGAATCTCATCTTCGAGCCGTGCCGTCTAAGATGCGCATCTAGATCCATCAGAGCGCTAATCATAAATCGGATGGCCGGTACAGAGCGAAATGCGTTATCTGTTATCTGATCAGGGCTGAATATAAAGATCGGCAACACTTTCGATACGCGCAGAGCCTCTATCAGCCCGCGATTATCGTCTAGCCGCAGACTTCGATGGAAGATAAAGATCGATGTGTTTTTGCTCATAGTTATAAATAGGATCCGCAAAATAATGGCGCGATACCGATACAGATAGAGCGGCAAAAGATTGAAACGTTCACGCCTAATATTAATTTATGACCTATAAGTATTAACGCTATGAGTTACGAGCAAGTACTCTCTCATATATCTAAAGAAGAGCAGCAAGCCATAGAGACCCTATTCAAGAGGGTCGAAAAGGGCAAGGAGTTCGAGTTTATCTTCTTTAGTAAAAAGCGGGATGAGATGAACCGCGAAAAGTATATCATGCTACTCAAGTTCATGCGCGCTATGAGGAGCAGACCCGGGTACAGGATCGAGAATCCGCATCAGACTCTGGATATATCGTACACATCGGAGCATGGCAAGGCTTACCGTATAACTGTTGACGGGGCGGACGAGATTAGTTTACAGCTCAACCGGATATCCAACATACAGAACCGGAACTACGTTATATTCAAATTCTTGCTGCATATGATAGCAGACGGCAAAGGGGATAAGATCCAATTCATCCTGAAAAGCCGTGAAGATACAGATAATGTTGACATCGATGATCTGAATATAAGGGCGCGGCTTTCTGATGAGATAGATCTGACGGAATATGTTAAAAAGGGCCGCCTACCATCAGAGTACGCAGATCCCGTTATATCTGCCCTCATGAGCGGTGATAAAATCGGACTGGAGCAAGGGATCAAAGTCAACTCATCCATCGTCTTCCGACTGAAAGAACGGACTAGCTTGTATTTCAATGAGGATAATAAGGCTGATAAGACTGACAAGGCTGATAAGACTGACAAGGCTGATAAGGCTGTAAAAAAATCAGACAAAACGGGCGGTGCGGGTAGCAGTTTTATGCGTGTCGATCTGACGAATACAAAAACGGTATCGGACATCAAGAAACTGGGATCGATCTATTCGAACTATGAGCTGGAGATAGAGTACGGATCCGATTCGAAGCCCGATGTATCTCATTTGAAATCCGTATATTCCATGACCGAGAGTCTGCTCAAGCTATTACAGCAATCTGCTTTCATCGTCGGCAATAAGCATGCTCAGGAAGTCATACGATTCTACAGAGACGCGACAGGCGTATCGGAAGACACGTTCGGTCTAGTAGCTAGGCAGCCCGTATCCCTAGAAGTGCAGCATACGACGGAACTTCTACCAAACCGGTACGCCATAACAGACAAGGCGGACGGTGATCGGTACTTCGGTATAATTATGGACAGCAACCTGTATCTTGTATCATCAAATCTGAACGTGCGGGATACAGGCATCGTGCTATCGGATGATCTAGGTACAAAGTACAACGGTACGATTTTAGACGCGGAGCTAATTTATATCCAATCTGAACGGCGGCATGTACTAATGGTATTCGACTGTCTGAAGATCGGCAAGACAGACATGAGGGGCGAGATTAAACTGATGACAAGACTACAGGCTGCGGACAAGATTATAGACGATTGTTTCGTCTTCAAGGATCAGTCTGGCTTCAAGTTCAAGGACACACCGTCTGACGGGATGTTTGACATAAATAAGGTGGCTGACTTCTACAAACGTGAACTGAAACGGTACTACAATGCTCTGAATTCCGACATAACAAAATCAAAGTCTTATGTGCTGGTTCGGCGGAAGTTTTTCATGCCCGTGCTGGGTGGCAAGAACTGGGAGGTGTTTCGATACTCTGTAGAATACTGGAACGTCTACACGACAGATCCCGATACAAAATTCCCGTACACACTAGACGGTCTGATCTATCAGCCTTTGGAACAGCAGTACATCACAAGCTCAACTGAATCCAAGTTCGCCGATTACAAATGGAAGCCGCCTGTTCAGAACTCTATGGACTTCTACATCGAATTTGTAAAAGATAAGGTGACTCATCGCATCTTAGACGTGTACGATAATTCGAACGACGATCTAGTGCGGAACAAAACGTACAGGATCTGTAAGCTGCATGTCGGTCAGATGCTGAAGGGCAAAGAGTATCCTGTACCTTTTACTAAGAACGGCGTGTCTGACTGTTTCATCTACGTTGTAGACGGCGAGGCTAGAGATGCTAGCGGCGAGGCGATAGCAGATAAGACCGTTGTGGAGTTCTACTACAACGACGATCCGACTATCATACCTCAGCAGAGGTGGGTACCTATGAAGACGCGGTACGATAAAACGGAGTCTGTAGAGAGGTACGGTCGGCGATACGGTAACTTTTACAGTACGGCCGATCGGATCTGGCGGTCTATTATCAACCCTGTTCTCATTACGGACATGATGGAGCTGGCAAAAGGTAATACGCCTCAGCGGGATTTCTACGATCTGAAGATAGCGGCCATGAATAAGACGATCGATCACGCTCTGATCGTCGAGGTCAATAAGGAGAACAAGTACTATCAGAAACAGACGAAACTAGCGTCGACCATGAGAGACTACCATAACTTCATCAAGTCGAATCTGATCTACACGTACTGCAATAAGATGTACAACTCAAATATACAGCTGTCTGTTCTGGATATCGCTTGTGGTCAAGGTGGTGATATCAATAAGTTCTACTACACGGCTGTCGCAAATTACGTCGGTATAGATATAGACGCCGAAGGTATACGGAGCCCAACTAATGGAGCTGTTAGCCGATACAACCGGCTGCGAAAAAAGAAGCCGAACTTCCCGGACATGTACTTCATACAGGCAGATGCGAGAGCTCTACTGGAGTACGATACTCAGCTCAAAGCTCTGTCTGGGATGGACGATCGGAATAAGAAGCTACTAGAGCGGTTTTTCCCGTCAAATGCTGGGCCGAAAATCTTGTACGATCGGATAAACTGTCAGTTCGCGATGCACTACTTTCTGGAGAACGAACAGTCGTGGTCTAACTTCAAGACCAACATAAAATCTCACCTCAGAGGCGGAGGGTACTTCATCGCTACAACTTTTGACGCGCTGCAAGTTGTAAAGGCAATCGGTGACGGCATATCGTACGCGATGCATTTGGACGATGATGACGGAAATAAAAAGCTGTACTTCGAAGTCGTTAAAAAATATTCCGATAAAGTGGCAGACGATATTAGGTCTGGACCGATCGGCGTCGGGCATCCGATAGACCTGCACGCCGCTTGGATGTTCAACGAAGGGGTGTACCATACGGAGTATCTGGTCGATGTGAATTTTGTACGAGCCGAGCTAGACCGCGATTGTGATATGGTTCTAGTCGATACTGGTCTGTTCCAAGATCAGATGGCGATGCACGAGAGATTTTTAACAGATGCTGTAGACTTTGAATCGACTGAGGACACCAAAAACTATCTGCGGAAAACTAGGCGGTACTACGAAGACACAGATATCAATATCAAGTCTAGGGCGTACACAAATCTCAACCGGTACTACGTCTTCCGCAAAAGAGATCCGAACGATAAGGATGTTCAGACCGCTAAGACCGCAAAGACTGCTCAGTCTAAGTCTATTCAGACTAAGACCAAATCTACAAAACCGGCGAAAGGTGGTTCTAGTAAGACAAAATCAGCCGAATCAGCAGAGTACGATTTCTCAGACGTTCAGCGATACAAGATCCCGGACATGATGAACTACGATTCGAAGACGTCTTTTGCAAACGCTATACACAAGATCCTGGTGTCTCACTCTATCATACCGAAGGCCGTACCTGTACAAGATTTTGTCGAGGATCAGGGGATGGAACTTGCAAAAGACATAGATGTCAAATCGCGGTACATCAAAGACGTCGCAGCCAAAATGAAAGTCGATCACGATGTCGAAGGCGTAATATCAAACGTGATGAACGGTTTGGATCTGTATATCGTAGAGCGGGATTGTAACAACTTCTACGATATTACGTACGCCAAAGGATGTAAGAGTAGATCTAACAAGGAAAATGGCCGGGCTGTTATCCTAATGAAAGACGGTGTGTCGTACAAGCCGGTCATGCGCAAAGAAGATAAAGGCGTTCGAGGCATGTTCAAACTGGCCGATCCTCTGATTACGTACTTGGCAGCGAACGGCGAAAAGCTGTAAAAAAGTTGATTTTTTTGTTTTTGTAGAATACTGCTATATTACGATGTTAAGAATATAGCCACTTAACATACAAATATGGAATTTTCAATCGTCGTCGCAGCAGATGCATCGAACGGTATAGGGTTTGAAGGCAGACTGCCGTGGTCGAATAGTACGAATAGTACGAATAGTACGAATAGTACGAATAGTACGAATAGTACGAATAGTACGAATAGTACAAATAGCGTGCATAATCTAGACATGCGATTCTTCAAAGCCCTGACATCTGGTCAGGTCGATG
>Ga0315288_10009174_pt1 | contig 12469 bp, 12 predicted proteins | sample YL17G11_20_MG_FD_203454 | JGI IMG/M metagenome (GOLD analysis project Ga0315288, IMG submission 203454) | Sediment microbial communities from Yellowstone Lake, YNP, Wyoming, USA - YL17G11_20 | ecosystem: Environmental > Aquatic > Freshwater > Lake > Sediment | place: USA: Wyoming | collected...
GGTGCAAACGTTCGGACTATCGGCACAAATCTTGCCAGTACGATGGTCTTTGGTCCATATTTTTCGTAAAACTTGTGGGTGCGGTCTATGTGCTCTTTCTTTATGAACCAGGCGCCCTGCTTCTTTAATATCAGGTCGCCAAAATATTTCCCTATGGCATAATTTGCGCTATCGCCCAATATCGCAGCGGCGGCGAGAATAACAAACAACCAGGTTACGTCAAGAGAACCCGCGGCAGATAATGTTCCAAGTGCGAAAAGTAAGGAGTCTCCGGGAAGAAACGGTGTTACCACTAAACCTGTCTCGGCAAAAATAATAGCAAAAAACAACAAGTAACTCCAAATGCCGAAACTTTCTATGGCATAATTGAGGTGCCTGTCGAGGTGAACAACAAAATCAATAAAATCTCTAATCAGTCCCATATTGTCAGCTTTCAATAAGACCGAGCCGAAACTACAGCCGGCCGGCAATAACAACAATTTTTATTATCCTTTACTATGATTTTTAGGCAGAATAAGTATAATCTGCAGCAATGTCAATTAAACATTGTACATAACATTTGAATTATTGGGCAGCAGACAATAGAAAATTATGACCAACAAAGAACAGTTTAACATCGTCCACGACGGGTTAGTTGTACTGGCTCCTGCTAAAATAAACTTAAGTCTGCTCATAGCGGGCAAAAGGCCGGACGGCTTTCACGAAATCGAAACCATAATGGCCAAGGTAAACTGGTTCGATGAAATCCGCATCGAGCGAGGGGATAAGGCAGGTATAGAACTTATCTGCGAAGGTTCGCACTGGGCACCGCAGGGCCGGGAAAATCTTGTTTATCAGGCCTGTGAATTACTTTTCGATAGTTGCGGCAAATCCGCTGATGTAAAAATCACTTTGACAAAAAATATTCCCGCAGGGACAGGGCTGGGCTCAGCCAGCAGCGATGCGGCGGCGACATTGCTTGGGGTTGACAAATACCTAAAGCTGCGATTGAGCAGGAAAAAATTAAGCGAGCTTGCGGCAAAATTAGGCAGTGACATTGCATTTTTTTTGGGCGGGCCGCTGGCGTTTTGTACTGGAAAAGGCGAAAAAATCAAGAAAATAAGTAAAATTTTTGATTTTTTAGCCCTTTTAATACTGCCGGATGTAAGTGTTTCCACTAAAAGGGTTTATGAAAATTATAAGCACGAAACAAACCTTTACGAGAAACTTCATACGCAAATAAACGGCTTTATTGTGAAAAACAGGGTTGATTTAGTATCGCAACTATGTGTAAATATGTTACAGACGAGTTGTCTTGATTTGCATTGTGAACTTGCTGAGTTAAAAACCAGAATTGAGTCGCTGGGCTTTGGGCAGTTGTCCCTGAGCGGTAGCGGTTCAAGTATGTTTCTTATTGTTGACGGCCAAGACGCAGAAAAAGCCAGGCAATACCAGCGTAAACTTGAGGAACAGATTGGTTGCAAAAGCGTTATCGTGAGCAACAATAGATGGTAACTGTTTTAGCGAGGCAAAGAATATGGAAATCACCGAGGTCAGAGTCAAACTAATCAACAACAAAGACGACCGGCTCAAGGCTTTTTGTTCCGTGACTATGGACAACGAGTTTGTGGTTCGCGACATCAAGATTATCGAAGGCACAAATGGTTTTTTTGTGGCGATGCCTTCGAGAAAAATGAGCGACCATTGCGAGAAGTGCGGGGGCAAGAATCATCTGCGGGCCAGGTACTGCAACAATTGCGGAGCGAAGCTGCCTGATGACCGTGCCCAAAAAGACTTCAAAGGCAGAATGAAGCTGCATGCCGATATTGCCCATCCGATAAATGTCCAGTGCAGGCAGAAAATTCAGGAAAAAGTCTCGATCGCCTTCAATGAAGAGATGGAAAGGTCGAAACAGCCCGGCTATAAGCCCGTAGATATGGATGAGCCGGATGACGATGTTCCTGAAATAATTTCTTAACACAAGGTAACGGCAAAACAGCAAAGGTTGTATTTCTGGTATAGTGGACGGGGGATTTTCATACACATCGTCGGACCCGTGTTGTTTTCAGGCAGTCAGGTCATCGAGGACCTTATCAAGTACAAAATCCAATCGTTCGCCAAGATCATATCTGCCGTTGGTAAGCTGCCGGCGAACATTAAGTACTTTTTCCCTGCGTACTTCCGGCAGTGAGGCAATCTTTTTAAGCACCTGGCCTATGGGGGTAGTGTTTATGTTTTCGAGGATCTGCTCCATAAGCAAATCCTGTTCAGCAGCCAAGCTTTTATCTACGGACTCAGTTTGCATGTTCCGACGTTCAAAACGGTCTGTGGAACCAAAATCAGGCATTTCAACCACCTTGTATGACAAGCCACAGGCGAAAGCATCCATAATTTCGCCTGAAAGCCACAACCACTATATCTTGTATGCCCCCTAAATCCCTTAAGAGGCATTAAACAACTTTACAGTACTGATATCGACAGGAGCGGACAGAAAACTTTAGAAAAGTTAAAAAAATCCTTAACCCCTTCAAAAAGGGCTGTTTACAGCGATTTATAGTGAAAAACCAGCTAAATAATGCTAAAAAATTGCTTTTTACCGGCACAAATTTTTCCTGAAAATCGGTGTTTGGTGTAAATTAGTGCCGAATGCGGGGTACACAATATATAGTATTCGAGAATATTCTTTATTTACCTGTAGCGCAGCCTATACAGGCCTGTTATGTTTTTTAGTAGTAGTACTTAAAATCGAGGTCAGCTTTCCAGGAATCGGGCGTACCTTTTTGCCGAGTCAGAGTTACTTTTTCGCACTGCAGGTTTGCCCAGTGAAGCTGCATTGCCGAAAGGAATTTTGCAAACCGTGTTATATCAACCTGCTTTAGGATTACAAGAGCGCTTTGGCTCTTCTGCCCGCCGGAACTTCTGATTGCTTTTGAACTGGTTTCATAATTGAGTGGGGATATGTCACATGCCCTTGTTATCTGGTCGATGGCGGCAGCATAATCAAATTGTGCAGCGTTTTTCGAGGCGGCCAAATCAAACCTCACCGGGTCGACCCTTAGAATATCTTCCATTATTTTCCGGGCCTTTGTGTACTGGTCTTTATCTATTTGCCAGTTTTTTTGTACGCCGGGCAGATATACAGCCCACAAAAGCAACGGCCAGATAGCGATTATAATCGGAACAGCTATGTAATACGTAATCGGATTTTTATATATGTCCTTCATATAAATTCCTGTTCAATTATTTTTTTGGAATAACCGTTATGGAAAAATTGTCACGTTCACCTTTGGCTTCATAATGAGATGCAGAGACTTCCAGCCCGCTTTGTTTGATTGCCTCGAAAAATTTTAATGTGTTCTGCCTGTTCGATGTATCGCCGGTGATATTGATACTTTTATCTGTGATGGATACTTTTTCGATGTTGAGGCTTGTGCCAGCGGCGCATCTGTTGAACGCATCGAAAAGCCGAGTCAGTTTTGCCGATACGGATTCTTCCCCTGTGATGCTCGACATACCGCTTTTTACGCTCTCAATGCGTTTCAATTCTCCTTCAAGTTTTTTAACGGGATTTTCTTTGCTTTTTATTTTTGCACCAAGCATAACTGCCGAGTATTCTTTTTCGAACTTTTGCCGAAGCTCGGTTCGGGGCTTATTTTGTTTGAACAACTGTGTCTGTAGAAACAAACCCAGTACCAGCATAACCAGTGCGGCTGATATGCCGACAAACTTTAGGGTTTTTTCCAGCCTAAGTTTTTTGCCCTGATAGGGCATAAAATCACTGCGGAAATTTATGCTCTGTGATTTTTCGAGATGCGACAAGGCCGCTCCGTAAGCAATTACAAAATCGACCACATCTGCACAGTCAGCCAGGCCTTTAGGAGCTTTTGCGGCAAAGGCGGCTATGTCAATATCGGTTACCTCAAGGCCGAGTCTTTGATTAAGCCCCTGGTAATTTACAGAACCGCTCGAATCGAAAACTTTAACGGCATTTACCGGCTGGCCGCCTTCGACCCAGGCGGCGGTCATAGGTACTTGTCTTGCGAGCAGTTCGTTTCTATCCTGTGATGGACTGACAAGAAATGTCCGTACCGATGCCGTTTTCGATTTTGACAGAACTACAAGATAACCCCTTCGTCGTGAAAGCAGAGCGAATAAAGGGTGCGAATCTTCCTGCAGCGGTATATTTTGGAGGATAAATCTCGACAGGCAGCCGACATCCGGCTCTATGGTCACCGGGTCCATGCCGTTACTTTGCAGTGCGATGATACTGTCCGATAGAAGTTTTTGCTTTGTGGTAAAGACGGCCAGATTCGAGCCGGCCTGGTCGCTGGAGATGATTTTGAAAGCTATCGCAACGTCACTGATATCGGTGGCAAGTGCCTCTTCGGTGTCGAACCTGATTGTCGAGGCAACTTGTTTTGGGTCGGTAAACTCACTATGGATGCTGTGCTGCATAAATATTGAGCAGTCAATTGCGACGGCAACATCGGAGAATTTAAGCTCCCTTTCGGTGCAACCTTTGGCAATCAGCGATACCAGTGTCTGCGGGTTCTGGTCCTGCGGCTGCTCAACAGAGACGCTAAAGCAGCCCAGGACGTTATGTTCGCGGCCCTGCAGACCCAGGCACACCACGGCAGCCGAGTCCTTACTTAGATATATTCCCAAATAGTTTTGACCTTCCACGTCAAGCTCCTAAAAGTTAGCGTATAGCAGATAGCGTATAGTTTTTCCTGTCCGCCATATGCTATTTTTATCCTGAAATCAGAGCAATCGGTTCCATTGTTTTGCCGGTTTTCATTATGGCTATAACAGCCGAGACCTGTGCTACACCGCTCGTGGCGGTTACCCTGATAGTGAAAAAATTACTTGAGGTTGTTATATAATTTTCACATTTTTTAATAGAATCAGAGTATCTAAATAACGCTTTTCTTAAACTCTCTATACTTTCAAAAGGTTTTACTTTTCTTTGCCGGATGATTTCTTCGGCGATTTCCCTGGCATCTCCGCCGAAGGTAAAGGCCGCCTCCAACACCTGCCTTGGTGCGGTATTAACATTTACCTTACTCGAAGCCCACATACCCATATATTTCAGTGTGGATTCCTTTCTCATCTGGCTGATGACCGTGGGTTTAGCCAGGACATCGATATCTATCAGTGAGCTGTGAAAGAGCTTTGCGAAATCCTTTATGTGCACCGAAGCCGGGATGGTCTTTTCAACAGCCTGCTTTGCCGGAGTGCCGGGTCTCCTTCTTCTACTCGGTCTTACACCGTCGGGGTTTGGTTTTGGGGTTATTTCTTCGGTTATCTTTATAGGCTGAAAATCTGTTTTGAATGGTTTTATTTTACTAATTTCCTTGAACTCCTTATTGAGTGATTCCACATCAGTGCTGTTGACATTCATCCACTCGCAGAAGGTTTCAAATCCCGCCTCCGCTTCCCGCACCAGGTTGGGGTCATCGAGCATCGCCCATCCGATAGGGTACTTTGCGTTTTCATCCTCGATTTCGACTTTTACTTTGACAGAGCCAATCTCAAACTCGGCGGGTGCTGTTATCAGCGGCCACTGCGGTCCGTACGGCCCGCGGACAACCGTCGCATTAGGTTCATTGAGGTCGAAAATTCCTGGGGTGTTATTTGTGTCGCCGGCATAATTAACATCTCTTTCGCTGTTGAAATCCTTAGTATCTACAGGACTATTGGTGTCATTCACGTCGCCGCTGGAATTTTCAGAAATTTTATCCTTCTCGGCGGCGTTTTCACTGAACCATTTTTCGATATATTCCTTGTATTCCGTGTCATTAAAGCGGAACAAGTCGGAAAAGTCCGGCTCATTGTCGCGGACAACTAACTGCGGGGTGTTAATGTCGTTCAGCGTCGCCATGGCATATTTCACCGCTGAGTCGCAGGCATAACGGGCTTTGGTGTAATCTATTATATACTGGTTGCGGTGCTTCTGAGCCCAAATGCGGGTAGTCAGGGTATAGCCAAGTATCGAAAGTACCACCAGCAACACCATCGTTACCAGAAGCACAATGCCGGGATGATTTCGGCGAATATCAGCGTTGGTTTGGTTTACCTGCATTATTAGCGTCCCTCGTGACATTGTTTGGTTCCGCGACATTATTGGCATCAGGAGTTACATCGACCTGATTAGCATCTTTTTGCGGTATGTTGAACTGGAGTTTTCTTGTCCTGTCGATAGCGATAGTTCGTGTGATTTTTTGCTCCTCCGGCACGGTAATTTCACCTGATACCATCTTGTAAGGCTGGGCAAAGGAAATTGTTACTGCGATTCCTGGCGGCAGGGCGTCACTGTTCCATTCGGCATCTAATTTTTCGTTTCTGTTTTTCATGGTCTCTATTTTGAAAAAGGTAACACCTGTGCAAACAGGGACAAAGGTATAATTATTTTCCCAGTCCTTTCTTAATTCGTCGAGCAGTTTATCCTCCCAGACCATTCCGCTGTGGCTTCGATACAAGACAAGGCCGTTTGCATCGCTTTCATAATCGGTACTCGCCTGCCAGATGATTTCCTCAAAGGTCTGCTTTTTGTTGTCCTTGTCATAGATTGTCCTGAGAATTTCCAAGCGTGCTGTCGGATAGCCGTTGTCGGACTTGCTCGGTAGAATGGTAACCTTTGTGTCGGCACCGGTTGCGACTATCGGGTCGAGGTCTTCGGAGATACGCTGTAAAACCTCTGATGCAAGCTGGGTACTGTCGAGTTTTTGCGCCACGGCGGCTGCGGATTTTTCCGCCTGGCTGTAGATGGCAAGTACGGCGACAAGAATCATTGCTCCTATGGTAACGGCAATTAGTGTCTCGGCGAGCGAAAAACCCGCTCGTCTCTGTAACAATTTGTATTGAAGGTATCTGTTCATTACTGTTGTGTTTTTACTTTCTTAGTAATCCATTTTATTTGCTCATCCGGCGACATCTGGTCCCAGTTTTCGGGCAGGCCGAGAGTTTCCGGTCCGCCCTGCTCTGGAACAGCATCCTGATTATTCAGACCGGTCTGTTGGTCTGTCTGCTGCTGTATAACTTTGTCGACCTGGGTCTGTCGCATTATTTGATCTTCCGTGGGGTTACCATCGGTCCGCTTGAACAAATTAAGCTGCCCTTTTGAATATCCCAGTTCAGTTATGGGCAAGCCGTTTGCGACCCACTGGCGGATAGTCTCAACATCAACGCCTGCATAGTCGGCGGCCTGCTGCTCCGTGGAAATATTCGGGCTTTTCAGCTTGTCTTTTTCCTTTTTATCAAGAAGCTGCTGCGTCTGCTCTTTTGTCAAATCCGTCACCCAGTGTATTAATTCGATAGTTTGGGTCTGACCCACGGTGTCGGTATAATCAGCCGAACACACGGCCCTTATCCACATTTGCGAGTTTACCGGTTCGTAAAATGATTCAACGGTTGTTTTCCACATAATATCCGGGTACTTATCGCTGCTGCCGTACTCGATGAGTTCCTCAATGGACCCGGCTGAAAGGATATTTTCCATATTTTCGCGTGAGACCTCAAAGGCCTGCATTCGCAGAACAGACTCTGCCGCTGATGCTATACAGCGGTTTATGACAAGCAGTACGCTCGAGCAGATAAGCGACAATATAATCAGAGCAGTAACCACCTCGACCAAGCTGAAAGCGGTCTTAGCGTTGAGCGCAGAGCGTAGAGCGTATAGTTTTTCTTTTTCTATACGCTCTACGTTATTGCTATCCACTATTTTTTTAATATGGCACTTCATCTTTAGCTTTTGGCAATGGAAGTTCGAGGTCGCCTTGTTTTAAGGTGACTGTTCTGTTGAGCCGGTTGACAATAATCGAATATGGTTTTTCATTTTCATCCCGCAGTATAATTTTTCCACCGTACTGCCATCCGCTTCGGCCTGCACGAAAGGCCGCCCTTAAACTTAAGATATCCTCGCCGACCTCGCCTGTTCTCTGCAGGTCGTCGAACAAAACATAATCAATTCGGCATTTATTGCTGAAATACTTTTCGGTAACAATCTCCTCTTCGAGCACCTCCGTCAGGTCCGGGGTGGTAATCTGCCGCAACGTGAATTTCTGGTCAATCAGGTCGATGATAACTTCGTATCTTTTGCCCGTTTCTGCAGCAGCGGCAGCGGCTGTCTGCATCGCCGAAACCAGCTCCTGCGCCTGTGCTCTGAAGGTACTTTTTGTAAGCATCCCAAAAAGGTTTATCTGCGCCAGCATCGCAAAGAGCGAAATCATCACGACCACTATTATAAGCTCTGTGAGGGTGAAGCCGCGATTAGCGGATAGTCCGCCACAGGCGAATAAACTCCAGCGAATAGCGGGTAGTTTTTCTTTTTCTGTACACTTTACGCTATTCCTATATGCTATCTTTCCATTACTCGGCATCTGTACTATACAGGTCGGCATCATAGCCCTCACCGCCCTCTTTGCCGTCTGAGCCGTAACTGATAATTACGAACGGCTTACCGCTCTCAGGATTAAGAAAATACTGAAACTCGTTTCCCCACGCGTCCTTGGGTATATCAGTGCTTTCGATGTAACCGCCCTCCTGATAATTGGTAACGTCGCTCGGTTTTTCAAGAAGCTCCATCAGGCCAGTCTCTTCGCTCGGGTATCGGCTTGTATCCATCTTAAATTGATTTACTGCCGCATGGAGGAGCTTGAGATTGGCCTTTGTGGTTGTAACGCGGGCCTTATCTATCTGCGTGGCTACTTTTGTAACTACCAGCGTGGCGAGCAGACCGATGATAATCAGCATGGCCATAAGCTCGACCATCGTAAAACCTTTTCTTACCATTGACATTATTTTTTTCTCTCTGTTCATATCTTAAACTCCCAAACAGTTAAATTTTTCCTGCTGAAACTTCCAAAATCGGCAGTATCGTAGCATAAGCGATTACGCCGATAATTGCAGCCATAAAGATTATTATAAGAGGCGAAATCGCAGCGCTTAGCCTCTCTATTACTACGTCTGTTGAACTCTCGAGGTTTTCGCTGACGCTCTTGAGCATTTTTTCGAGTTCGCCGCTTTTTTCACCTACCGAAACCATGTGGGCAATCGCAGGGTCGATGACGCCGCTATCCCGCAGCGGTGTGGCGATGTCGGCGCCGGCGAGGATTCTTTCGCGGGCCTGTTGAACGGCCCGCCGCATAATGGTATTGCCGGTAACCTCCGATACGACTCGAAGAGACTCAGCCATGCTCAGCCCCGAGCCCAGAAGTGTCGAAAGCGTGGATGCAAAACGCGAAACAACCCGCTGCCTTATCAGAGGACCGAACATCGGAAGCGACAAAATGAATTTATCCCGCATATATGCCCCCCGCGGCGTACTTAGAAAACGCTTCAGCCCCCAGGCAATTGCGGCAATTACCCCGATAACAACAAAAATCCACCAGCTGGTCATTACGTAGCTTATGTTCATAAGCTGTCTTGTAATCCACGGCAGCTGCTGGCCTGTCCTTGCAATCTGCTCGGCAATTTTGGGAATTACGAAGGTCGTCAAAACTAAAATAGCAGCCATGCAGAATACAGTCAAAACTATCGGGTATATCATAGCCGTTATTACCTTCGACTCAACCCGCTGACGCTTCTCCATAAAAGAGGCAATGGTCGCAAGACTCTCTCCGAGCGAGCCGGTAACCTCCCCTACCCGCACCATGCTTATATATATCACATCGAAGTAGTCCTCATAGTCTTTCAGTGCGTCCGTAAGCGACTCGCCTGTAACAACGCGGTCGCGGATGTCGCTTATGGCGTTCTTAAACCGAGCATCGGATGTCTGCATCGTCATCACCGAAAGCGACTCGGTGAGCTTTATTCCCGAATTAAGCAGAGTGGCCATTTGTTTTGTAAAATCAATCAACTGAGCCTTATTGGTCTTGCCGAAAATAGAAAACAGCCGCCCCCTGCCTTCTGCGCCGCTGTTTATCTCTGTAACAACTGTTGGGTGGATACTCCGCATCCGCAGTTGTTTTCGGGCAGAATATGAGCTTTCAGCGGTAATCACGCCTTTGGTCTTTTTGCCGCCATCGACAATAGCTGTATATTGATATCTGGGCATAGAAAAAATCAAATATAAAAAATAAAAAATCAAAATTTACCACTAAGAGGGTTAATTGAAGTAAGACTGTTTTATTTTAGTCTTAACTCCGCAATTTTTATTTTTGATTTTTAATTTTTTATTTTCCTTTTACATAATATCCGCCTGGGTTACTCTTAAAACTTCCGCAATAGTTGTTATTCCACTGAGGACTTTCCTTGCTCCGTCCATTCTCAGTGTTTGCAGCCCTTCCTCAAGGGCCAGTTTCTTTATTGCTCCTGCGCTTGTGCGTTCGTAAATCAACTCCTGGATTTTCTCATTAACCATCATCAGTTCATATACACCTGTTCTGCCCCGATAGCCGGTCTGAAAACATCTCTCACAGCCGGCACCGACAAAGAATTTATGGCCTCGGGACTGGCTTGAGTCAATGTCCAATAGTCCAAGCTCTCTTAACTCGTGTGCAGCCGGTATATATTTCTGCCTGCAGTCGGGGCATATCTTTCGCACGAGCCGCTGCGCCATTATCGCAATCAGCGACGAGCTTGCCAGGTACGGCTCAACCCCCAAATCTAAAAGTCGGCTTATCGCACCGGCCGAGTCGTTGGTGTGAAGTGTGCTGAATACAAGGTGTCCTGTCAGCGAGGATTGTATGGCCATTCGTGCCGTTTCAACGTCTCGAACCTCGCCAACCATTATCACATCGGGGTCCTGCCTCAGTACATGCCTCAAAGCGGTAGCAAAGGTCATGCCTTTTTTGCTCGCGACCTGTATCTGGCTGATGCCTTCAAGCTGGTACTCGATGGGGTCTTCTATCGTAATTACGTTTTTCTCCGCTGAGTTAATCCTGTTGAGGCAGGCATAAAGCGTCGTGCTTTTTCCGCTGCCTGTGGGTCCTGTTACAAAGATGACGCCGTGCGAGCGGTTAAGCAGTGTATCGAACTTTTTCAAATCTTCTTCACACAATCCCAGCTCATTGAGACTAAATATGCCCGTACTTTTATCGAGAATACGCAGGACGCTGCGTTCGCCGTAACTTGTCGGTACCGTGCTGACACGCAGGTCCACTTCGCGCTGGCCCAGGCGAACAGAGCATCTGCCGTCCTGCGGCATACGCCGCTCGGCGATATCCATACCTGCCATAACCTTGATGCGCGAGATAACAAGCGGCAGCACGTTCCTGTTCAAGCTTAGCGTATCATACAAAATGCCGTCGATTCGGTAGCGAATCTGAATCTTTGTTTCGTAAGGGTGGACGTGAATATCGCTTGCCCGCAATTGCAGCGCCCGAAAAAGAATATCGTTTACCAGCCGAATCACAGGCGGTCGATTGACAACATCGAGCAGGTCGTTCGAACTTGCCACCTCGTCGACAAGCTGGTCGAGATTCTGTGAATCGAGCTCCTCTGCCACCTCTTCTATAACCGTCGACCTCTGCTCGTATGCAATATCTATCGCCGCCGTAATCACCGCCATCGTTGCAAGTGCCGGCCGGACCGGCGCCCCAATCAGCTTCGAGACATTATCCAGTGCGTTTGCATCCAGCGGCTTGGATAAAACAACGATGAGTTCGCCGTTGTCGTCGTCACGTTTTATTCCGATTAGATAATGGTGTTGAGCGTAGGCAGCAGGTATCGCATCCACGAACTCTGACGGCACTAATTTGACCGGTATCTCCGCTAAAAACTCCTGCCCAAGCGCAGCGGCAAAAAGCCGCAGTACGCTTTCCTCCGTAAAATACGGACATCTAAGCAGAACCTCGTCCAGCCGGTCGTTGGTCTTATTATTTTCAAGTACCTCCGCCAACTGCTCTGCATCAATCAGCCCCGTCTTCCGGGCAGTCTGTAATAATAAATCTTTCATATTATCTTAGCGTATAGCGGACAGCGTATAGATTAAAAACTCTAAAAACCACATTTCAAAACTTTAAAAGCGTCTGGCTTCAATTTTTAGTTTTGGTTTTGCATTTTTCGTTTTAACTTTTAAGTTTTTTCGACTATCCCCTGTTTTTAGTATTCTTCAAGAATTTTGTTCGGGTCCATTGGTTTTGGTTTTATACCGGCCCAATCCTGGGCTTCCTGCATTTCCTTTTCTTGTTTTTCGAATTCAGCCCGGTTCTTTAACGATACGATTCTCATCTGGGATTCACCCATAACTTTTTCACCCGGCCTGATAATGTGGGCCTTCAGGAAGACATAGAGCCTGTCCTGGCTGTCAAGATTATCTGTGTTTTTAAATAGTCCGCCCACAATGGGAACGTCGCCTAAAAAGGGGACTTTGGTTCCTTTTTTACTCTGGTTAAGTTTTTCAAGTCCGCCGAGAATTATCGTCATATTGTCGGGAACGGTAACAATTGTCGTAACATCAGTGCTAACAAGGTTGGGGGGGGTTGGTCCAGTAAGGGCATCCCCAGAAACTTGTATACTATAATCTGCTTGTTTGATAGCGTCAATGCGG
>Ga0315288_10009180_pt1 | contig 12467 bp, 21 predicted proteins | sample YL17G11_20_MG_FD_203454 | JGI IMG/M metagenome (GOLD analysis project Ga0315288, IMG submission 203454) | Sediment microbial communities from Yellowstone Lake, YNP, Wyoming, USA - YL17G11_20 | ecosystem: Environmental > Aquatic > Freshwater > Lake > Sediment | place: USA: Wyoming | collected...
GTCCATGACGACCATCGACTGGTTCACAGGAATGGTTCTGGAACCTGTGATGATCGAAAAGCTGAAGCTATCCGCAATGCAACGGAACAACAGATGCGTTGTGTTGAGGGTAATCGGGCCGGGGGTAGTGAGTGCGAAAAGCTTAGTCCCGTTAAAAGTCCCCTCAGGACCGGACGAAAGCACAGAACCCGGTTGAATCTGAGCGGAATCTGCGAAACTGGGGTGCCGCGTCAGGACGAACGGAGCGGCCCCACTTCCAACTGCTGTGACTGTGTAAACACCATTGTCAGAGGCATTCGGTGCGCCAACTGTCAGCGGCCCGTTCTGGTACAGAAACACGTCATCAACGGCCAGCGTTACCCCATCCTGAGCGGGCAGAACCCCATTCGCAGTGGCCGTAATAACGTTCAACGTACGAGTGTAAGCGGGTAGCGTCGTCACGCTGGCAGCACGAACTATGGCCAGGCCACCCCCGCCACCCCCGGAAATGCTCTCGAACACGAGAAGACTCGTGTTCAGTACAATCGGATCAGCAGTAGCAAGGATAAATAGCTTGCTGCCGTTGGTGGTGCCCTCCGGACCTGTCGGAATAATACAACCAGGGCTAATCTGACCCGAAGCAGAGAAATCCTCACGACGAGTCAAAATGAAGGGGGATCCACCCGAACCTGGGTCAGTGACAACGTAGATACCGTTATCGCGGGCCAGTGGAGAACCAAGACCATTCACGTACAGCAAAGAATCGTTGGTGACGAAAGAAACACCGTCTTGAGGCGGCAACGCACCATTCGCGGTGGCGGTGATAATGTTGCCAAGTCGGCTATAGGCGGGGAGCACAGCAGCACTCGCTGCTCGGACTGCATCCTTGTAATCCTGGGTACCGGCGATCGGGTACACGGCCCCAAGGTTGTCCTTGAACTTGAGCAACCCGTCCGCAACGTCACGGAACAACCGTACCTTGCCGGGGGCAGAGGCTACCGGGATCGACCCAGCAAGCTCGCTTACGAATTGGATATTCGAGGTCATCGCTTCAAATCTCCGGCAGTATCAGTTCGCCAATTAGATCGAGAGTTCCATCCACATCGATGCCGCCAATCACGATCATCTGTTGGTACTGAGGAACCACAACCGTTTGACCCGATGGCACCGTTTGCCAACTGAAGTTGTCGTTGCCCGACCCTCCACTACCCGCTCGGATAAGTGGATTGAGCTTTTCGGCCCAACCAAAGTTCGTGTTGCCCTCGCGGGTCTCCGTGACGAAGCCCACACGAGTCGCAAACGTGGTGAGCGAGTAGGTGCCGAACGTGACCTCCAAGGGGCCGCCCACACCCGTAACGGTGCTCTTGAACCCGACGGCTCGTCCCGTAGACCCCGGAAACGTGAACGTGACCACCGTGCTCGGAGTCAGGACCAAGTGGGTCAAGCCGTTCACGTTGGTAAGGACCGGCGTGGTGGACAGCTCGTCCGTACCCAACACCTGAAGGTACCAGTCCACAACGCTGGACGGATCCAGGAGCTTGATGCTGATCGTGTTCCCCGGCGTGACGTCCACACCATTGGTCGTGGGCACAAACGGGCCGAGACCATCTTTCACCAGGCATATGGGATTCAAAGCCATCGCTATTGCTTGCAGTGCTGGCGAGCAGTCTCAATCTCTGCGCAAGATTGAACTTGAGCTACGCAACTGGGGTAAACGTCTAGGCCGTTTTTCTGCTGCTTTTCGCAGAACTCTGTGCACGACTCATTGGGCACCCCTGGGGTGCCTGGGAGGTCCGAGTCGTAGACAGGCTCACCCTCTTCACAACCAAGACTCTCGGGACCGATGTGCTGACACATGACCGCACAATCGCTCGACACCGGACCAGGGGTCGGAATCGGGGTTGGCTGCGGGTGGCACCCGATAAGCAGTAAGAGCAGGAACAGTTTACGCATAGTGTTCAGCCACTTTCAGACCCTGGGCTCGCCGCAGCAGGGCTGTCACAAGTGGCCAACCCATAAGGAAAAACGCGGCCCCAGTTTTCTACCTTTGCGCCGGTAGAACAGATGGCTACAAAGTTTGGCTATAAACGGGACCCCCTGGTTCGGACCGAAACAGACGGCTCGACCACGGACCTCCTCAAGAAGGATCTTCGGTTTAGTGACGTGGCAGCACGTCTTGTAGCCGGGGGCACAACCACGGGTGATGTGGACTTGTCGCCGTACAGCACACCCTCGAATCAGTTCGGGTTGTCGAGCTGCGTGGGCAACGCCACCGCCGACAGCGTTGAAATCCTCAACGCCATCGCGGGGTACAGCCCCGTGCAGCTCTCCCGCCTATTCGTGTACGCAATGTCCCGCATTCGAGGCGGGGATCTGAAGCTAGAGCACGATGAAGGGACCCACATCCGAACTGCGTTCGATACACTGTCCCGCTTCGGGGTTTGCGATGAGTACCTCTGGCCCTACGACGAGAAGCTTGTAGGGGTCAGCCCCTCACTCAAGGCTCAGCGTCAAGCAGTCGGACACCGCATCCACTCCTACTACCGTATTGATTCCGACGGGGATCAGCGGCTCACCGATATCGTTACCGCCCTACGGGCCAAGCACCCCGTGGTGTTTGGGACCCTGGTTTCAGATGAGTTCCAGCGGGCCAAGGATCGGACGCCTCTCCAGCGTCCAGGGCCCGACGCCAAGATCCTTGGAGGGCACGCCATGATCATCGTGGGGTACATCGGGGGCAACTTTTTAATCAAGAATTCATGGGGTCCCGGTTGGGGCAGCCACGGCTTCTGCCTCATGAGTCCCGAGTACGTCACGTGGCAAAGCACTTGGGACCTATGGGTGCCAACTTTGGCTATCGACTTCGGTGATTGGCCCAAACCACAGGTAAAGAAATGACGGCACTAAACACACGGATCGTTGAACGTTACCTCAAGGAAGCCTACGTCACGATCGGCCAAGTGGTCGAAAACGGCACCTTCCGCATGCGCCGCTACCGTGAGTACCTGGTGCTCTGGGATCTCACGAATGCGGGCAAACGAGGCAAGAGCTGCGAGCGGCTCACGGTTAGCCCTTCGTATGATCCCGTAAACGGGTTCACGGACCCCAACGAACGTCTAGAGTTTCTCAATCGGCTTGGGCTGCGTCTTGAGGACTACAGCTCGTTCGGGCATGCCGTCGGCAGCCTCAAAGACCTGCTGGTGGACTACCCCGACAGCCTTGAGATGGAAACGGCCTTCGAGCGTGGTGTGGATGTGATGCCCGCAGGCTTCAAGGAGCTGCGTATCAACACGCCCTTCGTGTCTATCCGCGTGGAATTCAAGGACTTTTCGGTCACGAACCTGGAAGACAAGTTCAATGAGCCTACGTGCATCCCTGCGATCAAGGGTGGCATCAAGGCTATCCCGCTGTTCTACCGCTGGGTCCAGGACAACGAAGAGTCCCTCAAGCACATGAAATACCGGGACATTCTGGACCAGATGAAGAAGCTCGGGGTCCCGTACCACACGTACTGCGCGATCGATTGAGCCCGGCTGGGGGATCAGATTTGGGTAGGGTAGATGGTCATACCACGAGGAAAGTCGGTGTACACTTCAGGTATGACATTTGGGATCCTTAGTGACTCTGCTATCCAAGCAGCAATCGAAGCCGGGGACATCAGCATTGACCCCTTCAATCCAAAGCAGTTGAACCCTGCTTCGTATGACCTGACGTTAGGATCCGAAGTGCGGGTCTACACTGATTGGGTTGAGGGGGGTTGGGATGCATTGACCCCCAACGCAGAAGCCCTAGATATTAGGAAGGAGCTGCGGACTAAGACCCTCAACATCAGTGCGGACGAGGGTATCGTGCTCCAACCTAAAATTGGGTATTTAATGCACACTCGTGAACGAGTGTGCAGTCGAAAGTACAACCCGGTACTGGACGGTAAAAGTTCAATCGCCCGACTTTTTATCCAAGTCCATGCGGCCGGGTATGGCGACATCGGGTTTGACGGTAACTACACCCTAGAGGTGACAGTTGTGCACCCCATACGGGTGTACCCTGGGATGCGTATCGCTCAAATGCGTTTTCATACCATTGCCGGAGAGGTGGCAGAGACTTACGACAAAGTTGGACACTACACGGGTGTCTTCGCCCAAGGTGCCATCGCCTCGCAAGCCTGGCGGCAGTTCAAGACTTAATCCGAGTCCGGGTCTCACCTCGGAGATCGCTAACCAGGGTAACCCAGAGGCGCTCCGGTAAGTTCTTAGCCCGGCGTGCCCGCCGGTTACGAACCCAAGTGATCAACCCCACAACCCCCAAACCTATACAGACTGTGCTCATGGCCCTCTGATCCTACACCGGAACTATCAAAAGTTTCGCATTCTAACCCCTGTGGTGTCGAAGAAGATCAAGAACAGCTCGCGCCCCAAGGGCCTGCGGGGTCACCCCCCGTAGGGGCGCTTCGAGCTTGCAAGCCTCTCGAATGACCACCGATAAGTGGGGCCACAGTGCCTCCAGAGACTTTGGGTCAGTCTTGTCCAGACCCAACTTACCAATCAACTCAATGAGACTTTGCCCCTGCATTGATCCCTTTCTACACCCGCGACTGGTGTAGTCCTTGGCATGGTCACTCCTACCCCTGAACAACTATCGATTCTCAATGAGCTACGCGATGCCATCGCCGCCAATGCCAAGGCCAAAGGCTTCCGCGACAAGTTCGCTGAGGGTCTGACGCCCGAGCAGTGGGCCGGAGCACCGGGGAAGTTAATCCGAGCCTCAGCTTTCACGGCTAACCAGCATGCGGAAACTTCCGAATTTTGGGAAGCGTTCCGAGCCGGAACCCTCAACACCCCCTGCGACAAGGCCCCCAAGATGGAAGCGATGGGTCTACCCGGGCTTACGTGCGGGGAGGAAGAAATCGCGGACGAGGTGATCCGAGCCCTCGACAAGGCAGAGGCCCATGGGATCGATGTCTCGAAAGCCGTGGCAGTCAAGATGGCCTATAACTCTGGAAGGCCCTTTCTGCATGGCGGGAAACTGGCCTAAACTCTCAGACTAGAGTTTCCCGAGGCTCGGGTGTAGTAGTGGCATGTCCTCAACAGGAAGCCCCATGATTGACTCGATTGAACCCAAGCGAGTTTTCATCCTGCAAGGGCCGCAAGGTTCCGGGAAGTCCACCTTCACCCAGGGGTGCCCCGGTGCGGTTGTGTGCTCCGCCGACGCCTTCTTCATCAGTCCCGAGGGGGTCTACAAGTACGAGGCCGCCAAGATCGCCGATGCCCACCAAGGGTGCCTCCGACGATTCGTAGGGGCTATCCGTGATCTGGAACACCTGATCATCGTGGACAACACGAACGCCCAACGCTGGGAGATGAGCACGTACGTCCAACTCGCCCTAGCCTACAACTACGAGGTCGAGATCCACACGTTCATGATCGACCCCAAGGTGGCGTTCAAGCGGAACGTTCACAACGTTTCTTGGGAAAAGATCCTGAGGACCAGCATGTTCATGGAGTCCCCGCTGGCTACCTGGGGGCGGCACACGATACACCTGCCAGACGGCAGCTCGTATACCAGCAAGCTTGACGATCCGCCCCCGGGTTGACACCGGCAAGGCGTCGGTGTACGAGTCAAGAACGGTGATCGTAGGTGTACGTCGCAACCAGACTACGACGACCCCGTAGATACGATGCGAGCTGACCAAACGGCGGACGAGGCATATCGGGCATGGGCTCCCCGGGCTCACTGAACACGAGCTTGTGGAAGCCGCCTTCCAGCTTCTGTGCCGTGGTGTCCAGCAGCCTGGGAGCGAGTTCGGCCTCGATGGCCTCTGTCAGAATGACGGGGGCTCCACGGACCCAATCTACGGGCACCCAGTCGAGTTCCTCGCCCTTGTCGAACCGGCCCAGCACCACGCCATCGGTGACCAACCAGTCACCTTTGTGCAGGCGTACGCGGTACGAAGACTTTTCGGCCTCCGCCAAAAGGGTGTCTCGGAGCACAAGGTAGTAGCCGCGCAACATCACCTAGTTCTTTTCACAAAAAGATCGTGGAGTTCCCCTGAGTTGGCGTGTGGTACCGATATGGACGATCTCGAAGACTTTTTCAAAGCCGAAGCTGAAGCCCAAGAAGCGGCGAACGGCCGGGTTCGCCCGGAGCAAAACCTTCAACCGGGAGACTTCTGTGTCCGGGAAAAGTTCGGGATCCGGATCTACAGTGAAATCCTGGACGCCGCCCAGCATCTCTTGGGAGGCCGGGATGAAGCCACCCTCGATGAAGAAGATCGGGCTGATATCGAGGATACCCGAAACAGCTATCAAGAACACTGTATGCGGTTCTACCGCTTCACCCGGTCTTTCAGTCGAGCGTGCCCTCGTGGGGAACTCGGGGACATTCACCTGGCCACCGTTGGGCGCAAGATCACCCGTGAAGAATTCGAGATGGCGCAAAAAACGGGCTGGCCATGATTTGCGTCCACGAGATCACTTAGTGGTGTAAAGAAAGATTAGCTTCTTTTAGAAACTCAAAGAGTATGGACCAGAACTTGTCACTGTACCCCCCAACGGCGGACGGCACGAAAGATGTGCTGCTTGCTCTGACCCCAGCTATCAAAAAGCTCTGGAGATCCGAGAGAGCGCAGCACAACACTGACGACCTTGTGGTGCTTATTGACATCCACAAGAACACCGTGCGCTTGACCCCCCGAGCTTCGGTCTACACCCAGCTCAAGCACCATGACCCGAAGATCAGCTTGCTGGCTCGGCTCAAGAACCCAGCCCCGAGTCCAAACGGCACCGTCACACTCTGGGTTATCACGGGCTTCACTGAGGGAAATGTGTTCATCAGCCCCGTGGTGGTCGCACAGAGCTGAGTCAGTCTTCCGGCGGGTTGACGCCCCACTCCGAACTGGGGTGGTCCCGGATCATGTCCAGGTAATCTTCCCGTTTCAGACAAGTAACGATCCAGGGGTCCATGTCCACCAGCAATGCGTGATTGACCATGAGGATCCGACCCACTTTCCCGTTGTAGAGTTCGTAGGGGTGGATGTTCTCGAACTCGCAATGCAGGTCACAAATCTCGTCGAATTTCAGATCCGGATCGATGCTTCTATCACTGACTCGCAACGAGTCTATGACCTGATGTACCGACTTGTTCCACTTCCATAGAGAGTGGGGCACAAGGGTCGCAGGGAGTATCTCATTGAGCCCTATCTTGAGGTCGCGGCTTCGTAGCTTTTCAGCCGCCGGGTGGTCACGCAAGAGCAGCCGGTGTACCGCATTGGGAGGAGCGTACCGATCTTCCGAAGCCATGCGGATCGCGTACACAACGGCTTCCCGGTGCCCCTCAAAGATGAGGGTTCCAGGGCCATCGGGCCCGGGCTGAGGGTCGATCTTATTCGACTCCACTACGAACTTAGTTACCCAGTCCTCAGGTAGACCGGCTTGATGGAACAATTCAGTCTCATCCATGGTACATCCCCTGTGGTGTATACTCAAAGCATGGCTGCGCCAAAAAGGGCTCCCGTCAAAAGGAAGTTAGCCCCGAAAATCAAGACGTCAGTCCGGCTTCGTCCCGAGATGATCGAAGCGCTTAGAACGGCCTCAGCGTACCATGGCGTCGGGTACCAAACATACCTCCAGTGGGTGGTAGAGCACGGCCTTAAGGCAGAGGCGGGGTATTTCGGTTGGTCTTTGCCCACCAAAAAGTATGTAGTGAAGCATAGGCTGTCCCCCGCACAACGAAAGGTACTGAGGCGCTTAATGATCCAATCTGGGCGCAAAGTTAGAAAATCTGAAACGTGACACATCACCGCCGCAAAGCTCATCTGCCACTTACAACGCATGGCCCCGCTATGCGGTTGACTACGATCCGCCTCCCGTACCAATTGGAGGCGGCCATCAAAGAGGTGGCACAGGCCCGAGGACGTCGGTGGCAGACGGTGCTGAAGGAGCTGTTGGTGGAGGCGTTGGATGGTGCCCCTTCGGCCACCGAGGTCAAACGAATCCCAGCGACATCTCTACATGCTGCGGCCAAGAGACTCAAACGTAAAACTTGAATCACCCGTGGGTCAGTCTGGCCTCTGCCACTTTCTTGGCGTCTTTGAGCGAGGGGTGCTTCCCAAGGATTTCGTACGGCGGACCCGAGTACGAAAGCTTGTAGTCTTTGGACTCCGTGTTGTGTACGATCATGAACAGGCGGCATTTCGATACGTACACCAGCCCCATGTGCCGGATTTCTTGGGGTTTTGACCACTCAAGCATTGTGCAGCATAGTTACACCACCAAGCGCTCCAATGCCTGACCACACGCTTGAATACGGGCAGCTAAACGTTGAGACCCTGGATGACGTGGCACCACGTCTACGCCAGTTCACAGAAGAACTACTGACCCGTCTCCGGAAGTGCAAGCTCGAAGTCAGCACGACCACCGTCTACCTGCTGAACTCCACTTACCACCCCATCGAGGTTCCGGCCATAGCGAACGGGGTTCAGATCCAGATGAACTTCGACGCCACGTTGCCGACCTGGGCTCCTGATCCACGGGCCCGGTTACAGGTCAGCTTTAACGGTGGAAGACGTTACTTCTATTCGGAGGTCGGGCAAGACCGCCGGAACGCCAAGTTCCCGATGGCCAAGGTTTTGCCACGATTCCTGCAAGAAATCCATATCTGCGAACGGGCCGCCAGGATTCAAAACGAGAAAGCACGTAAGCAGACTCAGGCCCAGCAACGTCTGGCCGCCTTGGGTCAGACCCTGGGGATCCCCGAGTCACATGATTCTCAGGTGCTCCGAACCGGGAATCTCAAGATCAGATCTCTGGCCGAAACGCCCACACAGGTTGTGGTGGTGCTCGTGGTCACGCACGACCAAGCGGCCGAAATTGCCCGAAAGTACCTGAAGCCCTAGAGTTAGGGGCACTTGACGTGTGGTACTGATATGAACATTCAACAATTCCAAGACGCCGGTTTTAGGGCATACAAGCACCCTGAGCCGGATTGCACCCTCTTTTCCAAGACCATCCGGGATCCAACCTCCAGGGAGAAGCTCTACTTCATCCACGCAACGCAGTGGACCCGTGAGGGCCGGACCTCGATCGAATTCGAGGCCCACCTCTACTTGCCCGAGGACAATCGATTCAGCCTCGGCCAATCCGGGTTCATGTTCACATTCGTTCTCAAGGACACTGCGAAGGTTGAAGATGCGGAGGCTTTCGTCAAACAGGCATACGAGCTGCATGGGTGCATTCCGGACATCCACAACAACGATTGATTGATTGGTGTAGATTACCGACATGCACATCCTCGTCATTGACGATGACCCCCTTCGCTTGCGTTGGTTTCAGGACACCTTGGAACGAGCTGGCCACGAGGTACGGTTAGCCGATCACGCAGAGGCGGCACTTGATCAATTCCGAGAGGTTAGGTTTGATCTGGCTTTCTTTGATCATGATCTGGGGCCACCACGAAGTCTCAGAAACCCCGTCGAAATGAATGGATCGCGTTTACTCGGAGCGGTACTTAATGCAAAAAGGTACATGACCCCTTTAGCTGTTTGGGTCCATAGTGCTAACCCCATAGGGGCTGAAAACATCGCGTCCAAGTGTCGATCAGCCGGGATCAGGTACTGTATCGGATCCTACATCAACCTCACGAAGGACCCCGAGGGCTTCCTGACCGCCGTAGCGACCTTCGGAGAGAAATAGACCATGGGCTGCACCGCATACCTCCACACCTACTTCGCTATCGAGTGCCCCCGCAGCACGTTCTTCACCGCCACGGGGGCACTGAAGCGCGTCTGCTCGGTTCATGTGACCGGACACACGGTAGGCAGCGAATCCAAGTTCTGCGACCAATGCGGGGCCAAAACAGCCCTGCAAGCACTGGAGGAACCCACCGAAGTGTTCAAGGCCTTCTGTGCTGAACGGGAAGTGCCCCCCGCGTTCGCCTTCCAGGAACTCAAGGAAGACGGTTGGGAATGGTCGGAGTCTCGCCTTGGCGAGCAATGCCCCAAGTATACGTTGGGCTGGCACAAGCTTCAAGCGGGCACGAGTTATGAAGCCAGCCCTACTGACATAATGGGGCTCGGTATCCAACTTGCAAACGTCAATGCTGAGGACCACCCGAAAGCTTCCCAGGCGGTGGCCTACTCGGCCGAAGACCTTGAGAAACTTGCAGAGCCCTTGCGCGAGATCGCCAATACGTTCAAACTGCCGGGCACTCCGAAACTCTACTGCCAAGTCTACTTTAGCTGCTAGCCCCATGCTCCACTTCAAACGAGTCCAGCGCGAAGACAAAGAGATCGTGCAGATTACCTGCAACAAGTGCGGGAAGGTCTACTCGAAAGATGTGTCGTATCCGGGTCCGGACTTCACGACCATCAAGAACACGTACGGCTACGGGTCGCAGAAGGACGGGGACAAGTACGTGTCCCATGTCTGCGAGCCTTGCATGGCCGCGTTCTACGCGACCTTCGTGTTGCCCCCGCAGGTCGTGGGTATGATCGAATGGGGCATGGAGCCGCCAGACCCGGTTCGTTATCTCGGGGAACCTGATCCCCCGATCTTCGATCCCGATACGTCGGCACGAGATCAGTCCGCTGTCTTCGACCCCGATGCGTGGGCACAGGGTCGGTTCGCTGTCTTCGACCCAGAGGCCGACACCACAACCACGCCGGTAGCGCCGGTGGTTGTGGAGGAACATGCACCACAAGAGGAAGAAGCGTAAGAAGGCTCGGGCCGGATGCTTCTTGTGTCACCCGCACAAGATGAACGGGCAACTCAACGGGTTTGACGCACAGACTTGGCAGGAAAAACGAGCCCGGATTTCCGAGAAGGAACAGCTTGCAGAGGCTTACCGCCACCGGCTTCGGGGTGGCGCTTCTTAAACTGTGCTGCCTGTTTGAGTCGCTGTTCTCGCTCTTCGCGAAGCTTGACGATTCGAGCTTCGAGCGTGGCGATCTTTTCAGCTAACCCGTTGGCCCACCCAACGTAGTAGCAGAACCCGCAACTATAGTATTGGGGCTGCTTGGACTTCCCCTTGTACCCGCACCGGCAAACCGCAGGTACAAGGGGAAGTTCTTCATACGGGAACTCGTTCATGCAGCGCGACGATCAACCTGCACGGCACCATCGGTCAGGGGCCGACGACGGTCGAGCTGTCCGGTCATGTCTCGAAGCTCCCAACGGTTGGCGACCTTTCGGAAGCCTTCCTCGTTCACCATGAGGTGGAGCATCTGTGCCAGCATCACATCGCCTTCGGGAACTTGGCCCTGAGGCAAGCAGCAGAGCTGCTCGACCGGGTGACCTTGGTCATCGAGGCGGTAGATGTTCTGGTGGATGCCGCGACGGATCTCATAGATCTTGCCGCTCTTGACCTCGATCAGGAAGCGGTTCTCCGACTCCAGCATGGTCTTCTGTTCATCGGTGAGGTGCCGGAACAGAAGGTCGTAGGACCTCTTGAGGGCCGTCGTGCGGGCCTCAGCTTGTCTTGCGGCCTCTGCGGCCTGACGAGCCGCAGCCGCAGCTCTCTCGGGTGCCCTGGCTTCCCACAGACGGCGGTCCTCCGCCTCACGCGCAGCACGTTCCATGCGTTGCTGCTGGTACTGTGCTTCATTTTGAGCAAGACGGTCCCGCTGAATACGGGCTCGTTGAACCTGATCGTTCGGGTTGTAGTGGAGATCGGCCTGGTTGCCCTGACCTTGCCAGCGGGCCCACTCTTGCTGGCGACTATAGAGCCTTTGATCGACCATGTTGCGAGTAGGGGTGACCCAATCCGTCGCAGTCGTCGGAGCGGCGTTCCATCCTGTCGGAGCCCAGTTTGCGTTCCATTGATCCCACATAGGAAAGTTCACCGTAGTTGCTGCGGTAGTGGTGTTTGTCGTGATCGTATAGGTCGCCGGGTACACGTTGATGGTAGCGGCGGTCCCACCCGTGGCCGTGAAGACGTTGTTGTTCACGTACACCTGGACAGCCTGCTGGACCCCAGCCAAGGTTGCGGGCGTCGCAGGCTGTCCGATGAACCCCTGCATGTCCTGGTAGAGTGTGACCGCGTTGGTGACCCCAACGTTGGTCGCCCAAATACCAGCAGGCCGCTCGCCTTCGGGGTGCTTACTGGCCCACTTGAGGGCCTTCTTCTCCAGCTTGGAGAGTTTGGGCCGTGCCTTCGGGAGTTTGCGGAGACCGCTCTTACCCCCGTACGGGACGGAATGCGGTGACTTCCACCCCGGAAGGTTCCTTGGGGCAGCGAGCGATGGCTGGGCTGGCATCAACCGCCCTGGAGCGCCGGGATCAGGATGATGCGACCCGCCTTCGGGTCGAACTCACGGATCTGCTCGCCCTGTTCACCCTTGGCCCCGGTGACGAGGAACGCCGAGAAGCCTTTGCCCCGCAAAGAGTCGAACTGAGCCTTGGCAGCCGCCACCTCGTCTGCATTGTTGGGATCCCAGATGACCTTGGTGTCTCCAGAAGTGTCCATGATGGCGAGTTCACACAAGCCGTCGGTACGCG
>Ga0315288_10009182_pt1 | contig 12466 bp, 10 predicted proteins | sample YL17G11_20_MG_FD_203454 | JGI IMG/M metagenome (GOLD analysis project Ga0315288, IMG submission 203454) | Sediment microbial communities from Yellowstone Lake, YNP, Wyoming, USA - YL17G11_20 | ecosystem: Environmental > Aquatic > Freshwater > Lake > Sediment | place: USA: Wyoming | collected...
TCGGGCGATGAGTTCGCGGTGCCCCGTGAAGGGCTCGCCGTGGCCGGGAAAGACCTCCCGGACGTCCAGGACCTCGATCTTGCGTAGGGCCCGGATGTAGATCTCCAGGCTGCGGACGCGGACGAGTTGCGGGGCGGCGCCGGCCCCCGGACCCGCCTCCGTGAACTCCATGATGGCGTTCGATGAGATGTGCGGCAGGAGGTGGTCGCCGCTCAGGAGGCATCGGCTACCCGGGTCGTAGAAGCAGAGCGAGCCAGGCGAGTGACCCGGGGTGGAGACGGCCCGCCAGACTACCCCGCCGCCGGTGACGAGGTCCCCGTCCTCCAGGGTCTTGTCCGCCTTCACCGTGGCCGCCAACGTGTCCGTCGAGGCCCACTGCTGGAGGAGGTCCCGGCCGAACGCCTCAGGCGCTCCCGTCTGCACAAGAAGGCCCTCCAAGGCCTCCTTCTCCCCGGCCTTGCCCTGGTGGAGCTTCCCGGCCAGGCGCGGCACGGCCTCAGCGTGGGCCACGACCGGCGCCCCGGAGAGGCGGGCAACCTCGTCGGCCAGACCGTAGTGGTCGATGTGGGGATGGGTGAGCCAGATGGCCTCGATATCCGCAAACCCGAGGCCCAGCCCGGCCAACCCGAGCTCCAGAGCCTCCCGCGCCGACGGGGTGCTCGGGCCGGTGTCCACCAGGACCAGGGGCGAGCCCAAGAGCACATAGCAGTTCGCCGGTCCGACGGGAAAGGGCGTGGGAACGACCAGGCGCCGGATGTCCGGCACAGGCGCCGCGGGCAGGGACGTCTCGAACAAGGGCAACCTCCGGGTGGCGGCGCGCCCGCCAACGGCGCGCCAGGGTCAAGGCGGGCCGGGTGGGGCCCCGAGCGTGGCCCCGCCCGGCCCGGCAGGCGGACGGACCTAGAAGCTCTTGCCGCCAAGCTTCCTGGAGATGACCAGGCGCTGGATTTCGGCCGTGCCTTCCCAGATCTGATAGATCTTCGAGTCGCGCAGCCACTTCTCGACGGGGTACTCCTTCATGTACCCATAGCCGCCGAGGACCTGGATGGCGTCGATGCAGACCTCGACGGCGATGTCGCCGGCGAAGAGCTTCGCCATGCTACCCTCGCCCTTGTTGAACGGGGCCTTGACGTTGCACATCCAACCGGCCTTCCAGATGAGGAGGCGAGCCGCCTCGACCTTGATGGCCATGTCGGCGAGCTTGAAGCCGATACCCTGGTGGGCGATGATGGGCTTCCGGAACTGGACGCGGGTCCTAGCGTAGTCGATGGCGTACTCGAGCGCGGCCCGGGCGATGCCGAGGGCTGCGGCGCCCACGCCGGGGCGCGTGTACTCAAGCATCTGGAGAGCGCCGAGGGCCGCGATGGCGCCCTCACCGCCGAGCCGGTTCTCGGCCGGCACCCAGCAGTCCTGGAAGATGACCTCGGCCGTATGCGAGGCGCGCACGCCGAGCTTGTGCTCCTTCTTGCCCATGGACATGCCGGCCGTCCCCTTCGGGACGATGAAGGCCGCGAGCCCGCCCCAGCCGGCGGCCGGGTCGGTCGTGGCGAAGACCACATGGACGTCGGCGATGCCGCCGTTGGTGATGAAGCACTTCACGCCGTTGATGAGGTAGCCGCCGTCCTTGGAGACGGCCGTCGTGGAGAGGGACTGCACGTCCGAGCCGGCGTTGGGCTCGGTGAGGCACATGGCGCCAATCTTGAGGTTATTCTCATCGCAGAACATCGGGATCCACTTGTCTTTTTGTTCTTCGGTCCCGATGGCTAAGATGCCGGCCGCCGCCAGGCCGGTGCCCAGGATGCAGGTCTGGATGCCGGCGCAGCCCCAGGCGAGCTCCTCCGACACGATGAACTCGGTGACGCGGTCCTCGACGCCGCCGCCGCCATACTTCTCGGGGAAGTAGAACGAGGTGAGACCCATCTTGGCGGCCTTCTTGACGACGTCCCACGGGAACTCGTCCTTCTCGTCGTAGAGAGCAGCCACCGGGCGGATTTCCTTTTCGGCGAAGTCGTGAGCGAGCCGCTGGAACTGAAGCTGCTCATCAGTCAGCGCAAAATCCACCATGACATGACACCTCCGTCTTCTGGCGCGACGGTCACGGGGTCTGAGCTTGCGCGGGGCCCAGTGCGGCGTGACAGGGGGCCTTTCTGGCCCGGCCACGAGACCCGTCGGCTAAGATTAGTGTAGTGAGAATATTGGCTCCGGTCCCAGGGATACCTGCCCGGACTGTTGTGCGGGACAACAATATTCTAACAACCGTTAGATAGACCCGGTCCGTGGGCGGACGACGCCGGCCCGGGCCCGGCAGGGAACGCCTGGCCCTCCTCGAACCTTCGCGACGACGGGGTGCCTCCAGGGGGCGGGCGCCAACGCGCGTCCGTTTCACCCGGCACCTTCGGGAGGCAGGCATGGTCAGCTCAGGCAAGGACTTGGCCGGTCCCCGAAGGAAAGTGCCGGTGAGGCCCGTCCTCAGTCTGTTGGCCCTTCTGGTGTTCCTAGCGCTCCTCCTCGCCGGCTCGGGCCGGGGGACTCTGGTCATCAATGAGCTGATGGCCAGCAATCGAGGCACCATCGCTGACGAGGACGGCGAGTACCCCGATTGGCTCGAACTCTACAACTCCGGTGCTTCCTCCCTTGACCTGTCGGGGTTCTGGCTTTCCGACGACCCCACGCTGCCCCTGAAGTGGGAGATACCTTCTCTAGCCCTCCCGGCCCACGGCTACCTGCTCATCTTCGCCTCGGGAAAGGACCGGCGTGACCCGGATGGTCCCTTCCTGCATACGAATTTCAGGTTGAGCGCCCGGGAGGGAACCCTGCTGGTCAGCACCAAGGACGGGGGCATCGTGGACAGGGTAGAAGCGGGCGGGATGCTCGCGAACGTCTCCTTCGGAAGGAACCTCAAGCGCCCCGGGCAGTGGGTCTACTATCTGGACCCCACCCCGGGGGAGAAGAACACCACCCGGGGGTTTGCCCGGCTGGAACGACCCGTGGCGGAGGATGCCTCCGTCTACATCAACGAGTTTCTGGCAGCCAGCAGGACCTCCCTAGTGGACGAGGACGGCGACCTGTCCGATTGGATCGAGTTCTACAATTCGGGGGATGGACCAAGGCGACTGGAGGGCTACTGGCTATCTGATAAGGCGGACAATCCCTTCCTGTGGCGGTTTCCCGATGTTGTGATAGAGCCCGGAGAGTATCTGGTGGTCTTTGCCTCCGGGAAGGACCGCCGGGACGCGGGGGGGCAACTGCACGCGAACTTCAGGCTGAATGATAGGACTGACAACCTGGTCTTCAGCGCGGCGGAAGGGCAGGTGATCGAGGACCTCGAGATCAGAGACATGATTACCGATGTCTCCTACGGACAGCAAGAGGGGAGCCGGGGCAACTGGCTCTACTTCCCGCGGCCCACTCCAGGCGAAGCCAACGACACGGAGGGTTTCGAGGAGCTTTCGGGTGAGTTGCTCAAGCAGGGCTCGGGGCTGCGAATGAACGAAGCCATGGCTCTCGGGCGGAGCACCCTGGCCGATGAGGACGGGGACTACTCCGATTGGATTGAGATATTCAACTCTGGCGGCGCGAGCGTGGACTTGGCGGGGTATGGCCTCACGGACCGGCGGGCTGACCCGTACCGCTGGGTGTTTCCCCAGGTGACCCTAGGGCCGCAGGGGTTTCTGGTGGTCTTCGCCTCCGGGAAGGACCGCCGAGTGGCGGGGGGCCGGCTGCACACCAACTTCAGGATTGGCATCACGGGCGAAACGCTGGTCCTCTCGAATCCCTGGGGGCGGGTCGTGGATACCCTGGCCACGGGCCGGCTGGAACCCGACATGTCCGCGGGCGGGTATCCCGATGGTGGGCAGGATAGGTTCTTCTTTCCCAAGCCCTCACCCGGGTTTCCAAACATGACGCCCGCTTTGGCGGGCTATGCGCCTCAGCCCGTGTTCTCCCTGCAAAGCGGGTTCTTCGACGGGCCCCAGTCCCTGGTGATGGCCACCGGGACTCAACGGCCCGGGGCAGTAATCCGCTATACCGTGGATGGCGCGGAACCTTCGGGGTCATCCTCGCTCTACTCCGGACCCATCCCCATTGAAGCGACCACCGTGGTCCGGGCGAAGACCTTTGTCACGGGTCTGCTGCCCAGCGTCACCGCCAACCGCTCCTTCTTCATCGCTGAGCGGTCCACCCTTATGGTGGTGTCCATCTTAATGGACCCAGCCGATCTGATGGACCCCAACCGTGGCATATACAGCCTGGGCTACTCTGCCGCGCCGGAGTCCCCTCACTTGGGGGCCAACTACTGGCGGGACGTGGAGAAACCCGTGCATCTGCAGTTCTTCGAGCCCAGCGGCCGGCTTGGGTTCAGCCAGGACTTGGGCATCAAGATAGGCGGCCAGTACTCCCGGGCCATGCCGCAGAAGGCCTTCAACGTTTTCGCCCGGGACAGTTATGGTTCCAGCGTCATGGAGTACCCGTTCTTCCCCGGCCTTGACCTCACCACGTTCAAGGCCATCACGCTACGGACCTCGGGGCAGGATGCCGGGATATCGAAGATGCGCGACATCCTGATGACCAGCCTTCTTTCCGAGACGGACCTGGATTGCCAGCACTACCGCCCCGCCGTGGTCTATATCAATGGCGCCTACTGGGGGATTTACGAGATTCGAGAGAGGATCAACGAGTATTTCATTGCCTACAGCCATGACCTGGACCCAGGGAAGGTGGACCTGCTGCAGGCCAACTGGGACGTCAGGGCCGGGAACAACGACCACTACCTGGCGACGCGGGATTTCGTGAGGCGGAATGATATGCGGCGGCAAGAGAACTACGACTATGTGAAGACCCAGATGGACGTGAAGAACTACATGGACTACCTCGTCGCCCAGACCTATTGCGCGAACATCGACCTTGCTAACGTCCGCTTCTGGCGGGAGAGAACGGAAGGGGCCCTCTGGCGTTGGATTGTCTACGATACCGACGGAGGGTTCTACCGGGCCAACGACAACACCCTCGCCTCTCTCACCGACCCCAAGGGGACGGGGTGGGCCCAGCGACTGAGCACTCTCCTGACGACGAAGCTCCTGCAGAACACGGAGTTCCGGCAGCAGCTCCTGGAGCGCTTCGCGTATCACCTGAACTACACTTTCGCGCGGGAGCGGGTAGTGGGCAGGATTGATGAGATTGCCGCCACCCTGGAGCCGGAGATGCCGCGTCACCTCCAACGCTGGGGAGGGGGATCGATGGAAGATTGGCGTATCGAGGTGCGGAAGCTGAGGGTCTTCGCTGAGAAGCGGCCGGCCATTGTCCTCGGACACATCCAGAGCGAATTCGGGCTGAGCGACGAGGAGATGGCCATCTTTGACGCCGGGGGGGGGGGCTGACCTCCACGCCTAGCAGCCTAGTCAACGGCAGGAAGCGCGGCCCAGTTGATGAATAATCTGTGACCGGGCCAGAAGAGCGCCATCCGTAGGACGACCGAGTCTGGCGATGAGCCCAGCGCGGTTACGTATCGGCGACGAGGAGGGGCTGGGCGCATGTGGCGGGTTTTCTCTCAGTTGCTCTCCATCTCAGGTGAACTGGCCCTAACCCTCGTGGTATCACTGACGACGGCTTTCATTCTGGGGCTGGCTATCGCCTTCCTTTACCGGGGAACCCACCGGGGTCTAAGCTATGAACCATCCTTTCTATCCACTCTGGTCCTCCTGGCCCCCATCGTTTCCCTGGTCATGCTCTTCATCCAGGGCAGCCTGGTCATCTCGCTTGGGTTGGTGGGCTCCCTGTCCATCATCAGGTTCCGCACTCCCATAAAGGATACTCGGGACATGGCTTTCCTCTTCTGGGTCATTGCCACAGGGATAGGATGCGGCGTCAAACTCTGGACTCCAACAATCATGGCGACCGTCCTCCTAGCCGCTGTCGTGTGTTTTCTCTACGCTCTGGAGCACGGCCGACCCCGGTACGCGGACTTTGTCCTCGTGGTTTCAGGGGCCTCCCCGTTTCCGGTCGAGGCTTCGGAAGAGGTGATACGGCGTCACACGGTCAATTTTAGGATCCGCTCCCATGAAGTCCAGGGGGACCGGTGGGAGAAGGTCTTTGAACTCAGGTTCTCCAAGGCCCAGGAGACTGGACTGGACCAGCTCCTGAGGGATGTTCAAGACCTGCGGGGGGTCGACAAGGTATCACTGCTGGCACCCCAACTCTCGCTGCCTATGTGATGGGGTCCGCGGAAGGCGGGAGATGGCCTTTCCCCTCAAGAGGCACCACGGAGCCGAGTGGCGGTTTGAACTGAAATATAGGATAACCCCCATGCAGTACCGCATCGTCAGGAGTGCCCTGCTGCCCTACATGGAGTCCGACATGTACACGCGCAACTCGGGCAGCGGCAGGTACGTGGTTCGTAGCCTGTATTTCGACACGAGTGCGTACCAGGCCTACCACGAGAAGGCGGCCGGGAACCTGAGCCGGACTAAGCTGAGAATCCGGTCCTACGGCGACACAGCGGCGCCGGGGGTGCCCTTGCGGGTCGAGCTGAAGACCCGGTGGGGGTCGGCCAGCGCTGTAGCCTCTCACATTCCTTGGCCGGAAGGTGAAGTCTTTTTCTCGTAGTCTTTGACCGGGTAGGCAAGTAGGGGTCTGAGGGAGAACCGGCGTGAGGAACGCCGGTCTTTTGATTCCGGCGCAAAGAGAAGAACCCCCGGGCAAGTCCTTGGTCAGGGCAACCCCGGGGGTTCAGGCGACGAGGTGGTCTCGTCAGTGTCCAGGGTATCTGAGCTTGTCCGGCTGGTCAAAGGTTTTCTTGAGGAGTGGGAGAACGGCGGGAGAGCCGTCGCGGTGGAACAGGCCCGGGGCTGCCCGTGCGGCTGCCCCTTCCGCCACCGGCACGGGGACTACACCCGCTTCGTGCTGGTCGTCAGCCAGGAATACCGGATCACCATCCCTCGCCTTCTCTGCCCGGTGTGCGTGAAGACCGTGGCGGTCCTGCCTGGGTTTCTCGCCCCGCGGTCGCCGCACCCTTGGTGCGTGAGGGAGGCGGCGGTCGCGGCCCAACTCGCGGGCCCGGAAGGATACCGGCGGATCGCGGCCGGGCTCGCCCTGGCCTGGCAACTCGTCTGGGCTTGGGTCGAGGCGCTCGCCCGGAGGGCCCGGGAGCTTCTGGTCCAACTCCTCGCCCTCGTTCTCCGTTACCCGGGGCCGGAGGGGATCGGCGCAAGCCTCCCCGGCGGCTGGGAAGTGGGCGCCCTTCGGGCCAGGGCGCGGAGCCCCGCCAAGCGTGAGTCCCTGGCCTGCCTTGCCGGCGTGTTCACGCAGACCCACCTTCTCTGGCGGGCTTCGGGGCTTCGCCGCGAGCCCGGCCCCGGCGAGCTTCTGGGCTTCGTCCACACCCTCCGCGAGGCCTTGGACTAGACCCTCTCAACCCAGCGCGGGAGCGCGGCGTCCGGCGGCGCCACTGCCTGGACCGTCCTCGGGGCCCCTGATGGGGGTCGTGGGCGTCCAATCCCACAGAAGACTTGTCTTTCGCCCTGGCGGCGGCTCGTCTAGGCTTCTTGCCAGGAGGTGGCCGACATGGACGACCATGCCACGCAGGAAGCGCTCTTCCGCTACGGCGTCATCGCCCCGCTCCTTTCCGGGGACCTTTCACCCGAGGAACGAGGGCGTATCCGGGCGGAGATCCTGGGCCGGGCCCACCCGGCGCCAGGGGAAGGGAAGGCCAGGACGGTCTCGGAGCGGACGCTGAGGCGCTGGCTCCAGACCTACCGGGAGAACGGTTTCAGGGGTCTGGGGCCGGGGAAGAGGCGCGACAGCGGCGCCCCGCGGCGCATCGACCCGGCGATCGTGGACAAGGCCGTGGCCTTGCGGGAGGAGGTTCCCGAGCGAAGCGTCCGGCAGATCATCGACATCCTCGCCCTCGACCCGGGCACGCCCGTCGGTGAGGGGGAACTCAAGCCCTCGACCCTCGCCCGGCATCTTGCCCGGCTCGGGAAGACACGGCGGCAACTCAAGGCCCCGAAGGGCGCCTTCCGCCGCTACGAGAAGGACCGCCCCAACGCCCAATGGCAGTCCGACGTCTGGCACGGGCCGTACCTGCCCGACCCGGCCAGGCCCGGGAAGAGCCGGAGAGTCTATCTCCTCGCCTTCCTCGACGACAATTCCCGCCTGGTGACGCACGGGTCCTTCTACCCGGCCGAGGATCTGCCGAGCCTCCTTGATTGCCTGAAGAAGGCCATCCTGAAGCGCGGCCTGCCTGCCCGCGTCTACTGCGACAACGGGGCCATCTACACGTCCCGCCAGTTCTCCCGCATCATGGCCGAGCTTGGCATCCACCACATCTCGGCCAGACCCTACGCCCCGGAGGGAAAGGGGAAAATCGAGAGGTTCTGGCAGGTCGTCGCCTCTTCGTTCGTTCCCGAGCTGACGGCCCGCCGTGCCGAGACCATCGAGGAGCTCAACGTCCTCTTCGGCGCCTGGCTGGAGCAGGGCTACCACCACTGGGTCAATCGCGAGACCGGAGAGACACCCGCCGCCCGCTTCGCCCGCGGCCTGGCCGACATCCGTCTGGCCGACCCACTGCGCCTGGCCGAGGTGTTCCTCTGGCAGGAGCTCCGCCAGGCCGACCGGACCGGGCGTGTCTCCCTCCAGGGCAACCACTACGAGATCGACCCGCGCCTGGCCGGCCGGAAGGTGAACCTCCGCTTCGACCCCTTCGACCTCGCCACGGTCCAGGTCTGGGCCGACGGGCGGAGATTCGACGACGCCCGGGTCCATGAACTGGTCCGCGAGCACGACCAGCGGGTGAAGCCCCGACCCGGGAGCCCCGTGGCCCTTCCGGCCACCGGCCTCAGCTACCTTGACCTCCTCCTCAGGAAACACGAGGCCGAGGCGAAGACCGCCCTCGGGCGCGTCGCCTTCCGGCACGCCCGGCCAGGAGAGGAGAGCGAGACCGATGTTTGAGGCCTACTACGGCTTCTCCAGCCCGCCCTTCACCCGCGCCGTGGCCCCGGCGTCCCTGTTCGGGTCCGAGCAGCACCGGGAACTCCTGGCCCGCCTCCGCTACCTGGTGACCAACCGGGGCTTCGGCCTCATCACCGGCGAGGTGGGCTCGGGCAAGTCCACGGCCATCCGGGCTCTCGGGGCCAACATCGATGCCGCCCGCCACCCTATCCTCTACGTCTCCCAATCCGGCCTCACCCCACGCCACCTCTACCAGGAACTCAGCCTCGCCCTGGGGCTCAACCCGGCCCACCAGACCGCCGAGGCGCGCCGGCAGGTGACCCGGGCCCTCTGGGACGCCCACGCTTGCCACGACCGCCGCCCCCTGGTCGTCATCGACGAGGCCCACCTGCTCTCCCCGGCCATGCTCGAGGAGATCCGGTTCCTCACCAACTTCCAAATGGATTCGGCCTCGCCCATGGCCCTGTGCCTGGTCGGCCAAACCGAGCTGCGTTCCCGGCTCCGGCTGAGAGCCTTCGAGGCCATCAGCCAGCGGGTGAACCTCCGCTTCCACCTCACCGGGCTGCCTGAGCCCGAGACCAAGGCCTACATCGGCCACCACCTCAAGGTGGCCGGCGTCGCCCATCCGCTCTTCTCCGACGAGGCCGTCCGGCTCATCTACCACTTCACCAAGGGCATCCCCAGGCGGGTGAACAACCTCGGTACGGCCTGCCTGCTCGCGGGCTACCTCGGGGAGAAACCGCTCATCGACGAGGACACGGTGAAGAAGGCCCTGGCCGAGCTTGAGGATGATCTCTCGGCCTGATGGCTCTACCTGCCGGCGGTGGGGAGGCTGGCCTCAGGCGGCCTTCTCACCGCCCGGCCCCGGCCACGCAATGTGGGAGGCCGGCGGCCAAAGAGCGTGGGAAACGACAAGCGCGAAACACCGCTGCTTCGTATCGGCTTCCGACTGCACCCATTTCCTACGCGAATGGCACTGGCCGGGTCCGACTGACCCCGTGCTGATTGAGTTTGAGCGCTGGCTACACCTCGGGGCCATGAGACCCAAGGTCCTGGTGCAGTACGAACGGGAAGGCCTGCAGGCCCGCGCCAGGGACGATTTGCGCATCACCTTCGACCACGATGTTCGGAGCGTCGCTGCCTCCTCCGTCTTCCCAGAGCATCCCTTTTTCAGGGACCATCACCGGCACCAGGTGGTTATGGAGGTCAAGTGCCGTCCGGGGCAACCGGCCTGGTTGACCGCCTTGGTCAAGCAGTATGGCCTGAAGTCCGTAGCCAACAGCAAATACACCCGGGCGATAGAGGTGGCCAGACCCGATGTGATTAGACCGGCGTGGAGCTACTCCGACTCTGCGCCGGTGCCGCGGGTACGACAGGCTCTCGACGACCACTACTCTCGACGCTACGGGGTGCCAGGGGTTGGCCGCTAGCAGCCACGGCTCTAGCGCGTCTCCGGTAGCGCGGCCAGCCACTGCTGGAGGTGAGTCGTCATCTGGGCGGGGAACTGCGCAAGAGCTTGGACTAGCTGTTCGCGGACCTCCGCGTAGGAGGCGGCTGTAAGAAAATCAATCTCGCGCTGCCGGGCGTGAAGGTAGTGGTCGCGGCAGTTGGCCAGAGTCTCGGGCGTCGGGTACACCTTGCCCTTCTTACTCGCTTTCGAGTAAGCGTACACGGTATAGAAACCGTCCGCGGCAGCTCGCTGGCATACGGGACAGTCGCACAGATCCAGAACGCTCCGCAGGCCACCAATGCCCTTCGCCAGGACACCCTGGACCTCGCCGGAAACCACTCTCTTGTGTAAGGCGGGTACGTAGAATTTGGCTGCGGGAAACCCGCCCACCGGAGGGTCCACGACCTTGTTCTCGCCATAACCAGGGCCGTGCGAGAACCCCCTGAGGCCCCAGTTGCTGAGCACTCCAGAGAAGTACCCGCCGTGCAGGTTGAAGATCTTTGCGCCGTCCGCGCTGAGGAGCTCAACGAGGCGGAGGAGGTTCGCCAGGGTGAACGACGCACACTCGCCCTCGCGTAGGCCGTCGATCCATACTCCGTACAGGCTGGCGGACGAGGAACGGAATGAGCGGGCGATGGTATCAACTAAGGAGCGGTCCTCCAACAGCGTGCGATCCAGCACGACAATGGGCATCAAGGGATGCCCCGCGGCCCTCTTCGCGGCCGCCCCGTACAGCCTGAGGTTGGCTCTTGTCCCGAGCCCGGGGTTGTCCGGGGTAATCGGAAAGTACGGCGAAATGAGGACGCTCGGCTGCATCTTGGCCGCATCAAGGCCAAAGAACTCAGCGTCCTCCTCAAGGTCAGTCTTCAACGCGTTGAGCTGAAAGGCAACAACCGAGGCGCCAATGGCCTCAGCGTTCCGGATCACCGTGTTGAGATCCAAAGCCTCTCGGCGGTCCAAGCTGCTCACGAACGGCTCGCCGTAGGCCTTGGCCAGCTTCAGAAGGCTTCTCCGAGGTCCCTTTGTGGGAGTGTTGCGGTCAGCCAACAGGGACTCCCACGGCAGTGAGAAAGCAGCCGTGAAGGGGTCGACCCAGAAGGGAACGCCCTTGACCGGTCCCGCCAAGAACCCCGACGCCCCTGAGGGCGCCAAGGCGACGATGTGGGCCGGAAGGACAACGAAGTCGAGCTTACCGGCATAGGAACTGAACGCGTCCTTGTCCTTGAATATCCCCAGACGCATGCCCCACTCAACCGGAGAGCCGTTTCGCATCGGCCGCTACGCCTCCGACGTTACCAGACTGAGGACATGACGGCGCAGGTCCGGAACAGCGTATCTGGACCGAGCGGCCGGCAGGACGAACTCTGGGACACCGCCGTAGGCAAGCAAGACCAGCCCTATCCCCTGGGCCTCGAAATCGGACTCGAAGGCCTGAACCCGGCCGGCCAGCTTCGGTGGAACGACCAGGTACGATCTGTCGGCCCCCAAGAGGTATCGCTCGGCCTGTCGCAAGCCCCGGCGCCAATCGTTGAGTTTGACCTCGAAAGCCCATATCTCCTGAGACTCCGTAACCGCCGCGACGTCCATGACGCGGTTCATGAGCGGGACATGGGATCTCGCCCTGCATCCCTGTCCATGCAGCCAGGCGACCAAGGTCGGGTAGTAGTCCTCTTCGGGATGCGTCTCATTCACCACCTAGCACTTCCTCGATCCTGCTGGTGCGCTGCTCAGCAGTCGGCCACGCTATGGCCAAAGCGATGATGGTAGCCAACACGAAGGCGAGATATGCCCATTGGATTCCCGTTCCGGGCACGAGGCAGTAGACAATGACCCAGGCCAAGTGGCTTAGCACTGCGGTAATGGCAATCCATCGGGTTATCCGCCAAGCAGCGTGGGCCTGTCGGCAGTCATGCCTCAGGCCGGACACCTTCATGAGAGTCGCAACGAGCTGTTCTAGGAGTCCGTCGGGCAAAGGCCGCCTTCGTCGCTGATGGGACGCGGCGTTTTTGGCATCTTGGCTGTCGCGCGGTGGCGCAAACGCCAAGCGGGGCGGATTTGGGCCTCATGACCCTG
>Ga0315288_10009183_pt1 | contig 12466 bp, 15 predicted proteins | sample YL17G11_20_MG_FD_203454 | JGI IMG/M metagenome (GOLD analysis project Ga0315288, IMG submission 203454) | Sediment microbial communities from Yellowstone Lake, YNP, Wyoming, USA - YL17G11_20 | ecosystem: Environmental > Aquatic > Freshwater > Lake > Sediment | place: USA: Wyoming | collected...
CGATTTGGGCCCCCCGGTAAAGACGAGATACTCATCGGCCATAGCGCTGATCAGCTGAAGAAGACGCTTCCCACCCTTTTAAACGGCGGAGAAAAAGAGTTAGATGTTTACGGTGAAGCTGAGCCTCTGGGCGAGCTCCTTGTAACGGTTCCTGATGGTGACCTCGGTCACCTGAGCCTCCTTCGCTATCTCGCCCTGAGTCCGGTGCTCGTTCGTTAGCCGGCTCGAGATGTAGATGCAGGCCGCCGCGATCCCCGAGGGATTCTTGCCGCTGGTGAGCCTCAGCTTCGATGCCTTCGTCAGTATGCTCATCGCTAGCATCTCCGTCTCGCCCGTGAGGCTGAGCTTGTTCACGATCTTGCTTATGTAGCCCTGGGGGTTGACCTGCGGCACCTCCGAGTTGAGCTCACGGAGCAGGAACCTGTAGTTGCAGGCCGCCTCCTTCTTGGTGATGGTGGCGGCGAGGGCGACATCCTCGAGGGTACGGATCACGTTGTACTGCCTGCACGCCATATATATGCTGGCGACGGCTACGTTCTGGATTGTCCGGCCCCTGACGAGCTGCTTCTGGAGGGCGCGCCGGTAGATCATGCTCGCGGTCTCTGTGACGTTCCTGGGCAGGTTTAGCTTGTAAGCGATCTTATTCATCTCGCCCAGGGCGTAGGCTAGGCTGCGCTGGTTTGAGTCACTGACCTTGCTTCTCCTGTGCCACTTCCTGAGCCTGTAGAATTTCGCCCGCTCCTCTGGGCTGAGCCTGCGCCCTGATGCGCCTCTGTCCTGCCATCCGATGGTTGTGCTGAGCCCCTTGTCATGGATCGTCCAAGTCACCGGGGCCCCTACGCGGGGGAGCTTATCCATCTGCTCCTGGTCGAACGCCCTCCACTCCGGGCCGGTGTCGATGAGCGTGGAGCTGATGACGTAGCCGCAGCTCTGACAGACTAATTCGCCCGTGTCGTAGTCCCGCAGCAGGCTAGAGCTTCCGCACTCGCTGCAAACCATCTTAGTATGTAGGCTGGCTGCCAAAGAACCACTGCCGAGGAAGGCTATGATAAGAAAAAAGGCATAGCTTATAACTCTTATTGAGTTCGGTTCTGTCAAGTCCTCGGTTGATCCTCAGCCTTCAAGGTGCAACGCCTCACTCAACAGCGCTATGGGAAGCGTGCGTGGCAAAGGCTACGAGGAAGGCTACAGCGACGGGATGAACTATACAATGGAGAGTGAGGACAACTTCAGGATTTCATGCGCCGATTAGGACAATAATAAACATCGAAAACGCCTATTCTTATCCCCAAACATACATTTTAATGTGAATATAAAACCTTTGACTCTACTTAGAGATCCTGTATTTTTCCCCCAGACATAACAAGAATATTCACTAAAGCAGTCGACCTCGAAGCGGGTGGAGACGAAATAAGTTATACAGATTATATCGCGAATGTTCAAAATCAGATCAAGAAAATTTTACTCGATATTTTTAATGAAATTAATCACTAGGAAGAAGTTCAATTATTTTTTTCACGATGGGCTTGTCTGCTTCAGCAAAATCATAAAGTTGCATTTCAGAGGGGGAGACCCATTTAATCTGTTCGTGTGAGTTGAGCTTGAACTCTCCTCCCAGGTACTCGACCTTGTAGGCTTGCATCTCGATTGAGATATGGCTGTAGGTGTATTTACTTTCACCGAAGAATGATTTTACCCGAGTCTCTACTCCGAACTCTTCGCGGAGCTCCCTGACAAGGCATTCCTCGGGGGTCTCGCCCTCCTCGAGCTTTCCGCCGGGGAGCTCCCACTTGTACTCTAGGCGGGAGCCCTTCTTCCTCTGTGCGATGAGTATCTCGCCATCTCTCTCGATGATCCCGGCGGTGACGATGACCATGTTGATTCTCTTTGCTTGTTTATGGTTAATGAGAGCTTTCCCTGGATCCTAGGATAGATCGATTGGCACCCCGTTTTTCACGTGTGTAGCGTTCACGCAAATACTTCATTGCCTAGCCGTTACAACTATGTTTACGGAAACTTGAAACTCAGGGAGTTGAGGGCCCTCAGTAAACGGGGTTTTCTGGACGTGAGGATGACAGATAAACATGAGATTTTCCATATGTGTGGATGTTTCAGGGGAGAAAACACGGTTCTTTCATCTCGAATTTACGCGCGCGAGCACGGATAAAAACGAGGCGCACGTTCTTAGGATGGATATGGGTGAAAGTGTCTGGTTCTTGTGTTCTCAGTACCTCCAGTATATTCCTGTCGAATAAATCCATTTAAATGAGGAAAGAGGAATTTAAACCATTTTTTAACCATTATAGCAACACGCTGGCGCGCACTGATATATTGTCGCAGGTTAGATCGGAGGCGTTATCGTGTGTTGGAGATTGAGGCTGCTTATCCTCTCGAATATCTCTTCGTTCGCGGTGATGTAGGGCTTTTCGTATTTGATGACCTTCCCCTTGGATAGCTCCATTAGACTATTGAAGAACTCGACATAGGATCTTCTGCCATATATCTTCTCATACTCGTTGTGCATGGATCTTGGGTTCTTCTTCACTATCCTATCAGCATCAATGCAGTACCTATAGTAGCAGCTATTAGTGTGGATTAGTGCGCTGAGCTGATTGATATTCATAATCTCCTCGAGGTATGAGTATCTCTCGTGGAGGACGTGGGAGATGACGTTTCGGACAAGCTCATCCTTGCCGTGGCTTCGCTCTCTGAGTCCCTGGCCGATGTTGCCTAGGCCGAACTTTCCGTCGCCTGGGACAATAACGTCTAGACTCTTGAGGAGGTTAATCCAGTCCCAGTATCGCTCTGTTCGGGTGATGTCCTCTATATCCTGCTCAGTGAGGGCATTGAAATGGTAGATCCAGTTCATGATGACCTCGATGGGGTTGAGGAAGTGATGAACAGCCTGGACGTTGGCTAGCTCGTTGGAGGCGGCCTTGGTTACTATCCTCTCGATCCTCTCGTTCCAGAGGTTTAGGGACTCTGAGAGGCCGTCGAGGCAAGTAGCCTTATTGGGCGGGTTGATGATGGCACCGCTCGCGTTGTATGAGAGCTGGCATATCTTCTCCAATGTGAGTACGTTGACTATCCTCTCGTTGGTGGCGTCGTTCACGATGAGCCGGGGGTAGTGTACGCTGAGGTTCACGACGTACTTCTCGCTGAAAGAGTCATACCGTGGTTCGTCCGGGATGACGAGATTACCGTAGTGCTCGATAGCGAAATGCTTCGCCTTCATGTATATCTCGCTCATCTTCTGCACCTCACGGCAAGTACTCCGTTATCTTACGTTCTGTTCTCTCCCCAACCTTTACACGTATTGTGTATCTGTCCAGCTCATCCCATTTCGATAGGAAGGTGTCGATTCCTTCCTCCATGTCTCCGTAGAGAGGATCTTTGTATAAAACTTTTTTATTTATATACCCATCAACGACGCCGGAATGGCCGTAAGGGTGGCCCAACTGGTCCCTACACTTTATCCAGAGAATCACTGGTTTTCCTTCCTGGAGGTCTTTTTGGACTGATTTCCAATCGCGTGAGCTTGCATCGCGTTTGAAATCTACAGAGGGTATGCTTTTCTCGAGAAGCTTGTTTATGTTCTCGATGGACCCATACTCGGTTCCGAGCTCTGTTGTGCCGATGACTCTGATGATTTCCTCAATTGGTAAGACAAGTATCTCCGGATGTGTTCTGTGGAGGTATTCGAGGACCATTTTAAGGCAGTGGGGAACGCATGAGTAACCATCGTTCTGGAGGCTCAGAGGCACTCCTAACTGGGCTATGTCTTGTAACTGATCCTCGGGGGAGTCATTCAAGCTGAATGAGAATGGAGGTTTAACGGTTATAAAATAGTTAGCCTCCTTTACTTGAAAAAATTGAGGGGTTAGTTATTCCCTCTTTGGCTTATGAAAGAAAGGTCTAATGTGAATCCGAGAGCATCCCTCTTACGTCGAGCGCGCGTAGTATTCTTGGCTGGCTAGCCCGCCGCTAAACGTGGTCCAAGCGACCGAGTATGTGACGGAGCAGTACTCCTGCTTGTAGGCGATGGCGATTATCTTGTCGTCGTGGGTGGGGTGGGGGCCTGGGCTGTAGGTCTCGACGTCGAGGAAGAGGCGCGTCATAGTGGCTTCATTTACTAGGCTAGGTTTGTATGAATGTAAAATCTCCGAGTTTTGATTGGATGTGTGAAATGGATTAGTTAGATGCGTGTTGTAGTTTCAATCCTTGTTTTCTTGGATCGACCTCTGCGTGAGCTGCGTGAAAGCTGATACTACTGCTGTAGTAGTATCGTTTCAATCCTTGTTTTCTTGGATCGACCTCTGCGTGATTATCGTGGGGATCGGTCCTCTTCGGGCGAACCAGTCGAGCAGGTTCATCAGCTCTTCGTAGGAATGTTCGGCGAGGACTCTCTGCGACTCCGTCTAGATCACCTCCAGGAACTTGATAGCCGCGTCTCTTCCGACGCTGCTTGAGAAGAGATCGATGATTACCTGTTCTCTACTGCAAACCTTGACTTTTCCGACTTCAATGGAGTCCTCTAATATGCCCTCTATGTCAGGTCTCAGCGCAACTACCTGCACCGGTCCTTCACCCAGTTCAAGATGTTCTAACGCCGAGTCGTCCCCGACATACAAGTGGACCATCGGGTAGCTGATGTGGTACTCGAAGTACCTTCTTAATCCGCTGAAGACGGTGAACGCGTAACCCGTACCTGAGGCTGATAGTCTAGTGGCGACCATCTTCTCTGTTTCATCAATTGTGGTCGTTGGTAGGCGGAACCTGGAAACCTCAACACTATTCAGGGGCCTGTCGAAGCTTATCTTCTCCAGCAGCCTCACGGGGTCTCGAAGCACGTAGCCTTTCTCGGATCTACCGACAACGCCGATGCTAACCATATAGTTTATTACTTCATTGACGTGCCCGAGTCCCACCGATGTTTTTCTTGTCACCTCTCTTTGGGTAAACTCTGTGTTGACGAGGACGTACTGAACAACTTTGTAGGCTTTTGTTGAGGTTAGCTTCAATGTAACACCAGTCTATGAAAATGGTGTCCACGATATAAATGTTCGGTAAAAACCGAAACGTTCGGCAAAAACCGAACAGTCTTGAGACCTACGCCATGAGAGCCGTGGAGTACCTAAGCTTCGAGTGAAAAATACAGGAAGTCCACGAGGGGGGTTTGAAGAGTCGCTTACCCCGAGAGGCGCAGGAGCGGCGAGGACAACCTCCTCACTCTAACATCGCGCATCCTACGACCCAGACCTCTACACCGAGCCCGCCACACAATGGCCTCGCCGCTATAACGTGCAACGTCTCTAGGATACCGGGATCTCCTCAGCTTCACCCGAAGCCTCATCCGGCCTGGTGAGCTCCTCCTCAACCCTCATGAAGCACCTGACGATGGGGGAATCCAGGTTCAGCGTGTAGAGCTCGGCCCTCCCGATCCTCCTCGACACCTTCACCGCCCCCTCCCCCACGAGCACTGGCAGGTAATCGTAGAGGGTGCGCTTCGCCATCCCTACGGCGTCCATGACCTCGTTCCTCGAGAAGTCGTGGCCGGGGTTATCCATGAAGAAGTCGAGCAGCCTCAGCTGGGGGGAGGAGCCGAACACCCTGAGGAAGACCGACTGATGCTCCTCACCGTAGAGAGAGCCGCCCTGCACGCCCATCACCCCCGTCTACCCCGCCAAAGTATATAAGTCTGTCACCTTTAAAGGTGTAGTAAGTGAACCGATGTGCCTCCACGCGACATGAGCCTCGAGGAGATCGAGGCAGAGGTGTGCTGGAGGCTGAGGAGGCGCAGCTGCTGGGGGGCCAAGTACCTCCCAGTCGATTCGCTGGTCGACTGGCTTGGGAAGCTGGTCAAGGACGACGGAAAGAAGGTGCAGACAGCCATAGACCAGATGGCCAAGGAAGGACTTCTCCTACGCCACAAGAAGGGGCGCACCATCTCCCTTAACCCCAGGAGGGCCCGCGAGGTCGAAACACTCCTCCAGAGGCATATCTAATATCCGCCCGATACCCCGCCTATCCCTGGATCCGTATCTCGCCCTCCGAGACCTCAAGCCTAAACTCCTCGCCTAGGCTGAAGGCGAGCCTCGCCGTGAGGATATCCGACCGGAGCCGCTGTGAGGCCTCCGCCGCCCTCCTGAGGCCCTCGCCTGAGACCTCGACGACCGGGTTCGAGCCGAGGACAAACTTCTCCGGCGTCGCCTGCTTGAGGCCGATGAGGCCGTCCCTGATCTTGCCCAGGTAGATGGACTGCCCCGCCGTGAGGACCAGGTAGCCCCTCCTATCGCCTGAGAGCGCCTCGGCGTCAAGCCTCTCCCTCAGGTCCGAGGCGAACTCGAGGAGGGCGTCGGCTCCGGCCCCCACCTCGGACCACGTCGCCGCGTTCCTCCCGTCCAGGTAGACGATGACGCTGAGCTGCCTGCAGAGATGGATGCAGTCCCTCTCAAGAGCCTCGAGGAGGCCACGGTCCAGCGTGCCCCCGTCGACGCCGGCCCCGAGGATGCCCGCGGACTCGTCGAGCAACGGCCTCGTCTGCACCAGGATCGCCCCGAGGGCGTTCAGCCTCTCGTCGCTCAGGCCCTTGAAGGCGTAGGCGGACCAGGCGTTCGAGGCGACGAGGACGAGCACCGCGACCGAGAGTATCCTCGCCCAGCTGACCCTCCTGCCGAAGAGCCTCAAGCCGTCCCTGCTCCGCCTCACCGGCTCCTCGACGCCCCGCATGAGGCTCAGGGCGGACGACCCGAACTCGGAGAGGCGGTAGCGGCCGTCCTCCCCCTTCGTTATGAGCTCCCTCAGGCTCTCCAGGTGGAAGTTGAGTAGCCCCGTCTCTACGCCGAGGCCGTTCAGGATCTCGGTGTAGGTCGTTGGCGCCTCGCCGAGCATCCTGAGCATCCTCCTCCTCGCCGGGTGCTTGAGGGCGGAGAAGACCGCGGTGTAGGTGTCCTCCTCGTGGTCCAACTCTAATCCCTGAGACCATTCGGTGGAGGCAATTTAACCGTTTTTGAGAATAAAAATCGTCAAAACAGGGCGGAGGCGCGCCGTCCACGCCGGAGAAGGGTGTCACGCCGAAATCGTCAAACCGGCCTCGAATTTACCTGAAACCCACGTATATATAGTAAATATAATAAACGTTCACGGCGCTACTCGCCTATGGGGTTCTCCTCAGACGAGTCGCCGAGGGGACCCCGGGCCCGAACCGGCGGGCAGGAGACCGGGCGAAACGAATAGGGTGAAAATGGTATGAAGATGAGGTACGCGATAACCTACGGGAAGATGAAGGAGTTCAAGAACATCGACGACACTAAGAAGGAGTACGCCAAGTACAAGGAGGCCGCGGAGAAGGCGGGCCTCAAGCTCCTCTTCTGGGGCAGCCCCTTCGGCGTCACCGAGGGATCCGTCGTCGTCCTCGACTTCGGCGGAGACATGGACAAGTTCGTCAAGTTCTTCTCCACCGCGCAGGCGCCGTGGACCGACTCGAGGACCGACTTCGTCCTCGAATGGTAGAGCGGGCGCCCGTAGGCAGACCAGCCATCGGGGCTACGACCCCTTTTTTCCATGAAAAGGAGGGACTGTGAGATGATCCGCCTCCTACAAAGCGCCTCGGCCCACAAGGTGCCCCGCGGCTAAAACGGGCGCAGCACCTCACATGGTTTGGGAGACAGAAAAGACGGGATGGCCCTAAAAGCCTACGCGGCTACTCCTCGACCTGGGGCGCGGGCGGCCCGTCCCAGAAGAAGAGGAACGCCGTCTCCTCCGTGAACTCCGTGGCGCCGTGCCTCTCGCTCTTCGGGAAGAAGAAGAGCACGTCCTTGAGCCGTTTCACACCATCGGGCGCCCTCCACTCCCCGCCGAGCGCCCAGCAGAACTGGTTCGCCTCTGGATGGCTGTGTATCTTGTCGGCGACGCCGACGGGGAACCTCACGAGCGCCATGGTGGCGCCGGTCCTCTTGTCCTCCCAGAGGACCTTCTGCTTCACCTTAGTCAGGTAGTAGCCCCTCGGAGGGTCAACCCACTCGAGCTTTCTTGGATCGACGACGATCATGTCTAGTCACCGGCTACAATTACCGTGGAGCTGAGGATAAAATTATGGAGAAGAGAGGGCGAAGCAGTGAAGTCGCCATCTATTTTTTCTTTGTATAGGAAAACTTCTTACGGATTATTTTCTCAATGTATTTTCTAGGTTTTTTTGGTTTCTCGTGCTTCTCCTCTGGTATCGCTGTCAATTTTATACATAGAATATGAGGTGGAGCTGAGGATAAGATTATTGAGAAAAATAGCTTGCGCGTTACCACGAAGCAATCTTAACATTTTGCCGTATGCACGCTTGCTAACGTAGTTGTTATATCCAATCTAAGATATCGACTGAGTGTAGGATAATATGACTCCAAGAGTTGAATCTATCCGAGTAGGGGAGTTTACCTTTTCATATGTCTATCATAAGAGTAAGAAGTCTCTCACTCTCGTCATGATACACGGGCATGGCGCCTCGAATGAGTACCTTCGACCCGTCTTCAACTACCCAGAACTGGTAAAATATGGTATCCTTATACCCGACCTCGTGGGCTTCGGTGACACACCCGCTCCAGCAGGGTTCAGCTTCAAGATGGAAGATCAAGCCCGAGCCGTCAAGCAGCTCATGGATACGCTGGCGATAAAAGGTGACGTAGTGCTGTTGGGTAGTTCGATGGGCGGCGCAATCGCAGTCATACTCGCAGAGATGCTAGGGAACAGAGTAAAGGGGGACATTAACGCGGAGGGAACTATCGACATCAACGACTGCAGCACACCGAACCAAGTCATAGCTACACAAACTTACGAACATTACGAGGCGACCGTATTCAAGCAGAGACTGGATGAACTCAGGGCGGACCCCGAGTACGCGTGGGTCGTCCGTAGCCAGGAGAAGGCGGGGCCGGTCTCATGTTACCTGTCCATAGCGGATTATGTGAAGGTCGCGAAAGAGGACACCCTTACCCGTAGACTTGCCAATCTCAACGTACCAATCCTCGCCATCTACGGTGAGAAGAACAAGGGTACGCGTACATCGGAGAAGAGGCTAGGTGCCATCAAACGGGGCAGTGTCGTCTATATACCTCGTGCTGGGCATGTGATGATGTTGGACAACCCAGATGCCTTCTATGACGCGGTGTCGGAATTTATTGAAAAGCTATAAACTCACTTTTTGCGCACACTCTCGTTTTCGTCTAAGTGGAGCTGAGGATAAGGTTATGGAGATGGGTTTACGTCTTCAGCTCGGGGTGCTTCTCCAGGTACCTCATCAGCTCGTCGTAGAGGTACTCGGTCTCGCTCATCCACCTGGGCATGCCCATGGCTCTCCTGACTTCCTCTATGGCGGGCTCAATCTTCTCCCAGAACATACGGGTCATGCCGCAGATCAGCAGGGCGACCCACCTGATGTCCAGAAGCTCCTCCCGGACCAGCACGCCCACCCCCTCATAGTACGTGCCGACGATCATGGCAGCGTTCCTGAATTCGGGGTCCCTGGACAACTCTCGATACTCTTCGTAGTTACTCCAGTTGCTGTCTATGATCCTCCAGAAGGCCGACGTGAACTCCTTCGTGGTTATCTGGATGTATATGCCCATGAACATCTGGGCCTGGCGGGTCTCAAGCTGCTGGCGCTGGGTCCTGTTCGCCTCCTGCCTCACGTGCAGGGTCGCCCTCATGTTGAACACGTAGTAGATCGCCGCCACGAAGACTCCTATCGACCCCATTATGTAGGAGACGGCCTGAAGAGTAGCCAACTCGACCAACGCAACACCGCTACAAGTATCAGGTGGAGGTGAGGATAAAATTATAGCTCCAAACCGCCCGCCGCACACTGAACCTCATGCCTGCGTAAAAGCACCACCGCAGTTCTTATCCCACCTTAAACAATAGAGACACGTCATGGAACACCCGACCCTGAGAGGGTACGACTTGGGGAGAGAGCTTCTGAAATGGCTCGCGATAGTGACCATGACGGTGGACCATGTGGGAGTAGTGCTATACCCGGAATACACCGTGCTGAGATACGTGGGAAGGCTCTCCTTCCCATTAATCGCTTACTTACTCGTACTAGGCATGGAAAGTACAGGGAACTTGAGGAACTATCTTCTTAGACTCCTCCTTTTTGCGTTGATCTCTCAGGTCCCATTTACACTTGCCAGAGGAGTGCAGCCCTGGGAATACCTGAACATATTTTTTACTTTATCCTTAGGCGTCCTTTTCATCTATTTTTTGAAAAGGAACAACTATCTGTTATTTCTACCTCTAGTGGCTTCCGGTTTGCTGCCCTTGGATTTTGATGGTTACGGTGTCACAATTATAGGCTGTCTATATATTCTCAGGAGACATAGGCGGGCAGGGATAATAACGTTCATCGCGGTTAATCTAGCGACCTTCTTAGATGTGTCGTATCAGCCCTTGGCTCTACTCGCCCTCCCGCTCATACTTCTACACAACGACGGAAGGTTCCCCTTTAACATGATTGGCGGGAAGCCTGATCGTCCCCTGTGGAGGAAGTATTTTTTCTACGTCTACTACCCTTTTCATCTCCTATTGCTCTATTTCCTGAAAACTGAGTTTTTCTCACCCAAGCTCCCCGTCTAGCCTCCGCACTGTGGGGACCTCCGCCCCCCGTCGGGGAAAGGGTTGAAAGCCGCGGCACCCCAGATTAACTGATCCCCCTTGATCCTCTGTGCCGGCAGCTTCATGTGCGACCTCATTGCGGCCCACCTCCCATACGTTCCGGGGCCAGGCGGCCTCGTATACGCCCCAGAGGGCATAGATCTCAGGACAGGAGGCCACGCCGCGAACGTCTCCATAGACCTCAAACAGCTCGGCGAGCCAAAGGTAGCCGCCGCGGGAGGCGTCGGGGAGGACGCCCTCGGCGAATACATGGTCGAGACCCTAAGGGGCCACGGCGTCGACGCCCGCCCTCAGCGGGTGAAAGGCTACGGCACGGCGAAGAACGTTGCACTGATCGTCGAGGGGGAGGACAAGAGGTTCATAGCGGAGCTCGCCGCGAACACGATGCTCAGCCCAGACCACGTCGAAGCGGTGATCGGCGAGCTGACGCCCTCCGCCTTCTACCTCGGCACCGTCGGCGGCCTCAGGCTCATCGACCCTGAGATACCCAGGCTCCTCGACGCCGCCCACGGGGCGGGAGCCACGACCTACCTAGACGTCATAATGCCCTTCGAGAAGAACTGGGACCACCTCAGGAGGGCGCTGAGCCTCGTCGACGTGCTGCACTGCAACGACGCCGAGGCCGCCGCCATCACGGGCCAGAAAGACCCCGCCGAGGCGGCGAGAAGGATATCCGACGCCGGCCCGGCACTCGCCATCGTCACCCTCGGCAAGGACGGGCTGATCACCGCGACCCGCGAGGCGACGATCAAGGTGCCCCCCTTCAGGGTCATGCAGGTCGACCCGACGGGAGCCGGCGACGCCCTCTGCGCCGGCGTCATCCACGCAGCCTCGGCGAGGGGGCTGAATAGGGTCGAGCTTAGGCGCCTCGACGTGGAGGCGGCGAAGGAGGTTCTCCTGGAGGGCGAGGCCGCGGGTGCCGCCTGCGTCACGGAGGTCGGCGCCACGGAAGGCGTGACGAGGGAGCGTGTCGATTTTCTCCTCAAGGGACAGGGCGCCAAGGTTTTAGCCGGGGCCAGGGTGCTCTGACCCCCTTATATCTCCCTGCACGGATGGTAATTTGAGATGGGGACGAGGGAACCTATCCCGACGGGCTGCCCGAGCGTCGACAGGCTCCTAGGCGGAGGCGTCGCCTACGGGGCAGTCACCCTCGTCTACGGGGAGGCGTCCACGGGGAAGACGACCCTCGCCGCCTCGGCGGCCCTCACCCTGCTCCGCCGCGACCAAGCGGCGAGGGCCTTCTACGTCGACTCGGACGGCAAGCTCTCCACGGAGAGGCTCACCCAGCTCGCGGGCGGCGCCGAACCCCTCCGCCGCCTCCTCTACTACAGGCCCCAGAGCTACCGTGAGCAGACCATGCTGATGGAGGGCCTGCCAGACCAGCTGGAGGCCGGAGACCTCATCGTCGTCGACTCGATAACGGGGCTCTACAGGCTAGAGGCGGGGGACCCCGCGCGGTCCTTCTCCGAAAACAAAGAGCTTAACCACCAGCTCGGATTCATCAGGGAGATGGCTTTGACGACGGCCTCGGCCTTCCTGCTCACCGGCCAGGTCAGAAGCGTCGTAGGCTCCCCCACCCCCGAGGTCGAGCCCGTCGCCGAGCGACTCCTCAGGTTCTGGAGCGACGCCGTGCTCAGGCTCGACGCAACGCCCGTCCCAGGCGTCCGCCACGCTACGCTCGAGAAGCCTGAGAGCAGGCGCGGGGCGGTGAGGTTCAGGATCACGGGGGCCGGGCTCGAGGAGGCGGATCAGGCCTGGTGATCTCGGACGTCGTCCTCTGGTTCGCGGAGACCATCTGGCTCTTCCT
>Ga0315288_10009184_pt1 | contig 12465 bp, 9 predicted proteins | sample YL17G11_20_MG_FD_203454 | JGI IMG/M metagenome (GOLD analysis project Ga0315288, IMG submission 203454) | Sediment microbial communities from Yellowstone Lake, YNP, Wyoming, USA - YL17G11_20 | ecosystem: Environmental > Aquatic > Freshwater > Lake > Sediment | place: USA: Wyoming | collected...
CTGCTGATACGATTTGAAGTCTGCCAAAGAGGCTACCGACCAGTGAGGGTGAAGATTCTTTAACCAACCGCATAAGTAACAACATTAAGAGATAGCCAAGTATAAGTGCGATTACAGGAGATAAAATCAACCCTGCAAGTACCTTATAGACTCCTTTCATGATGATCACATTGGTTCCTGCTGTTGCGATCGCAGCACCTACCAAACCTGAAAGTATGGCATGACTTGAAGATGTAGGAAGGCCGAAATACCATGTGATAATGTCCCATATTATAGCGGCTGTAAGAGCAGAAATAACGGTGACCTGTGTAACACTTGCAACCTCTACAAGGCCAACCCCGACTGTTTTCGCCACTGCAGTTCCGGATAGGGCACCAACCAAATTTAACACTGCTGCCATTGTTATAGCTACTTTGGGAGATAAAACCCTTGTCGATACTGATGTGGCAATTGCGTTTGCAGTGTCATGAAAACCATTGATGAAATCGAAAACAAGTGCGAGAAATATTACACAGAGGAGGAGAAAGTAAGTCTCAGGCATACTTGAGCACTATGCCCTCAAGTATGTTTGCAACATCTTCGCACCTGTCTGATGCATCTTCGAGGTGCTCATAGATCTCTTTCCATTTGATAATAAGGATGGGGTCTGCTACGGTATCAAATAATGTTCCGAGTGCATCTCTGAAGCCCCTGTCTATTCTATTTTCAAGCCTGTTTATCTCAATACAATATTCCTGGACATGGGCATAATTCTTTTCTCTCAGTGCTTTTATCGCTTTATGTACCATCTCACACGTTGTAAGAAGGTCTTTCGACATTGAAATCGCCTCTTTTGTGGATGCCTTTAATTTAAATACGGTAAGCCTGTCAGCTGCAGCCCAGATAAGGTCCATGATATCATCTAATCTACATGTAAGGGCGTGTAAATCCTCTCTGTCCAGGGGTGTTACAAAAGTTTTGTTGAGTTGCTTCATGACGTCATGGGTAAACATGTCGTTCTCCTGCTCTAACTCATGTATCTCTTTTGCCCAGGAATCGACGTTGCTGAAGTTTTCCATAAGCGCGACAAAAAGAGTACATGCATGCGAGGTGTTCGCTGACATTTTTTCAAATATTTCGTAAAAGTCTACAGTTTTTTGAAATAGTTTCAAATGGAGTATGCTCCTTCAAGAAAATAAAGCAAAATTTAACCCTTTTTAATATAAAAGAATAAACACTTTAAAGTCAATGTATGTTAAAGAGGGGTTAAGAATGAAGAGTCTATTCTGGTATCTTACTGAATAAATACCCTGCAGCAGTTCCGAATAGCACAGGCACAAGCCATGTTGCAATGACCGGTGGTACTATTCCTGCATATCCCATTGAAAGCATAAAGGTGTAGGTAAACCAGTAGATAATGCTTATAAAGAGTCCAAGACCTGCGACGAATAGTCCTTTCCCAACCAGGCCCTTCATCGAAAGAGATATGCCGAGGATAATCATGAAAAAGTTTGTGAGAGGGTATGATATCTTTGAGTTCAGATCCACGACCAGTTTTGTGTTCTTGAACCCTGCTATTTTTAATCTATTTGCATACCCATAGAGTTCACCTATACCCATCTCATCTGGTGTTTTTATCTCCTCACTGAAAAAGTCAGGAGATTCAAGATAGTGGTAATCCATCTTTGATATCTTACCGACCTTCCCGCTGTCAATGTCATAAATGGTTACTTTTTTCAGTCTCCATACACTCTCAGTATTTTGAACTTTGTCCCGAACTTGATTCGGGGATGAACTTTTATTGTTAATCCATTCTGCTTCTTCTGCCTCTATTCTCTTCTCAAGAAAATCCTTTCCGATGACAAAAATGCTCACCCCTCGCGCAAGTTTTCTATCAGGGATATAGAGTTCAATCCTGACTGGTGAACCATCTGTGCCCTTTAGCCAGAGAGTGCCGTCTTTAAAAAGGAGCTTTTTCTCTTTTTTCATAAGGGTGTTTTTTAAATCATTCGACCTCCTTGAAAAATCTGGGACAACAGCCTCTCCAACAACAAAGGCAAATATACTTGACAATATTCCCGTGATAATAAATGGATATAAAAGGGTCTTTAATTTTCCGCCGGTAGCCTTGATTGCGACAACTTCTTTATTACGTGACGCCTGACTGAATATAAACAGGCTGCATAAAAGCATAGCAGCCGGAAGAAGGTAAAGGAGATACTTGGGAAAATTAAAAGTAGCATAGAGCAGAAGGCTCCTAAGATCTGGACTGCTCGGCATGAAGTCATCTATCTTATCGATAAGATCAAGGATACTGAAAATCGAAGCAAGCCCTATCCCTATAAGGGCCAGAAGCTTGAAGAATTCTTTAAGGTAATGTCGCTGGAGTATTAACATTGACTCCCGCCTCTCATTTTAAATTTTCCTTTTTGAATATCCACAGTGCAAATAATCCGAGAATAACAGTTGGAGTCCATGCACCAATGTAGTGAGCTATCTTCCCGGCCCTCACAAGATTCTCACCGTATATGAGAATCACATAATACACAGTAACCACTGCCAACCCCAGAGCCAGTCCACCGAGTTTACCTGACTTTCCTGCCATCAGAGCAAGTGGTGGACCAAAAAACATAAGAATGACGCACAGTAAAGGCAATGAGAGCCTTCTGTGAAATTCAAGTTGCAAGGATACAGCACGGGATATTTCTGCTTGTTTTGTCTCTTTAATCAGTTCAAAAGGGGTAAGTTCTGCATTTTTTCTGGATGGTGCATCTGTTTCAAGTCTGAGTACTATGTTGTATTTTTCGAAAAACAATTCAGTCGTGCTCTCTCCCCTTGCAATATGGATATATCCATCTTTAAGGTACAAACTTGTATTAAGTTCTGACACAGAGATCTTCCCTTCCTTTGCCATCAAAACCCTTGGCTCATTCTTATTCCGTCCGTCATATATAAAAATACCTGAGATTGTATCAGTTGATGGCTTTTCCTTAATGATAATCACAATATCTTTGAATGATGTATTGAATGTGCCTGCTTCAATCGCAAGAGGAGTACGAGTTGTGATGATAGTCGTGATTACATCCCTGAGTCTTACACTGCTCTTTGGCCCTATATAAAAACTCACCGCCATATTTAATAAAAAACATAACGCACCGAGAATCATAACAGGTTTGGATATCTCCTTAAAGTCCATGCCACTCACTCTGAGGATTATAAGTTCGTTGTCGAGATTGAGACGTCCATAAACAACGAGTGTAGAGAGAAGAAGTGCCATAGGTATGGTGAGTAAAAACAGCTGTGTCTGGAGGTAAATGATGAGTTGAACCATGTCTATAATTGATACACCAATGCCTGAGAGAAACCTGCTCAATCTGAGCAGTTTCTCCATCATCAGGATAAAATTGAGAAAGGCAAGACTGATGAGAAAGGTAACAGCCAATTCCTTCACTATTGATTTATGTATTATTTTCATAGCTTGATGTTTATTTTAGCATAATACCAATGAACAACCCTGCGGCAAGACCGCAGGGTATCTAAATATATTTGTAACCATGGTATGCTGTCATTCCTGCCCCGCATCGAAGTGCGGGATAAACTCCAGCAGGAATCCAGAAAAAACAAAGAAACTGGATTCTCTACGAGTCGTAGACCGCATCAAGCCTGTCCTCAACTCGATTGGGGATGCGGAATGACAAATAAGGAAACCCTGTAGCAAGACTACAGGGAATATCGAGTTTAACTCCCGTCACTTGTTTATTATCAAAAAAAGTGAGCAGGACACAGTAGCAGATAGAATTTTCGGGTGGGGATAATCAAACTATAGGGGGGCGTTTATAAACGCCCCCCTATAGTTCAATCATGATACTTCGACCTTTATTTTTAGTTTTAAGTTGTTAGTTGTCAGCCTTAAAACTGGAAACTGAAAACTGTCTTTATGCTTCTATCTTTACTCCCGTCTCCTTCCTGAATATGATCTCATAATTTTCAAAGTTAACCTCAACCATATCACCTTCCTTGAAAGTTCCATCAAGAATTTTCAATGCAAGGGGGTTCAATATCTCTCTCTGGAGGGCTCTCTTCAATGGCCTTGCCCCATAAACTGGGTCAAAGCCAACCTCTGCAAAATATTCTTTCGCACTCTCTGTCAGTTTTATATCAACTTTTTTCTCCTTGATATATTTCTTCATCCTGTTCACCTGTATTTCGACAATCTGTATCAGGAGTTCTTTTGACAGAGGATTAAAGATAATAATCTCATCAACTCTGTTGAGAAATTCTGGCCTGAAAAACATTTTAAGATCCTCCAGAACTTTTTCTTTCAGATCATCATTGCTCCCTACCCAGTATGCATCAGGTCTCTTAGCCCTCTCTTCAAGCATCTCCTGTATATGTGTACCCCCGATATTTGATGTCATGATAACTACGGTATTTCTGAAATCCACTGTCCTTCCATGGCTGTCGGTAAGCCTTCCGTCATCGAGCAGTTGAAGCAGGAGGTTAAATACATCTGGATGGGCCTTTTCAACCTCGTCAAAGAGAATTACGGAATAGGGTTTTCTCCTCACAGCCTCAGTAAGCTGACCGCCTTCTTCATATCCAACATATCCTGGAGGCGCTCCTATAAGCCTTGATACTGTATGTCTTTCCTGATATTCAGACATGTCTATCCTTATCATTGCGTTTTCATCGTCAAACAAAAACTCTGCAAGTGCCCTCGCAAGTTCAGTTTTGCCCACACCAGTTGGACCAAGGAATATGAAAGAACCTATAGGTCTGTTCGGATCCTGAATTCCTGCACGTGCCCGTCTCACTGCATTTGACACAGCCTCAATTGCCTCATCCTGTCCAACAACCCTCTGCCTGAGACGTTCATCCATGTGGATCAGTTTCTGTATTTCTCCCTCAAGCATCCTACTCACAGGAATTCCTGTCCATTTTGAAACAACCTCTGCAACATCCTCTTCATCCACTTCTTCTTTAAGCATCTTCCTCTTCTTCTGTGTCTCTGAGAGCTTCTCGTTTTCCTCTTCAAGAGCCTTCTGCAGTTCAAGTAATCTTCCATATCTGAGTTCCGCTGCCTTTGCGAGGTCTCCTTCACGCTCTGCTCTCTCTGACTCTATCTTTGTCTTCTCGATCTGCTCCTTATGTCCGCGTATCTTTGCGATGATTTGCTTTTCGCTCATCCATTGAACCCTAAGTTCATCACGTTTCACCTGGAGTTCAGCCATCTCTTTCATTATTTTCTGGAGTTTATCTTTTGAATCTTTTGAGTCTTCTCTCATCACTGCCTGCTTTTCAATCTCATACTGACGCAATTTTCTCTCAATCTCATCAAGCTCTACAGGCATACTGTCAATTTCCATCCTGAGTTTTGATGCAGACTCATCAATAAGGTCAATTGCCTTATCAGGAAGAAACCTGTCCGTAATATATCTGTTTGAGAGTACTGCTGCAGATATTAGCGCAGAGTCTTTAATCTTGACACCATGATGAACCTCGTATCTCTCTTTGAGACCACGCAGAATTGATATCGTGTCCTCAACACCTGGTTCCTTAATAAGGACAGGCTGGAACCTTCTTTCAAGTGCAGGGTCTTTTTCTATATGCTTTCTGTATTCATTAACGGTCGTTGCACCCACACACCTGAGATCCCCTTTCGCAAGGGCAGGTTTGAGCATGTTCGACGCATCAATCGCACCCTCTGCTGCACCTGCACCTATAAGGGTATGAAGTTCATCTATGAATAAGATAACCTTCCCTTCTGCCTGCTCTATATCCTTCAGAACTGCCTTTAATCTTTCTTCAAACTCCCCTCTGAACTTTGAACCGGCAACAATTGCACCCATATCAAGTGCAACCACCTTCTTGTCTTTTAATGTTTCTGGCACATCACCTGCAATAATCCTTTGTGCAAGCCCCTCTACTATAGCGGTCTTTCCTACACCCGGATCGCCAATAAGCACAGGATTGTTCTTTGTCCTCCTTGAGATAACCTGTATTATCCTTCTTATCTCATCATCCCTTCCTATAACAGGGTCGAGCTTCCCCTTTCTCGCAAGCTCCGTGAGGTCACGGCTATATCTCTTGAGTGCCTGATATTTTTCTTCAGGAGTAGGGTCTGTGACACGCTGTGCACCTCTTATCTCTCTCATCACCGAAAGGACTTTATCACCAGTTGTCCCATATCTTTTTAAGAGCTCAGAACATGATCCACCTATTGAAAGAAGAGATAGAAGCAGATGTTCTACACTCACATATTCATCTTTAAGATGTTCTGCTTCCTTTGTAGCCTTTTCTAATACCTCCTTTAATCTTGGAGATACATAAATCTGCCCTAAAGGAGTTGCTCCAATGACCTTCGGAAATTTCTCTATTGCCTCTTCGACGTCCTGTTGGAGCGCGGTTGTCTTTATCCCCAGCTTTTTAAGTATCTGGCATGCGACGCCTTCATCGTCTTCGAGCAATGCCCAGAGGAGGTGCTCAGCATCAAGCTGCTGGTTACCCTTTCTTTCTGCAAGCCTCTGAGCAGCCTGTATTGCCTCCTGACTCTTTATTGTAAGTTTATCCATGAATGTTCTCCCTACGCCCGCCTGAGGCGGACCTTAATCTCCATAAAAAATCTTCTTAAGCCTCTCAGTAAAGTCACTTCGTATTTCATCTTCAAGAAAATTCATCATTTCCTCCATCTCTCTTTGCATGACCTCGAGCCTGTGCATCATCCTGAATATTACCTCAACTCCTGCTTTGTTCACCCCGAGTTCTCTTGTAAGTCTAATAATCATGCCAAGACGCTCCACATCCTCTTCTGAATAGAGCCTCAACCTGTGCGTGCGCTTTGGTGTAACAAACCCTTCTCTTTCATATAGTCTTAAAGTCTGTGGATGAACGTCGAGCATCTCAGCCACAATGCTTATTGTATAAAGAGGCTGTTTTCTATCTTTTATCGCCATTATTTCCTCATCATGTCTTTCCGGGGATTTTCCTTATAAAGGGATTCTATATCCCGTATTGCTTCTTTTGCCTTGCCTGCAATGTCCTTAGGCACCACTATCTTTATATCAACATACTGGTCGCCCCTCAGCCCTGTCTTGGGTGATGGAAACCCTTTTCCTGACAGTTTGAGCCTCTGGCCACCCTGTGTTCCTGGTGGAAGTGTCATCATCGCCATACCATCTATTGTAGGAACCTCTATCTTTGCACCGAGAGCTGCCTCACCAAAGGTCACAGGCAGATCGAGGTAAATGTCATCTCCTTTTCTCTTAAAAATCCTATGAGGCCGTATTTTTATTTCTATATGAAGGTCTCCTGAATGTCCGCCTCCTGCTCCGGCACCTCCCATACCTCTGAGCTTTACCATGGAACCTGTATCTACGCCTCTTGGGATTTTCACCTTCATTGACTCGCCCTGGAGTGTCTTGCCTCTGCCACCGCAGGAATGACAGACCTTTGTTGTTTTTCTGCCTATTCCTCTACAGTCAGTACATGGTTGTGACATCCTGAAAAATCCTTTTGAGACTTTCATGTTCCCTGTACCCTTACAGGTATCACAGACCTGAGATGACTCCGCACCTGAACCATTACATGACCGGCAGGTAATTTCCCTGTTAAAAGTAATTGGTCTTGTGACGCCTGAGAATGCCTCTTCGAGAAAAAGTTCAAGACCTATGACCATGTCAGGTCCTTTTTCATAGGCAGCATCTGCTCTTGTCTTTCTGCCAAAAATATCTGAGAAGGCATCGCCAAGACTACCTAAATCAAAGGCATCCCTGAAATTATACGTCTTAGCCCCTTCATACCAGGGGCCTCCTGACTCAAAGGGAGAACGACCGAACTGGTCATACTCCGACTTCTTCTTCGGGTCACTCAAAACCTCATACGCCTCATTCAGCTCTTTGAATTTCTGCTCCGCAACCTTGTTTCCCGGGTTTAAGTCAGGATGGTATTTGCGCGCAAATTTTCTGTAAGCCTTCTTTATCTCATCCGGAGAGGCGCTCTTACTCACTCCAAGTATTTCATAATAATCTTTCACTGCGGGAGCCATTTTATCCTCCTGTATTTCATATCATAAACATTGAGTTGATTCATGTCAAGTACTTTTTGTGATAGGTGGCAGATAAGGTTATGGTTTAATTTGACAATTCCCTGCAGTCTTGCCGCAGTGTGGATAATTTATTAGACTGAAAAATGCTCTAGAGCGAACATTACTAAATTTTTGGTTTACCAGTCTTAGCGAAGAAAGCGTGTCGTTACGACCGAATTTACACTGTTTGAGTCCCGATATCTATCGGGACGAGTTTAAAAATTCGAGCGAATGAGCATTAGACTGGTCAAAAACTTAGTTCAGTGAGCGATAGGGTATTTTTCAGTCTAACCTAACTTGAATGAAAACAGGCATGACATAGCATTTGAGCGGCTTTGGTCGATGCGACCACCTCGGACCCTGTGGGGTAGTGAAACATACTCCACAGGGGAGAATGAGCGAAAATGTTATGTCATGCCTGTTTCCTTATACTCAATCCCTTCCAGAAAAAGCCCCTGTGGAGGGGCTGTTGGCCCGGCACGTCTCCTGTCATGTGATTTGAGAATCTCTGTCATACTCTCTGACAAAATCCTTCCCCTCCCAATCTCAACAAGAGTGCCTACAATATTTCTCACCATATGCCTGAGGAAACCATTCGCCTCGATTCGTATCCTTATGAACTCACCATTCAGGGCTGCGGTCATAAAATCAAGTCTCCCAAATCTTTCAATGTTCAGAGAGAAAATTTCCCTGATGCAATCCTTTATATCGCTCCCTGTGCCTCTAAAAGCAGAAAAATCATGTGTGCCAACAAGCATATGTGCTGCCTCTCCCATAAGAGATAGTTCAAGAGATTGCGTTATCAACCATGTATATTTGTAAAGAAATACTGAGGATATCCTCTGGTTTGCAATGATATAAAAATAGCGTTTCCTCACAGCGTCTTCTCGCGGATAAAATGAATCATCAACTACAGATGAATCAAGAACCCTGATATCCTCGGGGAGTAATGCATTCAATGCCCTTTTTATTGTTTCAATGTCAAGTCTTGATTCTGTCCTGAACGTAGCCACCTGGCCGAGTGCATGCACACCTGCATCGGTCCTGCTTGCACCAATAACCCTCGATTGTCTTCCGGTTACTTTTAATATCCTGTCTTCAATGACCCCCTGAATAGTCAGGCCATTTTTTTGTATCTGCCAGCCCTGATATGCTGTTCCGTCATACTCGAGAAGAAGCCTGATTTTTCTCATGGTTTACAATATTATCACTAACCATGATTTCTATCAACAGAACATACCTTAAACCCTACTCCTTTGGCTTCTCCTTCTGATAAAATAATTTAAGAGGACATACAATGATAGATCTCGAAACACTTACTTTACAGATTAAGACAAACTGCAACATCTCTGATGCACGATTTTGGGGAGCCTATTCTCTCTGCGGTTTCCTGCTCAGACTCAGGGAACTCTACCGTATTGAAAATGGCATAAAACCATGGGAAAAGACTCCTCAAAAAGAGATTTCAGAATGGATATCCGAGAGGGAACATCTGTGGCAGGAACTTGAAGATAAAGGCTTCATTGATATTGCTTTTGACAGGAATACCTATGATCCATTTGATGTTGATAAAATCAATAATGTATTAGAAAAAGAGGGCCTTATTTATGGTGCTGGCTATGGTACTTATATGAAACCCTCCTTTTTCCTTGCTGACCTCATATTGAAAACAACAGAGGAAGAATATATCGTTTATAGAGCAGGCAGGGAATATGTAAGAGACCTATCAGCTTATCCTGCCATGTTGCAAGATAGAAGTATATTTGCCCGTGTTGATACAATGAGCCAACTCCTCTGGGAAAAATTTGAAGAACTGAAACTCAGGGGACCCAAAAAGTCTCTTGCATTTGCATTTTCGAGCTATGGCATTGTACCTGATGAAGAACCCTCCGAGGATATCGATGGGCGTCTTTCCATAGTTGCATTTTCCGAGATAGAAACACTCATACACCATGAGCTTGGTGAGGCAATTGAAGGAGAAAAATTTGGAGATGAATGGAAAACCTTATTAAGAGACATCACTTGTGGTAAAGTTGAGTTCTTTGCCCGCGGGGTCAAAGACTTGCTGTCAGACACCTCTGAAAAAGGTATGCTCAAGTATATTATCGAAAACCAGAAAAGAGGCTCTCTCGGCTTTTATATCGTATTTTTCGGAGGTTACAGGAGGCTTCTCTTTCCCGAAATACTCGAAGCATTCAGAAAGTTCACTGAAACAGGAGACTGGAACCTTATAGAGGAAGCCAGAAAGACTGGTTACAGAAAAGCTGAAGGATGTGCAGAAAGATTACTTTCAGTGTATATGAACGAAAAAGATAAAATTCAGAGTTTTGAATATATAGAAAAAGAAATACTCAGTTGATTATCTTTATTGTTGCACAAAATGTGTGGCAGATACGCTGAAAAACCCTTGCAAATCTATTAGATTTTATTTTTTATGCACATGACTGCATTCTCCACCTTAAGTGCCTTTCAGAAAAGACTGGCTGGCTACATTAAGGTCTATGCGGTAGAAATGGCAAGCCTTTTTCATCATATCTGCCTCATTGTGTTAAGGTAAATTTACGCAATGTTTAGGTTATTTTGAGAGTTCAGGAGTTATATTGTCGACAAATGCTTCAATGAGCTTCGGGTCAAACTGACTACCGGCATTGCGCTTGAGCTCTTCTATTGCAGCTTCAAAACTGAGAGGAACTCGATAGGACATCTCACTTACCATTGCATCAAATGCTTCGGCTATTGCAATAATTCTTGCACCAAGGGGGATGACGTCGCCCTTGAGACCTGCTGGATAACCTCTACCGTCATACCGCTCATGATGGTAGAGGATAAATGGAGCAATATCTGCATAAAAATTTATCGGGTTAATCATATCATATCCAATAATGGGGTGGTTTCTGAAGTCCTCTGGTTTAAAACTATCTTCAACTCTGATCTTTAAAAATCCAACATCATGAAGAAGACAGGCAAAATACAATCCTTTTCTCTCCTGCTCTGACATATTGAGAGATTTTGCTATAATGTTGCTGTATTTAGCTACATTTTTTGAATGCCCTGTCTTTTCAGTAATCTGGGTATCTATAGCCTCAAGGAGTATATTGGTAAGGTGTATCTCATAGTTTTTTTGATCCTCATAAAACTTTGCTCTTGCTATTGATGTAGCTGCCTGATCTGCAAGATAAGTGATCATCTCTTCTTCTTTTGTAGTATAAAATCCATCTTTTTTATTCAACACTGCTATTACACCAACAACCCCTGTCTTCGTCATAAGAGGCACACAAAGGATAGTATCTACCTGTTGGCCTGCTATGCCATCCACATCAGGGTCAAATCGCTCGTCATCCTTTGCGTTTTCCAAACGCACTGATTTCCCCTTTTCAGCAACCCATCCTGCAATGCCTTTACCTATGGGTACTGATTTATCCAGGAACTCAACTGCCATTTTCCCCTTCACCTTCTTGAAAACAAGTTCATCATTCTCGATAAAGAGAATAGAGCCCGCATGAGAATCTGTTATTGAGAGGGAATATTCCATTATCTTGTTGAGAAGGATATCGCCATAGAACTCTTCTCGCAAATCTCTTGTGATATGAAGAATACGGTCAAGTCTGCTACTGTACTTTTCAATACTCTGTATAGTCTGGCTTGACACCAGTCTTGAGATATAGAGTCCTAAAAAAGTGAGGCAGAGAACGATCACCATTATTATGGTCACAGAGAAATCAGGCAGAAAATCAAGCGCATCACTGACAGGCTTATAAAGGTATCTTACTATTATCGCAAGGAGTACAATAATGACAAATGTGGTTACTGCAGTGAAGAGTCGTATCTTTTGTTTGATCTCAGTTATTATGAATTTTTTACCTGAGCCTGTTTTTTTCTCCACGAATATCACTTTACTTTAGAGTACTATAGAATGTCAAATTTTAGTTTTTCATAAAGGTTCTTGAATAATTAGAGCTTACAGGCTAAAATTACCTCACATGAAGGTGCTTAAAAACAACAAGGAAATAGTTGCTTTTTGTAAGGTTCTCAGGGAACGTGCATCAGGGAGCAGCCCGGAGATTGAGCAGAGGGTTAAGGCCATCCTTGATGATGTGAGGAAAAATGGTGACAGAGCGGTCTTCAACTATACAAAGGCCTTTGACTTTCAAGACGTAAAAAGATTACGGATAATGCCGCACGAAATATCGAGATATGCAAGGAAAGCCGATAAAAATGGAGTAAAGGCTCTTGAAATTTCAGCCAGCAGAATACAGGCCTTCCATGAGAGACAGAAAGAGGAGTCATGGTCATTTTCTGAAAAAGATAGTCTTTTAGGACAGGTGATAAGACCTCTTGAAAGAGTCGGTGTCTATGTACCAGGTGGCAAGGCATCATATCCTTCCACTGTGTTGATGAATGTC
>Ga0315288_10009185_pt1 | contig 12464 bp, 5 predicted proteins | sample YL17G11_20_MG_FD_203454 | JGI IMG/M metagenome (GOLD analysis project Ga0315288, IMG submission 203454) | Sediment microbial communities from Yellowstone Lake, YNP, Wyoming, USA - YL17G11_20 | ecosystem: Environmental > Aquatic > Freshwater > Lake > Sediment | place: USA: Wyoming | collected...
AGTTGATTGCCGAAGCGCCGAGGACCAAACCCTGGCGGAAAACAACGAAAGGGAAACTATTGTGAAAGGAAACAACGAATTTGCTCTGGAGCTGTATGCAAAGCTGCGGGATAGAGAGGGGAATCTATTCTTCTCGCCTTACAGTATCTCGACGGCTCTGGCGATGACTTATGCCGGGGCACGAGGCCAAACCGAGTTGCAGATGGCCGACGTGCTGCACTTTCCTACCCGACCGGGTGGACTAAAAGTCGCTCCATCGGAACTTAACAAAAATAGGATGATGGCACCGTGGGACAATAAACGATTTTCCTCGGCGTTCGGGAAAATCATAAAAGACCTGAACGCCAGAGGCGGGAAGGGCAAATATGAGCTTCGCGTTGCTAATGCTTTGTGGGGCCAGAAAGGTTATGGATTCTTGAAAGAATTTTTGAATCTTATTGAAACCGATTATGGCGGCTGCCTCAATGAGGTTGATTTTGTAACTGCTGTCGAGACGGCACGCAAGATTATCAACGACTGGGTGGAAAGCCAGACCAATAGCAAGATTAAAAATCTCATTCCCGAGGGCGTCCTGGATTCTATGACTCGGCTGGTTTTGACAAACGCAATTTACTTTAAGGGCAATTGGGCCAGGCAATTCAAAAAAGAAAAGACCCAAAACGCTCCATTCACTCTGCTGAATGGTAATAAAGTCGATGTCCCGATGATGAGCCAGACCGCAGATTTTAACTACATCCAGACCGAAAGTTTTCAAGGCCTCGAGCTGCCCTACGTAAATAATGAGCTATCAATGATTATTCTGCTTCCAAAAAAATTAGATGGCCTGCCTGAGTTTGAAGGAACGGTCACCATCAACAACCTTTCAAAATGGCTGAACGAGCTGCGAAAACGTGAGGTTATCGTTTTCGTTCCGAAGTTCAAGATGACCAGCCAGTTTGGGCTGGCTGATGTGCTCAAGGCGATGGGGATGACAAATGCCTTTGTCCCGGACGTGGCGGATTTTTCCGGCATCAATGGCAAAAGAGACCTTTTCATATCAGCGGTCATCCACAAGGCATACGTTGAGGTGAACGAGGAAGGCACTGAGGCGGCGGCAGCGACAGGAGTAGTTATGAAATTAACGTCGGCTGGGCCGACACAAACGCCGGTCTTTCGGGCGGACCATCCGTTTCTGTTTGTGATTCGCGATAACCACTCGGGGAGCATTTTGTTTATTGGCCGCGTGATGAACCCAGAGTAATCTCATCTTTCGCCCCGCCTGGAATGAAATCCGCCTTTGGCGGACGGCAGGTCCTCTCCGCCGAAGCAGAGTAAATTTCCCAATAAAAGTCCTATATTTTCTTGCTTCTCACCGCCCGATTTGCTATAATTATCTCATATAAAGTATTTACGAGGAGCAAAAATAATGCGGGCGATCACTTTCAAGATGTGTCCTGCAATGTTGGCATTTTGCCTCTTGATTGTACCTCTTGTGTTTAGTCCCTGCACTCCTGCTTTCGCCGGCTCAATCCTCGGCTGGGGCTGGAATCGTTCTGGCCAGGTGAACCCGCACTTGTTTTGACTGCCCTGATATGTTATAATAGCACCGGCAGTAGTGAGCCCAAATACGGTGGCAGGCCATATGCACTGAAACAGCCATTTTGATCTGTCCAGGCCACCGGAAGATATTCTCTCTGGAAGGAGTCGCCCGGATGATGCTAAAGCGATTTGCCGCCGGTTGTGTAATGGCCGTAATTGCGTTACTTGCGTTTGAACAGTGCGTCCGCGCAAGCGGGTGGGTAACCGGTCGAGGGCGCTTTGAGAAAATAGCAGGCCGTCCTGCGATGGGATACGTGCAGCTCTACGAGTGGGACCTTTTTCTTTCGCCTGCCGACAATTCCATAGTTGGTCCGTGCCGTCGGCTGGGAGCGCCGCCCGGACAGCAGCCCACGTATGATGGATATTACCGCATCGACAACCTGCCGGCTGGAGTTTATTCGATATATGTGAATCAGCCGGACTTTTTTGCCTCGCCCAAGGTGGCGCCAAACGTTCGGATAGTTGATGGTCAGGAAACGCCTCTCAACATAGACCTGGATGTGGACTACTCGACCTATTTCAAGAACACAGCACAGCAACAGTGGACGGAATGGAGGTGGACGTGGTATCAGACATTTTCAGCAATAGGGACATCGGTGCGCGGGGTGTCCTGGGTAATGGCAGGTTGGAATGAGTATGTCGGCGATTGGGCCGAGGTCAGTATCCTTGAAGATAATGGAAATGCCGATGTTCGCAACTGGACGGTGCTCGGCAGCAAAACAGAGAACAGCATTGCTTCGGACTCGGACGAGTGGGTCAGGTGGTTTTCAGGTCAAATCCCGATTACCCCGGGAAAGAAATATGCCGTGAGAATCTGGGTCAACGGCGGCTGCGCAATTTACAAACGCGATAAAGACGGCAACAGCTACCCCCAGGGCAGGGCATACGATGATGCCGGAAGTCCAAAGAACTATGACTTGAACGTCACCGTCTTTGTTGACCGTAATAATCAAATGGTTACGCACACGCGGCTTAGCTACGGGCCGGGTACTTTCATTAGCAGCTTGAATGACACGCAGTGGGGACAGACATTTGTAGCGAGAGGCAACGGTCTTGCCGCGGCGGATTTGTTTGCCGCCAGCACTGATGCGAATTTTGATTTGACCTGGAGGATTCGTCAGGGCGGCCCGGCTGGTCCACAGATTGGCCCTACAAAGACAACTCAGGGTGCGTATTTTGCCTCGACCACAGGCCTGTTCGGCGTAAGTTATAATCCGAACGAGGTGCCTTTGATTCCCGGCCAAACATATTGCATTGAAGTTACCGACACGGTGGGATTCACGCCTTTCGTGCAGGAGCCAGCAAACAGCTACTCGGACGGGGCGGCATTCCGCAGAGGGACAGCGACGGCTTATGACCTGGCTATGACTATTGTCGAATATGCGGATACGCAGCGGGCCGAGACCGCAGACCTAAATAGAGATGGAAGTGTGGATTTTCTCGACTATGCCCTATTAGCCAATCAGTGGCTCCAGCCGCCAGGTACTCCTTCAGCCGACATCGCCCCTCCACCTGACGGCGACCTGTTCGTTGACTTTCTCGACCTCGCTGTCTTTGTCGAACATTGGCTTAAAGTCCCTCCGCCTGACCCAGCAAGCAATCCAAATCCACCTGACGGGGCCACAAATGTCGGTAAAACCCCTCTTCTCAGTTGGACCCCCGGTGCAGGGGCCACGTCCCACGATGTATATTTTGGCACTGAAAGCCCGGGCGATTTCCAAAGGAACCAAACAGAGGCCACTTTCTCTCCTGGCACCCTACTTATTAACAAAACATATTACTGGCGCATTGATGAGGTCAATTCTGATAGTAAAACCACCGGCACTGTATGGAGTTTCACAACAAGCGGTAAATTACTCTGTTTTCCAGGCGATACACTCGTCTGGGTCAATGCTGCGCCTGTGAAAATCTCCACAGTTGTGTCAGGCCAGAGAATCGACATTCCATCTTACTTGCTATCAACAACGCACTTTGGGCAGATTGAACGCATCGAAGAGCACGAAGGAACCTTTGAATGCTATGATATATCGCTTGAAACCGGAAATTCCATCAGCGTCGCAGATTCACACTTTTTCTTGACCGAATCCGGGCAATGGGTACCTCTCCAGAACCTTAAACCCGGCTCAAAGCTGATTTCCTCAAAAGGCGTCATTAGCATCAAGAACATAATAAAGAGAACATCGCCGTTCGTCGGCAGGGTTTACAATCTGAAGATTAAAGATTCGGATTCCTATGTCGTAGGTGAAGATGGAATAATCGTCCGGGATTATTAACGATTCATAGATGCGCCAACCTGCGATTGTCCTTAAGTACTACCTGCTCTTTCCAAATCGCTGCCTGCAAATCCAGATTGCCCACCGACCAACCACGATGAGCCACGGCAAGGCCGATGATATTGGCCCTGCCGAAAGCGGACCGGGCCATTTTCGGGGGGGTGGTTTGTCATCTGCGAGATATGGCGTAGCTGCTGAATTCTGCCACTCCTTGAAGCTTTGTCCGTAGGAATTATTTTTCGGGCCAGATTCCCTCAAAAACCTCCACGGCCGGGCCTGTCATATACACGAAATTATTTTGCTGAAGCGGAGGTTACAAAAACCGAAATTTGAGAAAAATTTTCTTGTTTTTTGCCCGATAATATGGTATATTTTCACCTATAGTATTAAGGAGGTGAAAATGAGGGATTTAAGACTCATTAGCGGTGTCCCATTGGCTGGCCGTTGAAAGAGTAATAATATTGTAACGTTGCGACAAGCAGGATTTTATGATTCAAACATATTTTGTTGCGAAAGAACGCTATACATAGCGAAGGTAAAAATATGAAAAAACTGACCGTTTTGTCCGCAATTGCCCTTGTTGTGATGATTGTCCACATTTCCCATGGCAAAGAGCCGGTTTATTTTGCCGATGCCAACTTGAAGGCGGCTGTTGAACAGGCTCTGGGCATCTCTGACCCGAACGCGACAGAGATGCTATGCTTGGGCTATCTTCCTGCGCGGGAAAGGGGTATCGTCAATCTTACTGGTCTTGAGTATGCGACGAACCTGTCATCCCTTAACCTCGAGCACAACCAAATCACCAACATCCAGCCGCTATCGGGCCTGACGAATCTGGATAACCTTTACCTCGATTACAACCAAATTACCAACATCGAGCCTCTGTCCGGCCTGACGAACCTGGAGAACCTTAACCTCGCGCACAACCAAATCACGAACATCGAGCCTCTGTCCGGCCTGACGAACCTGCAGGATCTTTGGCTCAAATACAACCAAATCACTAACATTGAGCCCCTATCGGGCCTGACGAATCTGGAGAACCTTAACCTCGAGCAAAACCAAATCACCAACATTGAGGCTCTGTCGGGTTTGACGAACCTGCAGTGGCTTGACCTCTACTACAACCAAATCACTAACATTGAGCCCCTATCGGGCCTGACGAACCTGTCATCCCTTGACCTCGATTACAACCAAATCACCAACATCGAGCCGCTATCGGGCCTGACGAATCTGGAGGACCTTGACCTCGATTACAACCAAATCACCGACATTGAGGCTCTGTCGGGTTTGACGAACCTGCAGTGGCTTGACCTCGCGCACAACCAAATCACTAACATTGAGCCCCTATCGGGCCTGACGGGCCTGCAGGTCCTTTGGCTCGATCACAACCAAATCACCAACATCGAGCCGCTATCGGGCCTGACGAGCCTGCAGGACCTTGACCTCGACCACAACCAAATCACCGACATCCAGCCTCTGTCGGGCCTGACGAACCTGCAGGTGCTTGACCTCGACCACAACCAAATCACTAACATCGAGCCTCTGTCCGGCCTGACGAACCTGCAGGTGCTTGACCTCGTGCGCAACCAAATCACCAACATCGAGCCTTTGTCCGGCCTGACGAACCTGCAGTGGCTTGACCTCTACTACAACCAAATTACCAACATCCAGCCTCTGTCGGGCCTGACGAACCTTTCATATCTTGACCTGTGTCGAAACCCACTGAACAGCGAGGCTTGTGACGTGTATATACCGCTGATTAAAGCGAATAATCCAGGCATTACTCTCCGTTATGACTCGTGTATTACTCCGCCTGTCGCCTCCTTCACGATAAGTCTTGAAGACCCGAATAATCCGGGCTTTCGCAACAAGATAAGACTCGATGCAAACGACTCACATGACCCCAATGGTCAGATTGTGAGTTATCAATGGGACTTCGGTGACGGTAACACTGCACAAGGGATGGTTGTTACACACGCATACGCAGATGCCGGCGATTACCAGATTACACTAACTGTAACGGATAACGATGGTTTGGTGGATACCGAAACTGGCTTGTATCATTTAAGCGTCCCAGTTATTCTTGTCCACGGCTGGCGTGGCGACCCAACTAACTGGGCAGACCTTATCAATGCCCTGAATACGCATGGCATCGGGTACTGGGTTTTTAGCTACCCTGAGAACAATCCACCGTACGCGATTGGAAACCCAACAGCCTATGCGATGCTTTTGCGATACCGCATAGACGAATTAAGGGTAAGATCAGGTTATTATGGAAAATTTGACATTGTCTGCCATTCGATGGGCGCTATGGTCTCACGATGGTATATGGAAAAACTTTCGGGTGATGACAATGTAAGGCAGTGGCTTGGGCTGGCACCGGTTAACAATGGAGCGGCGATAGCAAGCTTCGGATACCTGGTTCCTAACTTTTTAGGGTGGTTATTCCCAGGTCTGATTGGTACAGAGGAAGCAATAACACACATGGAGATTAGAAGCTTAACTCTTGCGAGACTGAATTATGACATACCTGAATTTAACATAGAGAGATGGGGTTCCAATCAAAGTTTGTCTTCAAAAGTTATTTACAGGAACCTTATGGGAATAAATGACCTTAACGACCGCACTCTAGCCCCAGGTACCGCTGGGAAGACATACGTCTACAAAAAAGACGTAAATGGCAGACTTTACCATTATTGGACTTGGCAGGGTGATGGTGTGGTGGCAATGGCACAAAGTATGTTAACAGGTTCTAATGTAGGAAATGAGATATTCATCGGCAGAACTCATAGTGGGACTCCTACCAAACCTTACACGGCTATTTGTCGCGATCCAATAGTAATCAACAAGGTGGTAAGCTATCTTATGAACCCGGGGTTGGAATTGGTCAATAATTACCCGTTGGTAGATCCGTGTGATGACCACTCTGCGACGGGCAAGGGAAACAGGGGATACGTATACCAAAATCAGACAGCCGAAATCAAAATTCCGGTCGACTCCACAGTTGATAAGGCAGTTGTTGAGTTAGGTTGGCCGGGTAGTGAACTGAGCCTGACGTTGATTTCGCCGAGGGGCAAGGTTTTGGAGCCGAATGCCGCAGCCGAATACTACAAGAGTGATACGAGTGTCTGGTATACCATAAACAACCCCGAAATCGGCGAGTGGACAGCAGTAGTCGAGGCAGTCAACGTGCCTGCGGAGGGCGAGTCATTTGACCTGGTGACGTTCTATTCAAGTCTGCTAACTCTGACGGGAACAACCGGAGAAAACAGAACCCTTTACTACGTTGGCGAGATGGTAAATCTAAAAGGTTGCTTGGACAACAACGAGGTACCTGTTCCGGGAGCTTCTGTAGCGGTTAAAATCATGCGTCCTGATCTCTCGATTGATTCATTGGATTTGTACGACGATGGCACGCATGGGGATGTAAACGCCGGTGATGGTTGTTACAGCACACAATATCTTCTGGCGAACAAAGGGGCTTATCAGATTGTGTTTTCTGCACATGGAACGTTTGAGGATGTGCCTTTCGAGCGGACTGAACCTATGACATTGTGGGTAACATATCTGGGCGATATTGATTGGGACGAAGATGTGAACTTCTCCGATTTTGCACTGTTTGCCTACAACTGGCTTGAAATGGATTGCGAAGAGTCAAATAGCTGGTGTGCCGGCACTGACCTTGATAAAAGCGGACGAGTGGATATTTTCGACCTTGTAGTTTTGGCTGACCATTGGCTTGAGGGATTATAATACTGCCGGAAATTTAGACCGGATCAAAGTGGCAATTGAAGCAAAAATATATCAGCAGTCTGGCTGACTTATTGATGACTAATCTGGCCAGATTCCCTCGAATACCTCCACGGCTGGCCCTGCCATATACACGCAATTATCTTTCTCGCACCAGTTCAAATCCAAGTTGCCACCGTCTAAGTGTGCGGTGCATACGCGCTCTTGTCGGTCGGTGAGCACCGCCGCAACACAGCTTGCGCAGGCACCACTGCCGCCTGGCCCGGCAAGCAATTCAAACCCATCTAACGGGGCCACAAATGTCAGTGCACCCCTTATTCTCTTTTGGACCCCCGGTGCAGAAGCCACGTCCCACGATGTTTACTTTGGGACCCAAAGCCCTGGTACCTTTCAAGGTAATCAAACACAGACTGCCTTTGCCACCGGCACTTTACTCAGCCGGACAAAATACTATTGGCGCATTGATGAGGTCAATTCTGCTGGTAAAACCACTAGTACTGTATGGAGCTTCACAACAAGCGGTAAATTACTCTGTTTTCCAGGCGATACACTCGTCTGGGTTAATGCTGCGCCTGTGAAAATCTCCACAGTTGTGTCAGGCCAGAGAATCGACATTCCATCTTACTTGCTATCAACAACGCACTTTGGGCAGATCGAACGCATCGAAGAGCACCAAGGATCCTTTGAATGCTATGATATAGCGCTTGAAACCGGAAATTCCATCAGCGTCGCAGATTCACACTTTTTCTTGACCGAATCCGGGCAATGGGCCCCTCTCCAGAACCTTAAACCCGGCTCAAAGCTGATTTCCTCAAAAGGCGTCATTGGCATCAGGAACATAATAAAGAGAACATCGCTGTTCGTCGGCAAGGTTTACAATCTGAAGATTAAAGATTCGGATTCCTATGCCATAGGTGAAGATGGAATAATCGTCCGGGATTATTAACGATTCATAGATGCGCCAACCTGCGAATCTATCTGCTTGCCTACAACCTGAGCAATCTAACAGTTTTTGCTAAAACATCCCGCTATGTAAGTTACAAACCACAATCCACAAACCACCAGCCACTCGTCTCGGCGAAGCGAGCCGTAGCCGGACGAGCAGCAAAGACCTTCGACCGACCAACTATGAACCACGAACAACGAACTAATCCGAAAAATTCTTCAAAATTTTTTCGGATTTGCTCTTGACTTTTCGACCCCTATTTTTGCCCTGATTTTGAGAGTGGCCAATTTTCTGTGCAAATCTGTGTAATCCGTGGTTAATTTATGCAAAAAAGTGTTAAAAAATGCAAAAAAACGCAAAAAAGTGCTAATTTTCGCAATTTCGCCCTTTTGCACCTAATCTCTTATCTCTAATTCAGTTATGTCAATTTCTCTGCATTTTCCCGCCTCACCAGGTGTCCGATGTGTGTGCCATTTTGGTAACAAAACTACAACCGAAACGGTTTGGAACATTTGAAACTTAGGATTTTGGATTTCCCACGAAGTGGGGAATTGACGCCGGAAATCAACGCCGATGTTTATAAAAATCAACGCGAACGATAACCATCTCTCGCCCAAATCCTTGCACACTGTACCGAAGCAAAAACAGGCCTTCGACGTTGTTTTTTTGCAACATATAAGGTTAATCCATACAAGAGTTGTTGTTAACAAAGCAAAACCAAGACCCACGATTAACACGAAAGGCGGTTCTAATTGCCTTTTTTATGGGGCGGAACCCTGAAATCAGGCAGAAAACCGGCTTCTCTTTATTTGGGTATGAATTTTGCTGCATATTTGTGAAAAAGGGGGTTTCGGGGTTACTCTACGATTAGGGTGGTGAAAAAAGACGTGTTTGAGAGGGGTGCAATGTGATGGACGAAACAAGATTGGAGACGAAGCTTAATGAACTGGTCAAAGAATTTGGGGAAGGAATTGACCCGCACCACGATAAACTGACTAAGCTTGCCGAGCAAGCGCAAGCCAGCCACACGAAACTCGAAAAAAGCATCGACACTATGCAGGAATTGGTGGATTACCTGCGGGTGTGCATCAAGTATCAGGTCTTTGACCTTGAGGCGACCCGGCGTGAAAACGAATACCTCAGGAGGTTGCTCGAAGAAAGCAACAGTGAAGAGAAAAGCTAATCTGGTCTTGCGCCTAAAAGGCGGCACCTCTTCAAACAACAGCATAGGGACAAAGTTCCCAGCCACATATTTTGGGACGGTTCCTCGATTTTGCAAATCCTCGGATAGGTCCAGAAATTCCAAATTTTTCCTGTCAAAGCCCCATTTGTTGATAAGCCAGAATTGTGATAAGCTGTTATAAGTGCTTTTCATTGTGCGAGATGCAAGTGTTTTTAGGCAGGGAATCAGAAAGTTGCCGGTGTTTTTTGTCGATAAAATTTGAAATGGAAGAAGAGGCCGTTGCCGCGGGAAAACGAACATCGGCTTGAAATCAGGCATATAAGGAAAAAGAATAGGCCGTTCAGCCAAAAACGCAGGTTTAGCATCTTGTGTTTATTTGACAGGGAAACTGGAAATATGATATAATATAAAAAAGCTGAGTGATTTTGGTTTAATCCTTTTTGGGAATGGTTTTGAGGTATAAAGATGTTTGAGCGTTTTACAGACCGTGCACGTAAGGTTATGGCGCTGGCTAACCAGGAAGCACAGCGATTTAATCATGAGTACATAGGGACTGAGCATATTTTGCTGGGGCTGGTTAAAGAAGGCAGCGGCGTAGGCGCTACAGTTCTGAAGAACCTCGATGTGGATATCAAACGGCTGCGGCTCGAAGTGGAAAAACAAGTAAAGAGCGGGCCGGATATGGTCACAATGGGCAAGCTGCCACAGACGCCGAGAGCCAAGAAAGTCATTGAGTATGCAATCGAAGAGGCCCGGTCGCTTAACCATAACTACGTGGGAACAGAACATATCCTGCTGGGTCTGTTGCGGGAGACCGAAGGAATCGCAGCTCAAATCCTTGTGAGTATGGGTCTGAAGCTCGAAGATGTGCGTCAGGAGGTGTTAAATTTGCTGGGAGCGGGAGTAGATGATGGGCCTGCTGCTCTCGGATTGAAGATGGGGCCGGCGGCATTAGGCCGAAAGCCGAAAAGCAAGACTCCCGCATTGGACAGCTTCGGCAGAGACCTTACTGAACTGGCAACCAACAACGAACTTGACCCGGTAATCGGCAGGAAGAAGGAGATAGAGAGATTAGTGCAGATACTTTGCAGGCGGACGAAAAACAACCCGGTTCTGCTGGGCGAAGCGGGGGTTGGTAAGACCGCTATCGTCGAGGGGCTGAGTCAACAAATAGTCCATAACCAGGTGCCCGAAATCCTCAAGGATAAGCGTATTGTGGTGCTTGACCTGGCTATGATGGTGGCTGGAACAAAATATCGCGGGCAATTCGAGGAGCGAATAAAGGCGGTCATTAACGAAGTCAGACGGGCCAAGAACGTTATCTTATTCATCGATGAGCTTCATACGCTGGTGGGGGCCGGCGGAGCCGAGGGTGCTATCGATGCATCAAATGTGCTCAAGCCGGCGCTTGCCAGAGGAGAGGTGCAATGTATCGGCGCTACCACTCTGGATGAGTACAGGAAACATGTTGAGAAAGATGGTGCGCTTGAGAGACGCTTCCAGACGATAATTGTCGAGCCGCCTACGAAGGAAGAGACTCTGGATATACTAAGGGGTCTTCAGGACCGCTATGAGGCACACCACAGGGTTCGGTTCACCGACGAGGCGCTCTATCAGGCGGTAGAGCTATCGACCAGATACGTTACCGGCAGGTGTCTGCCTGATAAGGCGATAGATGTAGTTGATGAATCGGGTGCTCGTGTCCGGCTTAAGAATATGACCCCGCCGCCGGATTTGACCGAGATAGAAACGAAGATTGAAAGATTGCAAAGGGAGAAAGACGAGGCGGTCAAAAACGCCGACTATGAGCGTGCAGCGGCACTGCGAGATGAAGCCCAACAGCTTATAGATGAGAAGACGGAACTGCACAGGAAATGGTACGAGGAGCACAAGGAGATAACCGGCGTAGTGGACATAGAGATTATTGCGGAGGTCGTCAGCAATATGACGGGCGTGCCGTTGACGAAGCTGGAAAAGAAGGAAACACAGCGGCTTCTGGAACTCGAAGCTGAGCTGCATAAAACGGTTGTTTCACAGGATGAGGCCATCGGCGCCGTGGCAAAGGCCGTCAGACGCAGCAGAAGTGGTATGAAGGACCCGAATCGTCCGATGGGGTGCTTTATACTCTTGGGGCCGAGCGGTGTCGGAAAGACGCTGCTTGCGCAGGCTCTGGCGGAGTTTATGTTCGGCGACAGGAATTCTCTTATTCGCCTGGATATGAGCGAATTTATGGAAAAGCACAATGTCAGCCGACTGGTGGGTGCTCCTCCAGGTTATGTGGGTTATGAGGAAGGCGGTCAATTGACTGAAAGGATCAGACGCAGGCCTTATGCTGTGCTTCTTCTGGACGAAATAGAGAAGGCACATTCGGACGTTTACAATATACTTCTGCAGATTATGGATGAGGGAAGACTGACCGACAGTTTCGGACGAATGATTGACTTTAAGAACGTAATCGTCATTATGACCAGTAACATTGGTGCGGAGTTGATAAAGAACCAGGCGGGGTTCGGGTTCAGCAAGAAAACGCCGGAGTCGAATTATGAGAGAATGAAAGAGGTTCTTCAAAAAGAGGTCGAGCATCATTTCAGGCCTGAGTTTTTAAACCGAATTGATGACATAATAGTCTTTAAGGCGCTAACAAGAGAAAACCTGCAGACTATCGTTGATTACGAGCTGGCAAAAGTATTCAAGCGGCTGACGGAACATGGTTTTAAACTGGAACTGACCGAGC
>Ga0315288_10009187_pt1 | contig 12463 bp, 9 predicted proteins | sample YL17G11_20_MG_FD_203454 | JGI IMG/M metagenome (GOLD analysis project Ga0315288, IMG submission 203454) | Sediment microbial communities from Yellowstone Lake, YNP, Wyoming, USA - YL17G11_20 | ecosystem: Environmental > Aquatic > Freshwater > Lake > Sediment | place: USA: Wyoming | collected...
GGCCTACAACGAGACGTGCGCCGCCATCGCCAACGCCCTCTGGAACCACCGCCTGTTCCTCCTCGAGGGCGACGCCAAGTACCTCGACGTCCTCGAACGCGTCATCTACAACGGGTTCCTCTCGGGCATCTCGCTCGAGGGCGACCGCTTCTTCTATCCGAACCCGCTGGCCGCCGACCGCCGCGGCCGCGAGCGCCAGGCATGGTTCGGCTGCGCCTGCTGCCCCCCCAACGTGGCGCGATTCATCCCCTCCGTGCCGGGCTACGCCTACGCGCACACCGCCGACGCCGTCTATGTGAACCTCTTCATCGGCGGAAGCGCCGCCGTCCCGCTGGGCGCGAGCGCCGTCGTCCTTCGCCAGGAGACGAACTACCCGTGGGACGGCGAGGTCCGCATCACGGTCGAGCCCAAAACGGAGGCCGAGTTTACCATCAACGTCCGCATCCCCGGCTGGGCGAGGAACGAAGTTGTGCCGAGCGACCTTTACGCGTTCCTCGACCGTAGCGACGAGGCCGTCGCGCTCCAGGTCAATTCCAAGCCCGTCGCGCTGGAGGTTGAGAAAGGTTTCGCGCGCCTTCGGCGCCGGTGGAAGAGCGGCGACGTGATAAGCCTTTCGCTTCCGATGCCCGTGCGGCGCGTCGTCGCCCACGAAGCCGTCAAGGACGACGCCGGCCGCGTCGCCCTCGAGCGGGGGCCCGTCGTTTACTGCGCCGAGGGGATCGACAACGGCGGGAGCCTGGACGCTCTCCTTGTGCCGGACGGCGCGAGGTTCGAGGCCCGGTTCCGCAAGGACCTCCTGGGCGGCGTGGCGGTCGTCACGGGCCGGGCGGAGTCGCTCGCGCGGGCCGAGGACGGGACGGTCCGCCGGACGCCGGTCGAACTGACGGCCATTCCGTATTATGCCTGGGCGCATCGCGGTCCGTGCGAAATGGCCGTCTGGCTCGCGCGCGACGAATCGAAGGCGCTGAAGCCGGTTTCGGCGCCAACGCTGGCGTCGCGGAGCCGCGCCCGCGCCTCGCACTCGAATCCCGGCGACACGATCGCGGCCCTCAACGACCAGGTGGAACCGAGCGGGAGCGGCGACAGCGCGATCCCGCGATTCACGTGGTGGGACCACCTGGGTACGGCCGAGTGGGTTGAGTACGAATTTTCCAAGCCGGCGACCGTTTCGGCCATCGAGGTGTACTGGTTCGACGACACCGGCCTGGGCCAGTTCCGCGCCCCGAAATCCTGGCGCCTCCTCTACAAGGACGGCGGCGAATGGAAACCCGTCAAGACAGACGCCGAGCCGGGCACGAAGAAGGACCAGTTCAACCGCCTGGCGTTCGAGCCGGTCCTCGCGGAAGGCCTGCGGATTGAAGTCCAGTTGCAGCCGGGGCGCTCCGGCGGCCTCCTCGAATGGAAGGTCCAGGAGGCGAAGTGAAAGCGCCCGGCGCCGCGCCGGTGCCACCCTGGCACGGCTACGGCTCGCGGTCGAGTCCCGGCGCGCCGGGACTCGCCCTGCCAGGGTGCCGTGGCCGGCTCCTCGCTGCGGGCCAAAATCTCTTGAAACCAGCGCTGGCGCCTCCCATGATGCAAGGCGGAAAAGCGCGGCAACCGGCAATCAGTGCCGCTTGATTGGTGCCTGATGCGGCAATCGCAGGGCGGTCGGGCGGAGTTTGATAAAAAATTCACTTTCTTTCTTGACATGACCCCGCCATTGCGCCTACCCTTCCGCAAACACCGAGAGCGAAGCACTTCCTGCGGACTTAGGACCGTGCCCCGGTCTTCACGCCTGACATGGGCGCGGATGGCACAACGGGTTTCACTGCACCCTTTGGGGAGGCCTGGAGTGCGGAAGATGTACTATTGTGGCGAGGAGTCGCTGCTCGCGATCCTCGGGTCGCTCGAGGCGGCGGACGTCTATGCGACGGTCCGCCGCGAGAAGGGGCCCGAGTACTCGAACCTCCGCAAGACGGAAGACGCGGAACTTGCGCTTCGCGATCCCCGCCCCAGTGCCAGCCCCAAATCGTTTCTCCTGCCCGCCAAGGAACGGGTCGCCGCCTACGATTCGAAGGGTGTCGATGAGAAGGCGTCGTGCCCGGCGTGCGGCGAGCGAGTCCTCGTGGGCCTGCGGGGATGCGACTTGAAGGCCATGGAGTATCTCGACAAGGTCTTCCACGAAGGGGACTTCAAGGACCCGTTCTACGAGGCCCGCCGCAACGCCGAGATCCTTATCACCGTCGATTGCGTCGCCCCCCACGAGAACTGCTTCTGCACGGCCCTGGGGGGCAAGCCTTTCGCCGAGGCTGGCTTCGACCTCAACATCACACCGCTGGCGGGCGGCTACCTGCTGGAGGTCGGAAGCGAAAAGGGCCAGGCCATCCTCGACAAGGCCGGCGGCCGGGTGCGCGAGGCGACGGCCGAGCAACTGAAAGAGCGCGAACGCCTCCGGGCCAAGGCGTGCGAGGACCTCGACCGCCAGAACGAAGGCCTCCGCCTGCCCGACAAACTCCAGGAGATCCTGCTCGGCAAGCAGGAGTCCGACGAGTGGGTGAAGCACGCGAGCGATTGCGTGGAGTGCGCCGCCTGCACGTTCATCTGTCCCACCTGCCACTGCTTCTACCTTTATGACCAGGTGCTCGGCCCGGACGCGTTCGAGCGCGTGCGGACGTGGGACTCGTGCCTCCTGGGCGACTACTCGCGGATGGCGGGCCCCGCGAACGCCAAGCCGACCCCGAGGCCGCGCCTGCGGACGCGCTTCGCCAACCGCTTCCTCCACAAGTACGCCTACAGCCCGCAGCAGTACGGGCTTCTCGGCTGCACGGGCTGCGGGCGGTGCATCGAGGCGTGTTTCGGCAAAGTGGATATCCGCCAGGTTCTGAAGGAGTTAACGGGTGTCAAGAGCCGTTGAAGCCAATCCCTACGCCCCGCGAATCGCGAGCCTCGGGCGCGTCATCGACGAAACGCCCACCATCAAGACGTTCTGCTTCCATCTCGATGAGCCGATTGCGTTCCGCGCCGGGCAGTTCGTCCAACTCGGCGTCCCGGGCCTCGGCGAGGGGCCGTTCACGCCCTCCAGTTCCCCCCTCGACCCGAAGCACCTGGAGGTCACGGTCCTGAGGACGGGCCTCGTGACGGAGCGCCTGCACCGGATGGCCGCCGGCGAGGCGTGCACGCTGCGCGGGCCGTACGGGAAGGGGTACCCGGTGGAGAAACTGCCGGGCAAGGAGGTGCTGGTCGTCGGCGGCGGGGTGGGTTTGGCGCCGCTGCGTGCACTCATCTACAAACTTCTCTCTATGACCGACCAACTGAAGAAGGTCGTGATCAAGAACGGGGCCCGCGAGTCGGCGGAACTTCTCTTCCGCCGCCAGTACGCCGAGTGGGCCGCCCACGACAAGGTCTCGATGGAAGTGGCCATCGACCGCCCCGAGCCGCTCTGGACCGGCAAGGTCGGCGTCGTGACGACGCTCCTGGAGCGAATCGGCTCCGAGGTGGATATTCCCAACGCCTATGCGTTCACCTGCGGGCCGGAGATCATGCTCAAGTTCGTCACGCAGACGCTCCTGGAGAAGGGCTTCAAGCCCGAGCAAATCTACCTCTCGATGAACCGGCGGATGAGTTGCGGGATCGGCAAGTGCGGCCGGTGCAACATCGGGCCGTATTACCTTTGCAAGGACGGACCGGACATCTGCTACGCGAAGATCAAGGACTATCCGAATGTCTTCTAGCGCATCGAGCCAGAGCGGCCGGCCGCCCGCGTCGCGGTGCCTCCTGTGCAACGTCGGTTGTCCGGTGCGCGTCATGCGTGCCGGGCCCGACCAGTATCTGCCCGACTACGTCCCGCACGCAGGCTATGCGGGCCTGTGCGGGCGCGGGAGCGTCCTGGTGGAACTCGCGGACCATCCGGATCGCTTGCGCGACGCCCATCGGCACGGGAGCGAGGGGCGCGAGGTCCTGGACCTTCGTGCGGCCGCGGCCGAAATGGCCGAGGCGCTCCGCGGCACCGATTCGGCCGCGGTGATCGTGGACGGCAACTACGATGTGGACACGCTGGCGGCCGTCGGCGCTTTCGCGAAGAGCGTGAAGGCGAAGTGGGCCGTTTCCGTCCCGCCGAGCGACGAGGCGCTCGTTCGCGGCCTCGATTCGTCCGGGTGCCGCTTCATCGGGCCGGAAGCGCTCGAGCAGGCCGACGCGATGCTCCTCATCGGCGACGTCTTCGCGACGCACCCGGTGGCGGCCCACTGGATTCTCGAGGCCAAGACGCGCCAGCCGCGAATGCCCATGCTCGTTGTGGCGGCCTCCGCGGGCGTGACGGCCGATTTCGCGAGCGCTTCGTTCCAGGCGGCGCCGGGCGCGGGACTCGCCGCCGCCGTGGCCGCCGTTCGCACGGGCAACGCCTCGGCCCTCGGCCCGCGGGCGAAGGGCCTCGCGGCGTGGAAGGACCAACTGAAAAAGGCCAAGCAACCGGTGATCGTCGTCGCCGCCGACGCGGGACGCGCGAGCGTCCTTGCGCTGGCGGCGGAAGTCGCAGGTCTGGCCAGGGAACTCCAGGCGGCCGTCTGTCCGCTCACGACCTACGGCAACGCGTGGGGCGCCGTGCGTGCAGCCGCGGCAGGCGGCGCAGCCGGCGTGGAGGACATTCTCAAGGATCCGCCCGAGGCGCTCCTGGTGATCGGGGCAGACGTGGAATCGGCGCTCGCGCCGCAGGCGGTGGCGTCGGCCCTCGGCAGCGTGTTGACGCTTGTCTACATTGGTCCGATGCCGAACCGCACGAGCCGACGCGCCGGCCTCGTTCTTCCGGCGGCGTTCGCGTTCGAGCAATCCGGCCGGGCGCTTCTCGGTCCCGGCCGCGAGGCGGCCTTCGAGCCGCTCCTCGCGCCCCCTGCGGGCGTGCCCACGGTCCGCGAGATTCTCGCCCTGGTCGGCGGCGGCGCAGCGAAGGCGGACCTGGCGTCGCCCGTGGCTGCGGCGACGGCGCGGGCGAACGGCGAACCGAAGGGCGAGGGGCTCCTGCTGGTTCTGGCGAACGACCCCGTCCATTTTGCGGACGGCAGCCTGACGCGCGAGGCACGCTGGCCGCAAGCGGTCATTCCCCGGCCGGTCCTTCTCCTGGCCGAGGAGGATGCCGAGGCCGCGGGTCTGGCCGACGGCCGTCGCGCCATCATTCAGGGTCCCGGCGGTCGGGCCGAGGTGGAAGTCGTGACGGACGCGGGCCAGGCGCGCGGCCAGGCCCGCGCGAGTGCCGCGTTTCCGGCGGTCCGCGACGTCTTCGGATGGAAACTGGGCGGCCCGGACGCATTTGAACCCGTTCGGGTCCGGGTGGGAAAGGTGTAGAACCGTGGCCGACATCGCAACCGCGAAACCGATCGAAAAACGGGTCGTCCTCGACCTGGACCGGTGCATCGGGTGCAAGTCGTGCATGGCGGCGTGTTTTTATGGACATAAGGAGTTGCACGGCGTCGAGTTCGTGGACATCGGGCCGGCCCTCTTGCCGGTCGTGTGCCGGCAGTGCGCGGACCCGGCGTGCGTCGAGACGTGTCCGGCCGAGGCGATGGTCCGCGACGCCGAGGGCGTGGTGGCGCGGGCAATGTTCCATTGCCGGTCCTGCGGGTCGTGCGTGCGGGCGTGCCCGTTCGGCGTCCTGAGCCTCCAGATTGTGGGCCACCAGATCGCCAAGTGCGATCTCTGCCAGGACCGCCTCGCGCGGGGCCTGGAGCCGCGATGCGTGGCCGTCTGTCCGACGCGGGCGCTGCGGTTCGCCACCGTCGCCGAGATCGAGGCCGACGGCCTGACGATCCTCGGCGGGCGCGTGGCCGGCGAGCATCCGATCCGGCGACGTTTGTAGCGGTGTTTTTCAACGCAGAGAACGCAGAGAACGCAGAGAACGCAGAGAACGCAGAGAACGCAGAGAACGACAAGGATTGGGCAACGGAAAGAAGCAGTGTATTTAAAGTTTTGAATGTTTTTCTCTGCGATCTCTGCGTTGAGATGGCGTTGTAGAATCGGCGGAGACGAGAACGCAAGGAGCCAACGGGTGGTCTGGCACATGATACGAGTGTTCCTGGGCGCGTCGGTCGCGACGATGGTCCTGGGCATGGTCTCCAGTTGGGTGGACCGCAAAGTGACCGCGCGGGTCCAGTACCGGGTCGGGCCGCCTCTCCTGCAGCCGCTCTACGACGTCCTGAAACTGATGGGCAAGGAGACGCTGGTTCCCGCGCGGGCCCAGCGGCGCGGGTTCCTGCTGGCGCCGGTCGTGGGCCTGTCGGCGGCGGCGTTGGCGGCGACGGTCCTCTGGGCCGCCAATCTCTGGCCCCGACAGGAATTCGTCGGCGACCTCATCGTGGTGATTTATCTGCTGACGATCCCGGCGGTGGCGACGATTTACGGGGCGTCGGCGTCGGGATCGCCGCACGCGGCCATCGGTGCGAGCCGCGAAATGAAACTCCTCCTCTCTTACGAGTTGCCCCTGATCCTCTCGGCCCTGGTGCCGATCCTGAAGGTCGCCCGGAGCCCCGACTTCGGCGCGACGTTCTCGCTGGGGTCTCTGGTGGCGTTCCAGCAGGAGGCCGGCTGGGCGCTCTGGAGCGCCAGCGGGGCCATCGCCTTCGTCGCGGCGCTCTTGGCGGTCCAGGCGAAACTGACCCTTGTGCCTTTCGACATGCCCGAGGCCGAGACGGAACTGATGGGCGGCGTGTACGTGGAGTATTCCGGCCCGCCGCTGGCGATGATCAAACTCGGCCGAATGTTCATGCTCGCCGTCCTGCCCGTTTACCTGGCGACGCTCTTCCTCGGGGGCCTGGGCGCTGCGACGTGGCAGGGCGGGCTCGCGCTGGCGGGGAAATACGTCGCGATTCTCGTGCTCATCGTGCTCATCCGCAACACGAACCCGCGGGTGCGGATCGACCAGGCGGTGCGGTTCTTCTGGTTCCTCGTGGCGCCGCTTGCCGCCGCGGCGGTGGTCCTGGCGGCGATGGGATACTGAGATTGCGGATTGCGGATTGCGGATTCAAGACAGGTGAAACGGCACAGCGAGGACGACGCATGGGCTTGACGATGCTGGGCCTGAAAAAGTCCCCGTGGGTGTATCACGTCAACGTCGGGGCGTGCAACAACTGCGACATCGAGATTCTGGAACTTCTGACGCCGCGCTACGACGTTGAGCGGTTCGGCATGGTGCTCGTGGGGAGCCCGCGCCACGCCGATGCGCTCCTGGTGACGGGCATCTGCACGCGCCAGGCCGAGTCGCGCCTCGTGGAAGTGTACGAGCAGACGGCCAAGCCGTGCGTCGTCTTCTGCATCGGGTCGTGCGCGATGACGGGCGGCATCTTCCGCCACGCCTACCATTTCAGCCGGCCCGTCGAGGACGTGATCCGCGAGGCGGACCCGGGGGCGATCATCGCCCACGTCCCGGGATGCCCGCCGAAACCGGAGGCGATGATCCTCGGGGCCGTCAAGGCCCTCGCGACACTTTGACGTTTAGCCGCGAGCCGCTTGCGGCTTAGCGGCCGTTGCCTTGAGTGCTACACGAGGAGAAGGTTATGTCGGAGTTGAAGACGGCGACCGGCGCAGCGGTCGAAAGCCCGGTCCTCGCGCGCATCGTCGAGGCCCTGGGCGGCATGGTCCTGGAGGTCGAAGAGCAGAACCCCCGGCGGGGGTGGGTCCGCGTGGACCCCGCACGCGTCCGCGACATGGCGAGCATCCTATTCCACGACGCCAAGGCGCGCCTGGCGACCGTCACCGGCATCGACGTCCGCGATGGGCTGGACATCCTCTATCACTGGGCCCTCGATGCCGACGGCTACGTCGTGACGGTGAAAGCCCTGGCGGCCCGGCCGGCGATGGCGATCGATTCGGTCGGCCAGGACCTGCCCGCGGCCGACTGGATCGAACGCGAGATGCACGACCTCCTGGGGGCGGAGTTCCTGGGCCATCCGGACATGCGCCGACTCCTCCTCGCGGACAACTGGCCCGAGGGCGTCCATCCGCTTCGCCGAGGGTTCAAGGTCCCGAAGGTGGACGCCTTGGGCCGGCGCGAAACGAACGAGTGGGCCGGCGCCCCCGTGAAACAGGAGAAGCACCCGACCTATCGGCCGGAGAAGCCGCTGAAGCCCGGCCAGATGCTCATCAACGTCGGGCCGTTCCATCCCCTCCAGGAAGAGGCCGAGTTCTTCCAACTCTACTGCGAGGGCGAGACGGTTGTTGATATGGACGTGCGTCTGGGGTTCAACCATCGCGGCGTCGAGGAACTCTCGACCCGCATGACGTGGGACCAGGTGCCGTTCCTGGTGGAGCGCGTCTGCGGCATCTGTTCGGCGAGCCACCCCTGGGCCTACGTCCGCGCGGTGGAAAACATTTGCGGCATCGAGGCCCCGCCGCGCGCCGAGTACCTGCGAACGATCGTCGCGGAACTCGAGCGGCTCCACAGCCACCTTTTGTGGGTCGGCCTGGCCGGCCATTTCCTCGGCTACAACACCGTCTGGATGTGGGCGTGGAAGTACCGCGAGCCGATCATGGACATCCTGGAACTGACGACCGGCAGCCGCATCCACTACGCGAACAACACGATCGGCGGCGTGCGACGCGACATCCCGGCAGACCTGTACCCCGCCATCCGCAAGGCCGTGGACTCGATTAAGAAGCCCACCGAGATGCTCACCAAGGCCGTCCTCGACGATCCGGTGCTGCACGCCCGGCTGAAGAACGTGGGGGTCCTCTCGAAGGAGGACGCGATTCGCTGGGGCGTCACGGGCCCGACGGCCCGCGGGAGCGGCGTCCCTATCGACGTGCGCCGCGACGATCCGCTCGGCGCATACGACCGCGTCCAGTGGAACGTCATCGTCCAGGAAACGGGCGACGTGTTCGCCAAGGCCGTCGTCCGGTGCCTCGAGTGCTTCGAGTCCTGCAAGATCATCGAGCAGTGCCTCGACCAGATTCCCGAAGGGCCGATCCAGACCCGCGTCGACGAGATTCCTCGCGGCGAGGGCTGCGGCCATTACGAGGCGCCGCGCGGCGAGACGTTCCATTACGTCCGCAGCGACGGCGGCCCCGGGCCCGTCCGCCACAAGATCCGCGCCCCGAGTTACGTCAACATCCCCTCCTTCCGCTCCAGTTGCATCGGCCAGCACATCGCCGACGTGACGCTCGTCCTCGCGGCGGTGGACCCGTGCTACTCGTGCACCGAGCGCATGGCGCGGGCCTACGATGCCACGAGCGGGAAACCGCTCTGGGGGATGAACGACCTTATCCGAATGAGCCAGGAACGCACGCGGAAGTTAATGTGATTTTCACCGCAGAGGCGCGGAGGACGCAGAGAACAGCGGAAAACAGCGGAAAACAGCGAAGAGAGGGGAACGGCAAAAAGCAATGTATTTAGAATTTTTGCAGTTTTTCTCTGTGATCTCTGCGCCTCTGCGGTGAGATGGTGTTGTAGAACTAGGGGACACGCATGGAAGCGTATGCTTGGCTGCTGGGGATTCCGCTCGCGGGCGGCGCCGGTATCTGGGCCCTGTGGATTCTTTTCGGCTGGGCCGCGCGGCGGTCGGCCGGGGCGCTCGGCGTCCTTGCGACCGTCGCCAAGATCGTCGCCGCCGTCGCCTGCGCCTGGACGTTCGTCCTCGCTGTGAACCTCTGGCGCGTGCCGCCCGCCGCGGCCCCCGCCGGGCACGGCATCGACCTGGGCGTGGTGAACCTGGCGATGGCGTTCCGCGCGGACGGTCTTTCGTCGCTCATCGTCCTGGCGGCGGCGGGCATCGCGCTCCTGGTCGTCTTCTACAGCATGCGCGCGATGGCCGGACACGCCCGCGAACCCGTCTTCTTTGCCTACCTCCTTTGGGGCCTTGCGGCGGTCATGGCCGCAGCCCTCGCCGACACCTTCATCGTTCTCGTCGTCGCCTGGGAAATCGCCACGGTCCTCCTGTATCTGCTCATCGGCATGGGCGGCCCCGAATCCCGCACGGGCGCCATGAAGACCTTTGCCATGCTCGGCTTCGCCGATGCGTGCCTCCTTCTGGGCGTCGTGCTGCTCCTGGGGGCCGGCCGGTTGACGCCCGCCCTCGCCATCGGCGGGACGCACGTTGCGGCCGACGCGCCGCTCACGGTCGTCGCGTATCTCCTGATGGTCGCCGCCGCCCTCGCCAAGGCCGGCGCCATGCCGCTGCACACGTGGATTCCGTCGGCGAGCGACGCCGCGCCTATTCCCGCGTTTGCGTTCCTCCCGGCCGCGCTCGATAAACTCCTCGGCATCTACCTCTTGGCGCGCCTCACGTTCGAGACGTTCGCCATCGGCCCGGCCCTGGCAACGGTCCTCATGGTCATTGGTGCCGCGACGATCCTCTGCGCGGTCTTCATGGCCATGATTCAGCACAACCTGCGCCGGCTGCTCGCGTTCCATGCCGTCAGCCAGGTCGGCTACATGGTGCTGGGGATGGGGATAGCGGCGGCGGCGCTCGCGCCGTCGCGCCTGAGCGGTGCGCCCGTTCCGCCTGCCGCCATGGCCGTCGCCGCCATCGGTTTCGCCGGCGGCCTCTTCCACATGCTCAACAACAGCCTCTACAAATGCGCCCTCTTCCTGGGCGCCGGTGCGGCCGAACGCGTCGCCGGCACGACGGACCTGGAGCGCCTCGGCGGCCTCGCGCGCGTGCTCCCCGTGACGTTCGTCTGCTCGATTGTCGCCGCCCTTGCCATTTCCGGCGTTCCGCCGCTGAACGGCTTCGTCTCGAAATGGCTCGTGTACCAGGCGGCTCTCGGGTTGAACACGCCGCTCGGAACGGCCTGTCTCGTGGCGGCGGTGTTCGGGTCGGCCCTGACGCTCGCCTCCTTCATCAAAGTCCTGCATTCGGTTTTTCTCGGGACGCGCGGCTCGGCGGTGCCGGCCGACGACAAGCCCCGCGAGAGTTTCGCCATGGCCGTCCCGATGGTCGCCCTCGCGCTCGCCTGCGTCGGCCTGGGCGTTTTCGGCGGATGGGCGGTCGAACGGCTCATCCTCCCGGCGGCCGCGTCCGTCGGCATCAGGACTTCGGCCGTCGGCGTGGCGGGGTCGGCCATCGAACTTCGCCTCGATCCCGGTCGGCCGTTCCTCGGCCTTTGGGATCCGACGCTTGCGACCGGCCTCATCCTCATCGGCGTCGCCGTCGGCCTGGTGTTCTACGTCCTCAGCCGGGGAATGAAGGTCCGCGTCGTCTCCACCTTCGTCGGCGGCGAGGACGCCTCGAGCGACGCCCAATGGCACGTCTCGGGAACCCACTTTTACGAGACCATCCGGCGTCTGCCCGCGCTTCGCGGAGTGTTCGGCGACGCTTCGGCCGGCGTCTTCGACGTCTATCGCCTCACCGGGCGCTACGGACGCACGGTCGTCGAGCGCTTGCGCGCCTGGCACACGGGCGTCCTGGCTGCTTACACCAGTTGGGTGCTCGTCGGCCTCATGGTGCTTGTGCTGGTGCTGGCGCTGCAATAGCAATGCGGAATGCGGACCCGCCGTCGTCCCGACAAGTCGGGACTATGGCGGGCAGGAGTGCGGAATGCGGAATGAGAGGCAAAGGCGACCGGGCGCAGGGTTATGCGCCGTTGTTCAACTCCGCACTCTGCACTCCGAACTCCGCACTGGAATAAGGGGCTGAAATGATGGACCCGGTGCTTGCGCTGCTCCTGGTGCTGATCGGCTTTATGGTCGTCGGGTCGCTGGTGGCGATCGAGACGCGCGGCCTTCTGTCGAGCGTGATCTCGGTCGGGGCCGTCGGCTTCGCCCTCAGCGTCGTCTTTCTCCTGCTGGGCGCCCCGGACCTCGCCATCACCCAGGTCGTCGTCGAAATCCTGGTGCTCGTGGTCCTCGTGCGCGTCGTCATCACCCGGCGCGACGAAACCTACGCCACCAGCCGCTCCACCCTCGCCGTCGGCTCCGTGCTCCTGGTGCTCGGCATCCTGGTGGCCGTGGTCTTCTGGGCCCTCGGCGCGTCGGGCGGGGCAGGGCTCCAGATGCGGCCGTTCGGCAACCCGCTCCTGAACGAAACCGGCCCGGCCTCGGCGATGGCCCCCGCGGGGGCGCCCGCCGGCGCCGAGCCTGCCCCAAGCCTGTCCGTGGGGGCCGGCAGGCCGGAAACCATTCCCCAAAGCATCGGCGGCGCATATCTCCAGGAGGGTCTGAAGCGGACCCACGCCGCCAACTACGTCATGGGCATCGTCCTGGATTATCGCGGCTACGACACGCTGGGCGAGGCGACGGTCATCTTCGTCTCCATCCTCGGCGCCTACGCCGTTCTTCGCCGCATTGGGAGGCACTCGCATGCGCGGGATGAGCCTGATCGTTAAAAATACGACGCGCCTCGTCGCGGGCTTTATCGCCCTCTTCGGCGCGTACATCGTTCTCTATGGCCACGTGACGCCGGGCGGAGGCTTTGCCGGCGGCGTCATCGTCGCCGGGGCCCTCGTCCTCGTCGTCCTGGCGTTCGGCGAACGGTTCAGCCGCGAGGTCATCTCGCACGAGGTC
>Ga0315288_10009188_pt1 | contig 12462 bp, 15 predicted proteins | sample YL17G11_20_MG_FD_203454 | JGI IMG/M metagenome (GOLD analysis project Ga0315288, IMG submission 203454) | Sediment microbial communities from Yellowstone Lake, YNP, Wyoming, USA - YL17G11_20 | ecosystem: Environmental > Aquatic > Freshwater > Lake > Sediment | place: USA: Wyoming | collected...
ACATCACCGCTGGGACCGGATGCAGGCCCGCTGGCTCCCGTGGCGTGTTGCCGCCCCGCTGTGTGACGCACCCTATCTCACCAAACCCCAACTCCACGCCTGGGCAGCAGCCGAGGGCCTGTGGCAACAGCGGCTCTATGGACTGGGCATGCCTCACGCCAATTGTGGGGGCGGGTGCGTGAAGGCCGGTATCGGGCACTTCCTGCGCCTGCTCCAAGCCGACCCGGTGCGGTTTGCGGAGTGGGAAGCGAATGAGCAGGCACTACGGGATCAACTCGGTGATGTGTCGATCCTCCGTGATCGGACGGGCGACCAGAGCCGGCCGATGAGTCTACGAGAAGCGCGGGAGCGGCAGGAAGCGGGCGCGTCGTTTGATCTCTTTGAGATTGGGGGGTGCGGCTGCATGGTGGACGAAGCGGAACCTGCCGCATGAGCTGCGCCTGCCCCCGGCCCGTGCCCGTTCGGCGCCACGGCGTCATGGGAGTCGGCAGCGTCTTCTGCGCCCGCTGTGGCCGCGACATCGCCGCCCACCACTTCGAGATCAAACTGGAAGACCTGCCGGCTCACGTCATCTGCCCCCCGGACCCCTATCTCCCGAGGGCGGATCCGGTGACGCCCCCGCCGCACCGCGCCCTCGATCCCACCGAGGAAGAGGGAGGGGATGAGGTGCGGCACGCCTTCGCGGATCAGGCCCGCTGGCTGCTCGTCCGTCAGGCCCTGGTGATCCGCCAGTATGATGGCCGCCGCTGGTTCGTCTGTATGCCCGCCTCCCTCGGGATGCGCTCCGACGACTGCCCCGTCTCCCTCGACGAGGCCGTCGATCGCTATCGCCCGGCCCCCGACTGATGGCCCGCTCCGCCGCCAGCGTCCGCGCCAAAGCCACCCGCGCCCAGATCGGCGACGCCCTCGCCACCGGCAAGGTCAACTTCAAGTGGAAACGCCCCCACCTCTACGCCAAACAACAAGACGCCATCTTCACCGAGAAACGCACCGCCGTCATCGAGGCGTCGACCAAAACCGGCAAGACCGCCGGCTGCATCGTCTGGCTAGTCGAACAAGGACTGAAGAGCACGTCCGGGCGCTGGCACTGGTGGGTCGCCCCCACCCGCAACGTCGCCCGCATCGCCTATCGCCGCGCCAAACGCATCTTCCCGCCCGGCACCGTCAAGGAGAACGATACCGACCTCGCCATCGAACTCCCCAACGGCGCCACCCTCGCCTTCAAGGGCGGCGATAACCCCGATGCCCTCTACGGCGAGGATGTCTACGATGTCGTCATTGACGAGGCCACCCGCTGCAAAGACGGCGTCTGGCACGCCATCCGGAGCACCCTGACCGCCACCCAGGGCAACTGCCGCATCATCGGCAACGTCAAAGGCAAAAAGAACTGGGCCTACAAACTGGCCCGCATGGCGGAGAAGGGGGCGCCCGATATGCACTACGCCCGCCTCACCATCCACGACGCCGTCGACGCCGGCCTGATCCCCGCCAGCGAAGTGGAGTCGGCCCGCCGCGATCTGCCCGACAACATCTTCAAGGAACTCTACCTCGCCATCCCCAGCGACGATGGCGGTAACCCCTTCGGCTTGTCCAATATCGACCGCGCCGTCGACCTCTTCCGCGAACGCAACGGCGTCGACACCATCCCCGACCCCGATGGCATCCTCCGCGATCGCGGCTGGGCACAGCCCGTCCTCAGTTGGGGATGGGACCTCGCCAAGACCATGAACTGGACCGTCGGCATCGGCCTCGACGATCGCGGCACCGTCACCCGCTTCCTCCGCTGGCATGGACGCCCCTGGGCCACCACCATCGACGACATCGCCGCCGCCACCGGCACCACCCCCGGACTGGTCGACGCCACCGGCGTCGGATCCCCCATCGTCGAACAGTTGCAGCGCACCAGTCGGGTCGAAGGCTTTATCTTCACCGAGACCTCGAAGCAACAACTGATGGAGGCCCTCGCCGTGGCCCTGTCCCGTGGGGAAGTCGCACTGCCCGAAGGACCCATTGCCCAAGAGTTGCGGGATTTCGAGTACACTTACACCCGCCGAGGGGTGCGCTACAGTGCGCCCGATGGCGTCGAAGACGACTGCGTCATGGCGCTGGGGATGGCCGTTGAGTCCAAGCGCCGGTCCCGGGGCACCATCAGCGGACGGGGCCTGATCGCGACTCTCTAACCCGGAAGACTGCCATGCCTAGATTCGAGCCGATCCCGAACAACCCGCAGTCCTGGCTGGACCGCCGACATCCCGTCTTCAAGGCGATGGCGGACCGCTGGAGCGTCACCCACCTCACCTATACCGGCGATCTGCTCGATCCGAAACTGATCGGCCAGTTCCTGATCCGCCGGGCCATCGGCGAAAGCGATGACGCCTACCGCGAACGGCAACGCCTGGCCGACTACACCAGCCACTTCGGCACCGTCGTCGATACCCTCGCCGGATTGCTCTTCGCCAACGAAGAGGACGCCACCCGCGTCTTTCGGACCGAGGACAACGAGGGACTGGGAGAACTCAGCACCCCCGATACCCCCATCGCCAACCTCTGGCTCGACGTCGACGGCGAAGGCACCGGCTGGCTCACCGCCCACAAACGCCTGGCCATCGACCTGGTCGTCTACCAGCAGATGTGGGGCATCGTCACCGCGCCGGACGGCGTGCCCCGGCTCAATCACCTGCCGCCGCTGCAAGTGCTCAACTGGACCGAACCCAGCCCCGGCCAAGTCACCGAGGCCCTGGTCCTCGACTTGAGCGACCACGGCGATAGCATCCAGGCCGAGATCGAGGAAGAGTCCCCCCGCTTCCTCTACTACACCACGTCCGGGTGGTCGACCTGGACCATGAACGAGAAGCGCGAAGCGGTCGAGATCGTGGAAGAGGGCAGCGCCGGCAGCTACCACTTCAGCGATCGGTGGGATCGGCCGGTCTGTCCCCTGTTCCGCGCCCGGATCCCGATCCGCCGCTACGTCGGCTGGCTGCTCGCCACCAAGCAGAACGCCATCTTCAACCTGGAGAACGCCCGCGATTACCTCCAGTGGATCGGCTCCTTCCCCAAACTCAACCTGGTCGGCAATGACGCCGCCTTCACCAAGCTCCAGACCGGACTGCAACGCGGCTCCAATGTCCTCCAGGACGACCCGGCCATCACCAAGAGTCACCACTACATCGCCCCGCCGACGGAAAACGCCCGCCAGTTGAGCGAGACCCTGAAACGCAAGGTCGAAGAGTTCTACGTCACCGCCTTCCGCGAATACAGCGACTCCGCCATCGAACGGACCGCCACCGAGATCCGGCAGGATACCGCCGCTGGCGTCGGCGCCTTCCTCCAGTTGCTCAAGGCCGCCCTCGACGATGCCGAGAACCAGGCCCTGGGCCGCATCGCCCAGGTCCTCTTCCCCACCGAACCGGAGCGGTGGTGGATCGCCCGCGTCGAACGCTCGACCGAAGTCGTCCCGCTCGACACCCAGATGCTGATCGACCGGCTGATCGCTCGCACCTACGGCGCCAACAAGATCGTCCCCTGGGGACGGACCGCCCAGATCGACGCCGCCATGGAGATCGCCCGCTACGATGGTCGGCGGGTCAACGCCGAAGAGATCGAGTCGGCCGTCGACTTCGAGACCATGCTGAAAGGGCTCGACGCCCTCCGGGAAGTCATGGACATCCTCCCCGATGTCGCCAAGGCTACCCTCGCGGCCAAGACCCTGCGTGCCCTGAACGCCCTGCCCCTGCTGACGGAAGAGGAGGACCTCGACGTGGCCGAGGCGCGGTTCATCCAGGAGGCCATCGCCGAAGCGGCCGACCGCCGCAACGAGGCGCGGGCCGCCGCCACCCTGCAAGCCGAACTGGCCAACACCCCCGACACCATGCACACCGCGTCCATGACCACCGAGACAGAATCGACATGACCTTCCACGTCTTCGACCCCTGGGTCACCACCGTCGCCGGCAAGTACGGGCCGATCCTGGCCAACTCCTTCGATGAGTACGTCGGCCAGTCGCTGATCGAGTATGGCGACTACTCGGAGGGGGAAGTCGACCTCCTGGCCGCCCTGATCGAGCCCGGCCAGACGGTGATCGAGGTGGGCGCCAACGTCGGCGCCCTCACCCTGCCCATGGCCAAGCTGCTCGGCCCCCACGGCACCCTCATCGCCGTGGAGCCCCAACGCCACTGCTTTCAGATGCTCTGCGGCACCCTGGCCCTGAATCACATCACCAATACCCGGGCGATCTGGGCCGCCTGTAATGACCACTCGCAAGGATTCATTCGTGTCCCCCGCTTCGAGCCCACCCAACCCGCCAACTTCGGGGGCGTCACCCTCCGACAGGATACCCCGAGTGGGGAACTGGTCTGGTCCCCCACCATCTACGACCTGCTCCACACACTGGACCTCCTCGGTCCGGTCCACTTCCTGAAACTCGATGTCGAAGGCATGGAGCCGGCCGTGCTGCGCGGGGCCGAGGCCCTCTTCTCCCTGTCCCGACCGATCTGCTACGTCGAGTGCGACCGGCCTGACACGGAGGCGCCGATCCGCGCCCAGTTCGCCCAGTGGCAGTACGACCTCTGGTGGCACCTGCCTCCGCTGTTCCGGACCCCGAACTGCTTCGGCAACACCGAGAATATCTGGGGCAAGGACGTGGTCAGCGTCAACCTGCTCTGCGTCCCCTCCGAACGCGCCTATCAACCCCCCGCCGCATGGGAGTGTCTGCCGGTGGCCAACGGGAGTCCGCACAGCAAGTGACGGCCCCCGCCCCCCGCAGTCACGCCGAGAGCCTTCGGGTCGCGCACGCCCGCCTGCTGCGGAGACAACGGACGGCGCTCCGGAGCGTGCTGGAAGACATCGGCGCCTATCGGGAGAACATCGGTCGCCGACTGGCCGGGTATCGCGGCATCAACCCCGACCTGGTCCGGCTGACCGGCGACCTCCAGGAGGCGGAGTTGACCCTGTTCCGGGCGCTCAACCGCTCGGTCCGGTGGCACCGGCGACTCACCATCAGCGATATGCTGGCGATCTGGACCGGCGAGAGCCGCCCCGAGGTCGTCCGGCTGGCCTCCCGGATGACGGAGGCGGGGCTCTACGCTAGCCTGCGGAATGGCGTCTCCTTCCGCGCCGCCCTCGGATCCGCCACCGCCAACGCCCACGGGGAAATCGTCGAGATCGTGGCGGAAGCCTTACGCAACGGTCTCTCCGCCTCGGCCTTGGCGCAGTCCATCATGCCCTACCTGAACGGCGCCGAGAGCATCCCGCTCCCCGCCGGAGGGAAGATGGATCTCCGGCGGATCCCCACCCCGCTCCGGGGACAGGCCCGCCAACTGCAATTCAACGCCGAACGGATCGCGGTCACGGAACTGTCCATTGCGCGGGCCGAGACGGAGATGCTGGCGTTTCTCAGTAACCCCGCCGTCGCCGCCGTCCGGTGGGTCCTCTCCGCCAACCGAGGCAAGACCCGACTGCCCGACATCTGCGATGCCCTGGCCGGGATGGATGCCTACGGCCTGGGGCCGGGGGTCTATCCCGTCGACCGCGTGCCGCCGCTGCCCCATCCCTTCTGCCGCTGCTCCCGCCTGCCGCTGGCCGGCCTCCGCTCGCCCGGGATGCGGGCCGGTCCGGTCAACCTGATGACCCTGGCCGGCTATGCCGAACACCCCCCGGGCTATCAGCAGAAAATCGCCACCCAGTTCGGCACAGCACTCGCTGATGGAGAGAGAGCGCAAGCCGTTGTTGAGGGGTTCCTCTCGACAGCCTCTTGACTAGAGAGAAGTCGGACAGGTAGTTTGGTGTAACCCGATACGGGGCGTGGTGGTGGCGGGCACCCTGTCCAACTCCTCCACACCTTCCACCGACGATGAGGGACTCGCGGGCACTTGGCTGCGTTGTCACCATCATCCCGTATTGAGGTTGGTTCGCGGCCCCGGTCCGCTGTCAGCAACCCGGTGTATGCGCCGCCCCTCCCGGCAGGTCCCCCCCCACAGGAGAGTCTTGTATGGCTCGTATCACGACGCAGGTCGATGGCAAAGAGATCACCTTGGATCTGGACAACATCTTCACGGAGGAAGACGTCAAGCGTGACTACGTCCCCAAGTCGGTCCTCGATAACGAGGTGGGCAAGTTCAAGCGGCTGCTGGAGAAGGCCCAGCGCGGCCCCGAGGACCTGCTCTCCGACGAGACCTTCAAGATGAGGGCGCTGGAGACGTGGAAGATCGACCCCAAGAATCCCCTCTCGGGAGATCAACTCGCCTCCGTCACCGAATCCATCCGGAGCCGTGAACTCCGCCCCCTGCAAGAGCAACTGGTCCAGCGCGAACTCCTCGTCAGCCGCCTCCTCTCCCACGACCTCCACCGCCAACTGGAAACCAGCGCCCGCGCCCTCGGCGTGCGGGATGAGTTCCTGGCGCCGATGGCCGAGGGCAAGGCCGCGCCCATTGTGGCGATCATGGCGCAGACGTTCGATTTCGGCTATGACCCGGAACGCGGCAGCCATGCCGTCAAAGGACCCACGGGCGACTTCCTCTATTCCAGCAAGCCGACCAGCGAGAACCCCTACAAGACCCCAGCGGAGGCCCTCCAGGATTGGGCACGCAGCAAAGAAGCGGCGCCCTTCCTCAAGGACCCCCGTCAGCGGGTGGCCGGACCCGGCGGGCAGCAGGGTCCTCCCCCCACCACCATGCGCGGGACGCGCTCGGTGGCGAACGACCCCATCGCGATTGGCCAGAACCTCGCCGCCATCGCCAAGGGGGAGATCACGGTAAACTACTCGCCAGAGCAGTAGGCGAGGCCCGCTGGCGTGTTGCCACGGGCTGACAGTCACACCTCACTCAGGAGTGTCCCGTGTCGAATACGCTGACCTATGTCATCCCCCAGCTTCTTGCCCAGGGCCTGATGGCCCTGCGCGAAGAGGCCATCACCGCTCGGCTGGTCAATCGCGCCTATGAGCCGCTCGCCGGCCAGAAGGGATCGTCCATCGACGTTCCCATCCCGTCCGCGATCACGGCCCGGGCCGTCACGGCGGCGGTCACCATGCCCGCCAACGTGGATTCCTCGCCGACGCGGGTCGTCATCACGCTCGACCAGTGGTGGGAAGCGCCCTTCCAGATGTCCGACAAGGATCTCCTGGAAGCCGCTGGGGGCATCATGCCCATGCAGGCCAGCGAGGCGATCAAGGCCCTCGCCAACAAGATGGATGCGTACCTGCTCGGCTTCTACCTCAAGGTCCCCAACTACTCCGGCGTGGCGGGCACGACCCCGTTCGTCTCCACCGTGGCGGAGTACACCGATGCCCGCCTCCGGCTCAACAAGACCCTGGCCCCGATGACGGATCGCCGGGTCCTGCTCAACCCCGAGGCCGAGGCCAACGCCCTCAAGCTGGCGCTCTTCTCGCAGGCGGATCAGCGCGGCGACCAGGGTGGCGTCATCAACGGGCAGATCGGTCGGAAGTTGGGCGCCGACTGGTTCATGAACCAGAACATCCCGGTCCATGCCGGCGGCTCGGCGGGCGGCACCACCACCCTGTCCGCCACCATGACGGTCGGGCAGGCCATCCTGAGCATCGGCGCCTGTACGCCCACCGACGGCACCTTTGCCGTGGGCGACACCCTCAAGGTCGGCACCGGCTCGACGGCGGTCTACTTCACCGTCAAGACCGCTGCCACCGCGACGGCCTCCGTCGCGGCCGTGACCGTGGATGTGAACGCCGTGTCTACCGCCTCGGCCGGCGCTGCCATCGAACACCCCAAGGGCTCTCAGGCGATCAACCTGATGTTCCACCGGGACGCCTTCGCCTTCGCGACTCGCCCGCTGGAGTCGTCCTCGCAGGGGCTGGGCAACATCATCTCATCGGCGATCGACCCGGTCACGGGTCTGACGCTGCGGCTGGAGGTCTCGCGCCAGTACAAGCAGACCACCTTCAGCTATGACATCCTCGCCGGAGCGCAGTTGATCCGGCCCGAACTGGCCTGTCGTATCCTCGGCTAACGAGGACCTCGGGATCTGGGGGCCGTCCTGGTCCCCAGTCCCGGACAGTCCGATGGCACTGATTCCGTACTATCCCACCCCGCCGGCGGCCAGCCCGCCGTGGCTGATCGCGCCCGCCGCTCTGGCGATAGCCGACGATCCGCTGCCGTTACTCGTTCTGGTGGCTCGACAGTTAGTGTCGGCCGAGGAACGAGCCGCCTTTGCCCGCCTCGCGATGACCGAAGAGCGGGCTGGACGCTGCCGGCTGGAGGTTCTCCGTCCACTCACCCAATGGCTAGTGGAGGCTGTATGAGTCTGAGCGGCTGGAAAACAGCGATCGGCATGATCCTCGTTCTCCTCGGTCAGGTCTGCCATATCCTGGCGGCCAAGTGGCCGCTGCTGATGGGTGTCGGCACCATCCTGATCGACATCGGCAGCGGCTTCGGCGTGGTGGGGCTCACCCACAAGGCGATCAAGCTGAGTCGGACGCCGGAGTAGTCATGGCCCTGCTCTGGCGTGCAGCCGATCCGGCCCTCCTCAACCAGACCTTTCGGCTGGCGGTCGAGGCACTGCTGCACCAGAGCCCCTATCTCTGGGTGATTGATCGGGGCTACGCCAGCCTCGATGCCCAGAATGTCCTCTATCAGAGATACGTCGCGTTCCGGGAAGGACGGGGGCCGTTCGCGGGGAAGGCGGCCCCGCCGGGACGCTCGGCCCACAACTTCGGGCTGGCCGTGGATGTCATCCTCGATACGGACGTGATCCGTCCCGGGGTCCAACCGTCATGGAACACAGACCTGCCCGCGTGGCGGTGGCTGCGGACGGCGTGCCAGACAAACAGGGTCGTGGAGAACGGGTGGTGGTTTGGCGATTGGCCTCACCTCCAGCGTCGGGACTGGAAGATTTTTGCCAAGGTACCGGAGTTGGTTATCACCTGACGGAGGGGTCATGGCCGGTCGCTACTTCGATCCAGACAAGACGACGGACCTCGCATTTCTCCCCGTGGAGTCCCAGGACGCGACCGACCTCGACCTGTTCGCGTCCGAGGCCGAGGCGGACACCATCCTGTTCTACACCCGCGACCTCAACGTCCTCAATACCCATCTCTGGGGGTGGGCGACGATTCGGAGCCTGGCGCAGAGTCCGGGGATGGGGTACACGCCGCTGGGGGACAACCTCGGCATTTTCTTGCGGTTCTATGAGACGGATCCCGCCGATGTCGCGACCACGGCGGACGCGACCGCCTTCGTGACGGCCATGAAACGCACCATCGCCGCCGTCATCGGATGGCGGATCTCCCAGAGCAAGATCGACACGATGGCGGTCCAGGAGGACAGTGCCACGCGCCGCGTCGTGCGCTCCAGTATCCACCTGGAGCCTTACCCGCCGAACTGGACCCGCTGGCTGGAGTCCTTCTCCACCCTGCCGCCGGTGTGGACGCTGTGATCTCCGCCGCCATCACGGTCCAGGACACCGAGATGCTGACCCTGATGCAGGCCAGTGCGCGGGAGATGGAAGGAGTCCGCAATGTCAGGACCTGGCTGCTGGGACCGTGCCTGACCATCATCCTGGCCAATAACGAACTCCAGTTCGCCTCCGAAGGCCGCCGCTACGGAAGTCAGTGGCAGGGCCTCAGTCCGCGCACCCAGAAGGTGCGGAAGTCCCGAGGCTATGGTCCCCAACACCCGATCCTGCGCCAGACGGACGCCCTGTTCCACATGGCGACCACGCGAGGCGGTGGATTGGTGGCGACGGCGTGGTCCAGTACGCTCCACATCGACTTCAGCGCCGTCCCCTACGGCATCAACCATCTCGCCGGCATGATGGATAACGGCCCCATGCCCATCCGACGGTGGCTGCCCCCGGAGGAGGGCACTCCGACGATCCGGAGACAAATGGAAGGGTCCTTCGCCAAGGAACTGGAGCGGCGAGCGGCGAAGAACCTGCGGAAGCGGCTCCGCAACGCCAAAGTGACGGAGACCTAGCCATGCTGCGCGAAGTCGCCTTGCTGCTCTCGGACGCGCTGGACCATCCGGAGACCGGCGTCGCCGCTATTGTCGGGACGATGCCTCGCCTTCCCAACGACCCGATCCCGCTGGGGCGGGGAGGCGCCCTCCTGGTGGCCAATGAGTACACCAACGAGCAGGTCGCCAAGGGGGAGGACCTGAGCATCATCCCGGCCCTGTTGGTGCTCACCGATGGGCCGTCCGAGGTCGCCGGGGAATCCGGGAGGGGACAGGTCGGTCAAGCCCTCCGTGTCACAGTTTTACTCTATGACCGGGCAGACAATTTGCTCCTGGCCAAGGCTACCGGGGCGATCATCCTCCGGGCGGTCCGGCGCTGCCTCAACCATTACGTCTCGCGGACCGCCCAGGACGACCGCACCTTGAATCAAATCCGGATTCTGGACATGACCCGGATGACCGAAGCCCGGTATCCCGACCAGCGTCGGGGCAAGGCGACCCTGACTGGTGGTGTGCAGGCCACCGTCCGTGCATTTGACTTAGACCCTTGACCACCTGACAGGAGAGTATCATGGCCTACCCGTATGCAGCCCCGGCTCCCGAGAATGTGCTTCTCGGCAAGGGCAAGATTCTGTTCGATCGGTTCAACGCCACGACCGGCGTGAAGGAGGGGTACGTCCACCTGGGCAACTGCGACACGTTCGAGTTGTCGACCGAAGACGACGTCATCGACAACATGAACTCCATGGTGGCGGCGGGGGGCGTCTACAAGTCGGTGACCCGCTCGCGCAAAGTCACCGTCAACATCTCCGGCTTCGAGTTCTCGACGCAGGCGCTGGCCATCTCCCTGATGGGCAACGTCGCCACGGCCACCCAGACCACCGGGACCTCCACGGCGGAAGTGCTCTCGACCAACCTCACCAAGGGCAAGTTCTATCGGACGTCCAAGCGGGGCATCGTCAGCATCACCACGGCGGTGGACATCAGTGGAACCACCACGGCGACCCTGACGGCGACCACCGACTACCTGCTCTATGATGCCGACTCCGGCATCATCCAGCTTCCCCTGACCAGCGGCGCCACCGCGACCCATACGCTCGCGGCGACCTACGTTTACTCCACCCTGTCGCTGGACTCGATTCAGGGTGGCATGGCGTCCAAGATCGAGGGCACGGTGGTCTTCATCCCCGATCCCGCCACAGGGCCGTCCTGGGAGATCACGGCCTGGAAGGTGTCGCTGACCCCGAATGGGGCGATCGGCTTCATCTCGGAGGACTTCGGCAAGTGGCAGGTGGCCGGGAAGATCATGGACGACACGGCCGGCACCTACGGCGGGTCGGCCGCGAGCCCCTACTACACCGCGATCCAGACGACGTAAGTGTTAGGTTGGTAGGGTAGGCATACCGCCTACCCTACCACCCTCTCGCGGAGAGCATATGCCCGATCCGACACCCGCCGAACTGTTGCAGGAGATGTTTCCCCCCGTGCGCCTGGTCATCAACGGCACGGTCTGGGTCGAAGTGGACGCCGATCAGACCACGATCGAACGGGACATCTACATCATGACCAAGGCCCGGACCGCCCATTTGGACGGCTTCCGGGCCGATGCCGATTTCGACTCGCATCACCAGGTGGAGGAGGTCCTCCGGGAGATCCTCGGGCGGATTCTCGAAAGCGGGATGTTCTTCGACCTGCTGGCCGGACTGCTGGTGGCGGAGGGCACGCCGTGGACCCGGGTCGGCACGGAACGGACCATGGAGATTTTCCGGGCTGTGACGGACAAGGAGACCAAGGACAAGATGCTCAACGCCTGCGCGAAGTTGGTGTTGGGTTTTTTCATTGGCGCGGTGAGTGCTTCGATGCCTACCCCGAAATCTTCCGGAGAGGCTCCAGTGCTGACCGCCCCAGTCCGAGTGGAGGAGTTGCTCCCCGCCGGGATCGGCGAGGCAGCCTAGCCGCCGGAGGGTTCGAGGGGATCGTCCGGGAGGTGGCCCAGTACGACTATGACAAGGCCGTCCGCATCATCCAGGGATGGCCGATTCGCGAAGTCCTGGTGGCCTATATGCACCAGCTTCGGCTCTACGCACTACGGCAGCATGAGTTGGCGACACTGACATGGGCGTCGTTGGCCCCCCATCAGAAGAAACAGGTAGAACCGCCGCGTCTACCTAATCTGTTGCGGCGGGGCCTAGACTAGGGGGAGACGCTTCAATGCCGACCCGCGCCCAAGTGAACATGGATGTGACCACCCGGTTCTTTGGGGTCGGGCTGGGCAGTCTCCTCTCCAGCACGCGGCAGGCGCAGAAAGCCAACCAGCAACTCCAGGACACGTTCCGACAGGGCCGGGCCATGTCGGAGGGCTATGCCTCCGGCCTGAGCGGGGTAGTCAAGAACCTGGGCCGCGCCGCCGCCGCCGGCGTGGGTCTCTACCAGCTAGGCACCACCTTCAGCGAATTGATCCGTCTGGGCCTGGAGTGGAACAAGACGCTGGAAATCGGGGCGCTGGGCATTGCCTCGGTCAGCATCGCGATCCGCGAATACACCG
>Ga0315288_10009189_pt1 | contig 12461 bp, 26 predicted proteins | sample YL17G11_20_MG_FD_203454 | JGI IMG/M metagenome (GOLD analysis project Ga0315288, IMG submission 203454) | Sediment microbial communities from Yellowstone Lake, YNP, Wyoming, USA - YL17G11_20 | ecosystem: Environmental > Aquatic > Freshwater > Lake > Sediment | place: USA: Wyoming | collected...
AAAAGTTATAGATCTAAAGTTAGAAAGCATAATCAATTAGTTAATTTTGGTATTGATCCTGAACTAAACTCGGAGGGCAAGTTTTTCTCCTCCCAACCTTAAAAGGATTGGGTATCCGAAAAACACGATTTATATGAAAAAACAAACAAAGAAAACAACTTGGAAAATTATTGAGAAAATTTTATTTTTACTTTTAGGAGTAATGTTAGGAATGATTATTATGTATTTCCTTTTTATTTTTGGTTTTGAAAGATTATTAAATGCTTCACAAGGAATTATCCAGAATGTTAATATTAATTTTAATGAAACTAAGATAATTGAAGGATTAGAAAAATTTGTTAATCAATCAGGAGATTTAAAATGAAAACAAAAGAACAATTAGAAAAAGAAATATTAGAAGAAATTGGAGCAAAATTACTTGAAGACAGATTAAATAATCAAGGTAAATGGAATACTGAAATGGTTAAGAAAGCTGTTAAAGAGACAATCAAATTAACTCACAAAAAAGATTTAGAAATGTTTGAGGAAGTTATTAATGAATTACTTGTTAAACTTAAAAAAGTTCAACCTAAAGAAGTAGAAGGAATAATTGGAGCAGGGCTTGTTGCTCAATATGGTATTTTAAAAGAACTTAAACAAAAACTGAAATGAAAACAAAAGAACAATTAGAAAAAGAAATTGAAAAATTAGAAAAAGAAAGAAATAAACTTTTAATAGAAACAATTAGAATTCAAGGTAAAATGATGAGTGAGGTATTAAGAAGATGAAAACAAAAGAAGAATTTAAAGAGAATTTGAAAAAAGGGGAAGATTTGAATAAATATAAGTTTTACAAATTTCTTTTAAGTATTTGTGATGATAATATGAAAATGCTTGAAAATTATCAAGTTGAATTAAAAGTTAAAAAGAAATTAAAATGAAAACAAAAGAAGAATCAGAAATTGAGGTAAATTATGGTAGTAACTGATAAAGAATTAGTTGAAATGCTTAGTGATGAATTTGAAAGAGGTAGGAAAAGTAAGATTAATGAAATTATACTATTTATTAAAAAAAGAAAATGGGTGTGGAATGAAGAGAAATTTGGAAGTTTGAAAAATCATAAATTATTTGATGAATTTGTTCAGGAATTAATTATAGAACTTAAAAAACAGTTATTGGAGAAAAATTAAAATGACACCAACACAAAAGATAAAGGAAATTGAGAAAGAGATTGAAGAAATAGAAGAAAAATATACTCTTAATCCAGATTATGATTTTGAAATTGGTTTAAGAAATCCTGTAGAAAAATGGATTTTTAATAAAGCAAAACTTTCTGTCTATAAAGAATGGGAAGCCGAAGATAAAAGGAGAATAAATAATTTTTTATCACAAGGGGATTGGAATTTTATTATTAATACTTTAACTGACTGTGGTTCTACATTATCAATTAATATTAGGGATAGATTGAAAAGTAAAGTCTTCTCTCAGGAGGATGGGGAATGAAAAATAAACTAATAATCAAGGCAGACATTCCAGAACAGCAATTTATGGAAAGTATGTTAAATCAAAGATTTGCTGGTTATAATATTTCATTTATGTTTTTTATTTATGCTCTTGCTCATTCTTGGCATTTTACTAAACTAAATTATTATATGAAATTATTGGAGATGTATTAAGATGAAGAAAGAGATAAATATATTGGGAGATTAAATTGCAAATAATAAAAGAAAAGAAATATGATTGGGAAAAAGAGAAAACAAAATTAGTTAGAGTTAGTTATACCTCAAATAATGTTTTATGCTTAATTACACAAGATGGAACTCATTATAATTTCAATGGTGAAGAATTAGATATAATTATTAAATTTATTAAAAAGGTGTTTAAATAAAATATGGAAAAAGAAGAATTAGAAAAAGAAATTGCAGAAATGGAAAATTATCAAAAAGAATATCATAATTTGCTTGGAAAAAATTATAAAAGAATTGAAATGGCAAAAGTATCTTTAAAATGTATTGAGGCAGGAAATAAATTGCCTATTCTAAAAGCAAAACTCCAACAACATTTAGAAGATTTAAAAATGTTTGAAGAAGAACAAAAAAGAAATGTTGGGGAATTGAAAAGAGAACTTTCAAATTTAAATAATTATATAGCTATTTTTAAAATTATAGATAAGATATTTAATAGTCCGAGCCAACAGACGTCTGTTGATAAAAGGGAAGTTGTGCACACTAAGAAAACTTCTGATGTAGGTGAAAATCCTATCTCGGACACTCTTTCAAAAAAAGGATTAGGAAGGAGTTATGGATATTAAAATGAAAACAAAAGAAGAATTAGAAAAAGAAATTGAAGAATTAGAACAAATAGGAAGATATGAACTTATAGACAAAGGATATAAAAATATGGAAACAGAAATAAAATTGAAGATTTCTCAAGCAAAACTCCAACAACATAATGAAGATTTAAAAATGTTTGAAGAAGAACAAAAAAGAAAAGTTGAAAAATTAAAAAGATTTGTAAATGGAAGAAATGGTGAAGATGAAAATGGAGAAAGTAAAGAATGTATTTGTGATATATGTCAAATAGCAAGAGAAATTAATAAAATATTTAATCCTCAAAAAAAAGGAGAGGGAAAATGAATAATAAAGAAATTGCTTATGATAGAATTGTTGAAATAATTAATCAAGTAGATTGTGGAAAATTAACAGATACTCAAGGAATAAAAAAAATTATGAAAGCGATAACCAAATTAAACCAAAGAAAGATTTTATTTTTTAATGATAAATAAATATAAACAATTTGTAGAAGAAACAGGACAATTATTAAGATATGTTGCTTGGTTAAGAGATAAAAAAATTAAACAAAAACTAAAAGGAGAGGGAAAATGAAAACAAAAGAACAATTAGAAAAAGAAATTGAAGAATTAGAAAGAGATGAAGTAGGAGTAACTAATAACAAACTACTTTGGAGTTTAATTAATGAGAGAAAAATAAAAGAAGCAAAACTCCAACAATATTTAGAAAATGTTAAAATGTTTGAACAATTAAAATTAGAAATTAGAAAAGATAGTGAATATATTGATGGAGCAGAAATGGTTTCTGTAAATTGTGTTTTTGCTCAAATTGATAAAATATTAAATTGTGTTTTTGCTCAAATTGATAAAATATTAAATATTCCTCAAGAAAAAGGAGAAGGAAAATGAATTGGGATAAATATTTTGAAGAAAAAGATGAAATGACAAGATGGGATATTAGTTGGTTAATGTCCTTGAAATATTATTTTGAGAAAAAACATAAATTAAGAGTAGAAAATTAAAATGAACTACAAACAAATAATAGAAAGAGAATTGCAAATATGGTGTGATGGATACCCAGAAAATAGAAGATTATTAAAGAAATTCGCTGATAAAATTAAATTGGAGTTAGAATTAAATAAGGACAAATGGAAATGACTAACATAAAAGAAGAAGTTTTGAAAGAGATTTGTGATAAATGGAAAGAGAAGTGGTTAATTAGAAAAGAAAGTAAAGTATGGTGGGAAAAGATGGTTAATGATACAATCCAATTAACTCTTGAAAAAAGAGATAAAGAAATTTTGGAAATAATTGAAGAAGCAAAAAGGGGAGTTCCAGAATTTAGTCAAATAAAAGCAACTCTTTTTTTTATAGAAGATAAAATCAAAGGAGATAAAAAATGAACTGGTTAAAATTTAATATGTTTGGTGAAAGAAGTTTTTGGTGTTACTTTTTAGGACATAAATTTTGTTTTATAGGTAAATATCCACATATTGCTGTTTGTGAGAGATGTGAATTATACGACCCAAGATTAAAGGAAATGTTAAATTTGGAAAAAGGAGAGGGAAAATGAATTATTATTCAGTTGTAATGGCGTTTATTTTTTTAACGTGGAGTTTTGTTATATTTTGGATTGTTTATCAGGCAAGAAAACAAGCAAAGGAATTAGGGAAAAAAATAAAAAAATAGAAAAATATATAAATCTTGTTACATTGTAACTATTGATGGGATATAAAAATATTTTAATTTTTGGAATATTAGTTGTTTTCTTTTTATCTTTCTTCTTTAAAGTAATTCCTATTCCAGTTTCAACACAAAGTTGTATGATGGAAAAAGGTATTGAAAATTGTTGTGTAATAAATTTAGATGGTATAGATACACATTGTGGAATTTATTGGACATCTGGGTTATATCAATTAGATGTTAATAATTATTTAGGATTTGTTTCATATCTCGTTATTATTTTAGCATTAGGAGGTTTAATTATATTAATATAAGATGGGGGTGAAGAGTTTTGCAAGGAGTGTTTATAATAAAGTAACAGGAAAATCTAATGTTGAAAAACAAGGGACTATTTATCTTAAACCATCTGAAAGTTCTCAAGCAGCATCAATAGCAAAGAAAACAGGAGCAACTGTTGAAATACCTGAAACAGGACAAACTTATGTTCCATCAACAGGAGGTTTTGTTTCTTCTGGTGGAGGAGGAGGTGGAATGGCTTCTGTTCCAAGTGCAAATATTCAGGCAGAATTGTCAAAGATAGAATCTAAATTACCACAACAATCAATAACACAACAACAGATTGCAACTTTAAAAAGTCAGGGTTTAACTCCATCACAAATTGCAGTAGCAAAACGACAAGGTATAACTCCATCACAAATTGCAGTAGCAAAACGACAAGGTATAACTCCATCACAAATTGCAGTAGCACAATCATATCAGCAAACTCAAAAAAAAGATATTTTTATTCAACCTCCAACAGCAGAACAAAGAGCAAGAATTGAAACAGCAGGAACTACAAGAATTTATCAGCCACAAGTTAGTGAAGGGCAAAGACAAGAGATGCAATTTCAAAGAGGACAAGTATCAGCACAGAATTTATTATTTGGTTGTGGAGGAACTTCTGAAATGACGCCAGTAGAATTAAGAGAAGAAAGATTAAGACAACCAGTTAGACAGCAATTAACAACAGCATATAAATCAGGTGGGAAAGGAGTTAGAGGTGGATTAAGAGCAGGTATTGTTGGATTAGATATTTTAGGTTCTAAGACAATAGAACCAGTATTAAAAAAATTAAAAATTCCACAAGTTGTTATAAGCACAAAACCATTAGAAGAAGTAGGGATGTTCTCTTTATTCTTATCTCCTGTAAGTTCAACAACTGCACAATTAGAAAAAGAAGTTTTTGAATTATCAAGAGTAAAATTAATTGGTGTTCAACAACAAGTAACATCAAAAAAAGCAATAAGTCAGGCAGGTTTTGAAGTTTATCGTGGAAATAAATATGTTAAAGGAGTTGTAACTGCAAAATCATTAAGTCAAAATATTCCTTCAAAAGTTGATTTATTAACAAAACAAGGAGTGATTTCTGTAACAAAACAAAATAAAGGAGTTATAACATCAGCAATGGGAAAAACATTTAATAGAGGAATTAATATTCCAACAGGCACAGATTATATAAAAACAGGAAAAGTTTTTAAAAGTATAGAAGTTTCAAGGATTGCTGAAAAGAATAATTTATTTTTATCAAAAGGTTTTGGATTTTCAAGAGTTGCAAGTAAAGAAAAAACTCCATTTATTTCTTATAGTATTGGAAAACAAAAAGGTAGTTATATTCGTCAAGTTGGATATACAGCAACAAAAAAAGGAGATAGTATTTCATTGGGACTTTTTAAAATATTAAAAAGTGGTTCTGAAAAGATATATAAATTAAAAAAAACTTCACCAAGTAAATTAAATCTTAAAAGTATTGAACAAGTAAATAAAAATATATTAAGCATAGTAAATAGAAATACTTTAAGTTCTGCTGTTAAATCATCTGTGATTATACCTGCAAGGCAACCAATTAATGTTTTACCAACTATTGTTTCTGCAAAAAGTTTTATTCAACCAAAAACAATTTCTGATTCAAGTTCAAATTTACCAAGAATGGTTGGTGGATTAGGGGATATATTTTCAGAATATTCAGGTAAAAATTTATATGAATTAACAGAAGGGGGAATGTTTCCAAGTAGTAGAATGCAATCTTTATTTGAAAAACCAACAACACAATCTTTATTTGCACAGCAATTTGTTACAAATAAATTAATTGATTTAAAAACAACACAAAAAATGGGGGCAGTTTCTATTTCAAAACAAGAACAAATTAATCCATTAAAAGAAATACAAAAACATATAACAAAACAAATTCAAAATACAGTACAGATTAATATTTCAGAATTAAAGACAAAAACAATATTAAAACAAAGACAAGTTCAAAAACAAGTTCCATTATTAAGACAAAAACAAGTTAATAGATTATTTATTCCAAAAGTTCCTACACCAACAATAAAACCAAAAGAAAGTTTTATTTTTCCAAAACTTAAACCTTACAAACAACCTAAATTATATTCTGGAGGTTTTGGTGTTTATGGTAGAAGATGGAGTAAGTTTAAATTAGTTGGAATTGGAAAGACACCCTTAGAAGCAGTGGGAATAGGAAAAATATGGGCTACAAAAACATTGGGGGTTACATTTAAAGTTCCTGCATATAAAGGAACTAAAGTTAAAGGATTTAGAACCAAGAAAGAAAAGGAAGGTTTGGTATTTATTGAACCAGAAGTTAGAAGATTAAAGAGAGGAACAAAAGAAATTCCAGAGATTCAATATTGGCGAAAATTGAAAGGAGGTGGAATATAAAATGGGATATAAAATATTATTATCTACTAATAGAGGTTCATCATTTTTATCTCCGAGAACATATAAAACTATAAGAGGAGCCAAAAAAGATATAGGATTAGCAAAGATAAATAAAAGATATAAAGATATTACTGCTCATAAAATAATAAAAATTAGAAGATTATAATGAAAAAACAAATAAAAAGGCAAATACCTATAAAAAGAAGAATAGTTAGAAGAATAATAGTTAGACAACAACCAATTCAAAAAGGAATAGGACAAGAAGTTGTTGATATGTTAATTTAAAAATGGGAATAAAATCAAACTTTTTAGAAGGTTTGGGTAATGTTAGCCGTGCTTTTCCTGTAATGGGAAAAGTAATTGGAACAGGAATGGTTTTAAAACAAGTTGGTAACCTTAAAAAATCATCATCTAAATTATTTAAAGGAGGTATTAAATTATAATGGGAAAAAAGAAAAAGAAAGATAAAAAGAAAGTTCAAAAGAAACAAGTAGAAGGAGGTAAATAAAAATGCCACTTACAAAAAAAGGAAGTGAAATAAAAAAGATATTTCAAAAAGAATATGGAAAGAAAAAAGGAATTAGAATTTTTTACTCTTGGGAGAATAAAAATAAAGATATAAATAAATTAAGAAAATTAATCAAATAAAAAAGATGGATGAACAAGAACAGCAAGATATGATGAACCAGTCAATGATAACTGGACAAGTTGGACAGAATGCATCAGTACAAGCAGCAGCACAATATTATTTGCAGGAACAGGAGAAAGGATTAGTTGATGTGCAACTTGAAGTTGATACAATTAAATCTGACATTTATCATTTGATTAGGCAGGACTTTTTAAAAACAGAAAAAGATGGTAAAACAGATTGGGTTGAATTAATAGATTCAAAGCAAAGGATATTAAGCGATTGGGGTGTTGACAGGATAATGCAGGTAGTTCATTTCTATGTAAATAAAAATACTCTGCTTTCTAATTTTAGTGAAGACCAGATTAATAGATTAATGCTTAGATTTGTCTGTGAATTAAATGATTTGGTTCTATTAAAATATCAAATTCTATTTAAGCAATCATCTTTTGAAGAATGCAAACAAATAATACTTGAAAGAATAAAAGATAAAAAAGAAATGAGGATGTTTTCTTTGAAAATTCTTGGAAAAGAAGTTAATGAAAAAAAGATTAATGATGGATTTTTAAAAGAAATTGAAAATAGTTTGGAAAGAGAAATGGCAAAGGTAAAAGAAGAACAAAGAAAAGAAAAGTTAAGAGATTATGGTTTATTAATGGCACAAATTGAAACAATGGTTTATGCAACCTTGAATCGTGCTTGGAAAGGTGAGGAAAGAGGTTCAATAAGAAGGCACACAACAATTTCAGAATTAATTGGTGGTAAACCACAGATGTCACAGAAGGGAGGTATATTCTCGTGGGGAAAAAAGTAATTTTTTTTTTATTTATAATATTCTTAGTTAATTTTATTTCTGCGTTTGGTTATGACAATCCAACTTTGCCAAAATTAGAAAAAGAAGTTACTGGTGATATTAATATAAATGAAACAACTTATGATTATAGCAATACAACAAATAATTATTATAACAATACTTATTACAATGTAACTGGTGGAGGTGGTGATTTTAATTCTTCTGATTTTCAATCTGCTTTTAATAATAATATAACAGGTACAATAAATAATACACAATTTGATTATACTGATGGAATTTTATCAATTTTAGAAAGTTGGCTTAAAGGTTTATTTTATACAAAATCAGAAGTTGATACATATATTTCTGGAAATGCTTCATCAGGAGGAAATTTATCTTGGAATCAATCTTATGCAAACACTTTATATTCTGGAATTCAGTGGAATTATAATCAGACAACAGCTACTTATAATTTATATGGAAGTAATTGGTATAATCATACTTCTTCAGTTTATGATTTATGGAATTCTGTATGGTCCTCAACATTTAATTCCACATATGCTCAATGGGCATATAATCAAACAGTAACTTATTATTCAGACGAAGAATGGATTAATAAAAATAGTTCTAATTCCTTTAATTTTAATGAATCTAAATTATCAACAATATATTATAATGCAACTCAAAGTCAAGCAATTGCAGGAACAGTAGATGGAGGAACATTAGAAGATACACAACATCCAGATGGAAAGTATGATGGAAAGACATTTAACTTTTCGGAAGCAAGTGGAAGTCCTGGCTTAGATATGAGAATTAATTTTACTGGAATAGATGAATTTAATCAAGGAGTGATGAGATATAAGACAAGCAATTTAGCAGGAGCTTATCCAATTATTCAAATGTGGAATTATGATACAAGTGCTTGGGAAGATTATCCTCCAGTTGCTAAAAGTTTAACTTTTGCTACAATAGAACAACCAGTATTTGATAGTGCAGAACATGTTGATGTTAATGGAATAGCACAAATGAGAATATATAAAGCATCTAATGGAAATACAAATAACCATTATTATGTTGATTGGATTGCAATAGCAAAAGGTTATGGAACTCCAAGTGGAGAAGAGGTTGACCCATATTCAGTTCATAAAACTGGTGATACAATGACTGGTAATTTAAATATGAGCAATAATAATATCACAGATGTTGATTGGTTCTTTGGAAAAATTAATTGGAGTAATATACAAAATATCCCTTCTTATGTTTTATCTTCAATAATTCAATCTTGGATAACTGGAAACAAAACATTAATAGAATCAACAATTAATTCAAATGTAACACAAATTATGAATAATAATGAAACTTGGAGTTCTACTTATAACTCAACATATAATTCTTATGCTTACAATCAATCAAATAAAATTTATGAAGAAAATGTAACCATTAATGTTATTGCTGGAAAAGGTTATGGACAAACATCAACTTGTTGTTCTAATGGAGAAATAATTCAAGTCGCAGTTTTTCCTACAACAATAGGAAATATTTATAATTTTAATGCAAATCAAACTTCTGATAATTATGCTGTTGATACAGATAGAATTGTACATACAGGAAATTGGATAATTGCACATAGAGGAAGTTCTATTGTCGGAGATACAGCAAGTTATAAAATATCTAATGCTTATATAAATGAAAGTTTTAGAGTGAGGATAAGATGGAATGGATGAATAAAAAAGGTTTAACTCAATTAAAGAAATTTATAATTCCAATATCAATCATTATTATAATTGGATTTATTTTATTTATTTCAGCATCAACAATCACTCATAACCTCGCAGGAAACTGGACAGGCACCTTCAATTTCACACAGATAACAGGGAATAATGTTACTTTAAATGATAATGATACAATACAGGAATTACCAAATAATCAACAGATAAACAAAGGAAATATGACTTCTTGGTTTAATATGACTGGAAATGTTTTGCTGATGCACTTGAATGTTAATTCTGCAACACAAGTTGATGATTCTGGTTCTCCTCAAAATAATGGAACAGTAAATGGAGCAACATATACATCTTCTGGAAAATTAAATAGCGCTTATAGTTTTGATGGTGTGAATGATGGAATTGTTTCAAATTATAACATAGATAATGATATTGCATATACTTTTTCAATGTGGGTAAAACCAAATAGTTTAACAGGAAGTCAAGCACTTACAGTTAAAATAGGCAATGGTATGGGCATGTATTTAGGAACAGTTGCTAATAAATATAGGATTTATTGTGGAGATGGAGTAAATGCAGTTAATTCTATTACAAATGCAACAACTGGGTGGATTTATGTTGTAGGAACATTAAATAGCACAACTATGAATCTTTATTTAGATGGTCAATTAGATGCAACATTGGGTGGAGTATTAACAGATACTGTTTCTAATCTATCAATAGGAATAAACGGAGTAGCCCAGCCCTTCAACGGCTCCATAGATGAAGTAGCAATCTGGAACAGAAGTTTAAGTGCTAATGAAATAGCGAATATTTACAACAATCAAAAAGGAAATTATTTTCCATCAGGAGATTATATTAGTCAAGTCATAGATGCAGGTGCTTCTGTTCAGTGGAATAATTTGACATTTACAAATTTGTCTTATGGAGAAGGTTTAAAATTCCAACTCTCCTCTTGCAACGATGCTTTATGTTCGGGTGAAACATTGGTTGGACCATCAAATACATCTTCAACATATTTTACATCATCTCCTATAACTTTGAATACAACTCTAACTCCGAACAATCAATACTTTCAGTATAAGGCATTTTATAATTCAACAAATACAAGTTTGACTGCACATTTGGCGAGTGTGAGTGTGGATTATAGTGCTCTTGACACAACAAATCCAAATATTAATCTAACATATCCTTTAAACACAACTTATTCAGCAAATGTAACACAATTAAATTATACTTATACTGAAACAAGTCCTGATTCTTGCTGGTATAGTTTGAATTTGGGAGCAACAAATTCTTCAAGGCAAACTTGCGGAACAAATTGGACAGGTTTAAGTTCAAATGCAAACTTTAATACTTGGAAGGTTTATATAAATGATACTTCTGGAAACAAGAATACAAGCACTATTTCTTTTTCTGTAATAATAAATCCAACAATTTCAATAACTTATCCACCAAACGCTACATCTTATAATATAACAAATTTGAATGTAAATTATTCTTTGAGTGGAGCACAAGCAAATACTTGTATTTGGACAAATAATACTGGAGTAACAAACACTACTTTAACAAATTGTGCAAATATAACTTCTGTAACTTGGAGTGAAGGAACTCAAATTGTGAATATATGGGCAAATAGTTCAACAGACCAATGGGCAAGTGCTTCTGTAACTTTCACAATAGATTTAACTCCTCCTTTATTAACTATAAGAAATCCAAATCCAAGTGGAACAAGTATTTTTAAAGGAGATTTTAATTTAAGTACTTCTGTTTATGATTCAGAAGGAATTTGGGATATTAATATTTCAATAAATGGTTCAACTAATAATATAGTTTATTCTAATTATACAAATGAATTAAACAGAACAAATGTTTATATTAATGATTCAATAAGTGCTTCTACTTTTGCTGATGGAAATTATACTATAAAATTCTTTATTCAAGATATTCATACAGATGACGATTGGAATCCAAGTGTTTTAATAACTTCTGGAATAGATTATAAGAATTTTGATTTTAATGGAGAAAATGTTAAAGTAACTATTCAATCTTTAATTCCAACAAATTCATTATCTGTATCTCAAACAATAAGTGATTTTAGGGAAATAAAACTAAAAGACAGATATTCTTTTGACATAACATTTTCAGAGAAAATAGAAACTTATAACATAAAAATTGAAGCAGATAATATTAAGATTTTAGGAACAAAATACAAAGGACATTTAATAATTAATAATAAATATTGGTTTGATACAGAACCATATAATTCAGTTGTAAAAGAAACAGGAAAAGGATATGTTATTTTAACAATTTTAAATGGTAATTCATTGACTTCATCTTTCAATTCATTAGGAGGATTAAATTCAGTAGTTCAATATGTAAATTTCAGAGTAGATAATACAAATCCTGCAATTACAATTAATTATCCATTAAATTATCAAAACTTTTCAATAACTCAAGTAAATGTTAATTCAACAATCACGGATATTAATTTAGATAGTTGTTGGTATTCAAATAATACAGGACAAACAAATACAACATTTATTTGTGGAACAAACCTAACAACTCAAAAATGGGGGGAAGGATTAATAACAGTTTATGTTTATGCTAATGATAGTTTAGGAAATCAGAACTCATCAAATATAATTTT
>Ga0315288_10009191_pt1 | contig 12459 bp, 14 predicted proteins | sample YL17G11_20_MG_FD_203454 | JGI IMG/M metagenome (GOLD analysis project Ga0315288, IMG submission 203454) | Sediment microbial communities from Yellowstone Lake, YNP, Wyoming, USA - YL17G11_20 | ecosystem: Environmental > Aquatic > Freshwater > Lake > Sediment | place: USA: Wyoming | collected...
TAGAAGGTGTTTTGGAGACCATCCGAGATGCCCTTCTCACCCCTCACCCTGACCCTCTCCCCCAAGGGGAGAGGGAAGATAAATTTTGACAATACGTTTGAATCCGGAAGGAGAACGGAATGAATTCAAAAAAGCTAATTGGAAAAGTGGCCATCGTCACTGGCGCTGGCAGAGGGATCGGAAGATCCATCGCTTTAGCTCTTGCCGAAGAAGGAGCAAATGTAGTAGTTGTCTCTCGCAATCAATCAGAAATTGATATGGTAGCTAAGGAGGTAATAAATTTAAAGGTGGATGTGTTGGCTATAAAAACAGATGTTTCTCAGGAGAGAGAAGTTGAAGAGATGGTAAATAAAACTTTGGCAAAGTTTAAAAGGATAGATATTTTAGTAAATAATGCAGGGATTCCCGGGCCTACTGAATTTATTACTCAAATCGAGATAAAAGATTGGGATAACACTATCCGTATTAACCTAAAAGGGGTATTTCTCTGCTCCCGGGCAGTATTGCCCCAGATGATAAAACAAAAGGGGGGAAATATAATCAATATTTCCTCAGGAGCAGGAAAGAGAAGGAAAGAAGATTCCTTCCTCTCTCCTGCTCGGAGTTTAGTCTACAGTGTTTCCAAGTTTGGGTTAGAAGGTTTCACTCTTGCTCTATCCGCCCAGGTAAACAAATTCAATATCAATGTTAATTCTCTATGTCCAGGACCCACTAATACTAAATTTCATGCTACTGCCCCTTTAGAGAAAAGGGCTAGTATGCGCAAAGCCGAGGATATAAAAAGAGTAGCCATTTTCCTGGCCACTCAAGGCCCCATGGGTATAACTGGTGAATCCATCGATGCCGAAACCTGGGAAAAAATTTATCTCTCTCGAGAATCCTGATGATGGAGTGCTTATATTTCTTATTTCAGAGTCAAGGGTTTTTTCATAACAGATTCTATTGATCAGGCTTTTGTAATCTCGAAGGAAAGCTGACCATCTTCGTATTTGAGAGGTTTGATGGCCACGTCCATCCCCACCTTGATATCTTCAGGTTTTATGTCCTTTGTTAGCCGGGCGAACAGCTTCAGACCTTCACCAAAGTCCACAACACCCATGGTGTAAGGAGGGTCCGCCTCAAAACCAAATGGCGCATAATAGGCGGTGGTGAATGTCTCAAGTTTACCTTTCTTGGGCATCTCGAACCAGTCCATGTTCTTTGAGAAACATTTTGCGCAGTCTGCCCTTGGAGGAAAGAACTTTACACCACAATTCTTACAAATGGTTCCTTCAACCTTGCCTTCCCCCAGGAGATCCACAAACTTTGCCATCTTTGTTATTGCCGTAAAGCTTTTCCTTCCAAATTTCTCGAAACCCATACCTCACCTCCCTTGAAAATAATTAATGCAAAATGGGCAATTAGCAATTATCAACGAGAAAAAAAAGACTGGATTCCTGCCTGCGCAGGAATGACAAGCCTCTACTTTGATCCCTCTCAACTTTATTTATATTTTTGATTGAAAATTGCTAATTGATCATTGCTCATTTTGCATTGATCTTTTCTCAGTTTCTGCCAAAGATTGTGACATTTCCGTATAGTCCAACGCCGCCAATGTTATGGACAAGGCCGATATTCGGCTCACCGGCTACCTGCATGGGGCCTGCCTCACCGCGAAGCTGCAGAACAATCGTACGGATCTGGGATCCACCGGTTGCACCAATGGGATGGCCTTTTGAAAGGAGCCCGCCATCGACATTCACGGGGAACCTTCCCTCTTTATACGTCGCTTTCTCGCGAATAAGCTGCTTTCCCTCACCCATCGGCGCGAATCCGAGACCCTCATACGCCATGATCTCTGCGATGGTGAAGCAGTCGTGCACTTCAGCCACTTTGACATCTTTTGGAGTAACTCCAGCCATCTTATATGCCTGCGCGGCTGCTGCATAACCTACGCTCAGACCCTTAGTAAAATCGGGTCTTGCTGCCATGTTGACAGCCTCTGAGGCCGCTCCGATACCTAAAACCCATACGGGTTTCTTAGACAACGCTTTTGCTTTTTCGGCGTTTACAAGGATGATACAGGAACTCCCGTCCGCATTTGCGCAACAATCACCCACTCGGAGTGGCCATGCTACGGGGCCTGCCAATTTTGCTTCCGGGTCGCCCTGCTTAAAGTCTTCTGGTTTTACCGCTTTCCTATAGACCGCCCTTTCGTTGATCACACCATAGGTGGATGCCTTAATTCTGACATTCATCAAATCATCATGGGTCAGACCATACTTCGCCATGTAAGCCTGTGCATAAAGGGCGTAATACGCCGGCATCATGGTTCCAAAGGGTGCCTCCCACTGGATGTCAGCGCCGCGACCCATTCTCTCTTGGGATTCGGCAGACGTGATTTCAGACATCTTCTGGAACCCGAGGATAACCACCACGTCATGGAGGCCTGACTTAATCATGCTGTAACCCACTTTTACACCCGTGCTACTCGAAGAACAGACACTCTCTATGTAAAACGTCGGCTGAGGAATAAGACCTAAGTATTCTGCGAGGACGCCCGCAGGGGAGCGTTGTTTATCATATTCAGGGGCCGAACAGAAAATGGATGCATCAACATCTTTCTGGGTGATGCCCGCATCTTGCATGGCTTCCCTGAAGGCCTCGAAGGCCAGTTCCCGAATAGACCCCTCATAACCTCTGACGAAGCTACTCTGACCCACACCAATGACAGCTACCTCTTTCATGAAAAACCTCCTTTTTTGTTAGGAACAGATTTCGAAGATAAATGAGAATTCATTTTTTTGTCAAGTTATTTTTTGAGATTTCTGAAAAAGTCCATAAATTTCTGATGAGGCGGATATCGATTACACAGATAAAATTACGCCGTTAGAATCTGTGTAATCAAATCAAAATCGGTGTAATCAGGGAGCTCTCGTGATTTTTCCAGAGATCCCTTTTTTAGATTTTTGATATTTCCAAACAGCTTGATTATGTTCTTCGATAGTAGAAGAAAAATAGTGGGACCCGTCGTTTTTTGAAACAAAGTAAAGATAGGTGACAGGAGCAGGATAAAGGGCGGCAAGAATGGATTCTTTCCCAGGGTTACAGATCGGTGTAGGGGGAAGACCGCTGATGAGATAAGTGTTATAAGGAGAGGGCTTCATCAAATGCTCTTTGGTCAGGTTTCCATCAAAATTTTTAGTTCCATAGATCACAGTAGGGTCGCTCTGGAGAGGTATCTTCTTTTTTAGGCGATTGTGGAGAACAGCAGAGATGAGAGGTTTCTCTTCCAATAACGATGTTTCTTTTTCGATGATGGAGGCTAAGATCACTGCTTCTCTTTGTGAGATTCCCGATTGAGAAGCTCTGGTTTGTAGTTCTGGCCCAAAGACTTTTTTAAACTGCTGGACCATTAATTTGACCACCTCTTCTGGGGCCATCTCTTTGATCAAGTGATAGGTTTCAGGGAAGAGATAGCCTTCCAAAGTAGATAACGTCCCACTTTGAGTGATCCCTGAACCGTGCTGGCCCTGTACCGTACTAGTATAGGGCCGGTTCAGGGTGGGCTGAGAGAGGCCGAGGGAAGCAATGAAAGCCGGTGAAGATGCCTTTTGAAGGAATGGCTCCTTTTCCACGATATTTAAATCTTCTAAGTATTGGGCGATTTGAGAGAGGGTATAGCCTTCTGGGATAGTGACCAGATGACGCTTTACCTGGCCCTTGACGAGGGAATTTAATACCTCGAAGGGAAGCATGCGGGTATCGAATTCATATTCTCCTGCTTTGATCTCAGCCTTTTTCCCGAGGAGGGTGGCCATTCCAATAAAAAAATGTCTATTTCTAATGATCCCTTCCTGTTCGAGCATCGTTGATATCTTTTTGAGGTGCATTCCCTTTTTAATGGTGATCACTTTGGTCATGGAGGTTCCAGAAGGAGGTCTGAAAAGAAGCCAATAAAGGGAAGAGATGAAAAAAATAAGGAGAAGGCCCAAAGAGATAAAGAGGGCTTTATGTCGAGAAAGAAGATTCATCGTTCTTTTTCCTGCTCTGGCTAAGGTATCCCTGGAGGATAAGAACAGCAGCCACCTTATCAATGACCCCCTTCCTTTTTTTTCTTGAGAGGTCAGCCTCCAATAGGATCTTGGAGGCCTCAACCGTTGAAAGGCGTTCATCCCATGTTTCTACAGGAGTATTGATTTTTTCTTGGGCAGTTTTTATCCATTGAAGAACCAACTCTGCCTGTTTTCCAATCGTCCCATCCATATTTTTAGGAAGACCGACCACGATCCTATCAATCTTAAATTGTGCAATAATTATTGAAATATCTTTTAAGTCCTCTTCCATTGACCTCCGTTTGATTGTTTTGAGACCTTGAGCTGTTATTCCCAATTCGTCACTGATTGCTATTCCAATGGTACGTGAACCAATGTCCATACTCATGATTCTCATTGAGTTTTTTATCCCTCATTTATCTTAAATTGTCAAGGAACCCTTCATCTCAGTTTTTATGTAAAACTAATTTTTAAATAAATACAATAGGTTGGAATTAATATTCCTACATTAAATTTATCTTGACAAAAGAAGAGGAGTTTGTTATAAAATGCACAATCTGAAAAAGAAGGAGGCGGCGTTATGGATTTTAAATTGACTGAAGAACAAGAGGCGATGCGAGAGATGGCCAAAAATTTTGCAGAGAAGAAGATTGCGCCTACAATGGAGGAAGATGAAAAGGAGCATCGTTTTCGTCGGGAAATTGTCAAAGAAATGGCAAGACTGGGGTTCTTTGGATGTCTTGCACCCGAGAAATATGATGGAAGCGAAAGTGGTTATCTTGCAGCTTCAGTGATGACCGAAGAGGTTGCAAGAATTTCTCCGTCCTGGGGACTTCCCTTCAACCTTCAAATGAACTCGATCCAATCGGTCCTTTTGGCATTTGGAACAGAGGAACAGAGACAACGCTGGATACCCAAATTAATCAATGCTGACCTGCTCGGTTGTTTTGCCATCACAGAAGCCAATACGGGTTCTGATGTTGCCTCGATGAAGTCAACAGCACAGGAGGTGGAGGGTGGGTTTGTCATGAATGGAACAAAGATGTGGATTTCAGGGGTGCCGGTGTCCGACCTTGGCATCGTTTTTGTCTATACGGATAAGGCAGCAAAGCACCGCGGGATGTCGGCGTTTATCGTCGATATGCATTCTCCAGGGGTGACCCAGAAGGCCATCGAATCGAAATTGGGTCTTTTCTGTGCTCCCACAGGTGAGATTATTTTTGAGGATGTCAAATTACCCAAAGATAGTCTGGTTGGACAAAAAGGGGATGGGTTCAAAATCTGTATGGCCATGTTGGATAACACCCGACTCTCCTCTGCGTCCAGAGCGGTTGGAGTAGCCCGAGCATGTAAGGAACATTCCGTCAAGTATGCCAATGAGCGAGAACAGTTTGGACAAACCATCGCCAATTTCCAAATGATCCAAGAACAGATTGCAGAAATGTATGTAGAGGAAGAAGCGGCTAGGCTTCTGGTCTATCGAGCTGCTTGTAATAGAGACCTGGGACAGCGAAATACGATCGAAGTTTCTTGTGCAAAATATTTTGCAGCAGAAGTGGCGGTCAGGGCTGCCAATACGGCAGTCAAAATTTTCGGGTCTTACGGTTTTTCATCGGAATATCCTGTGGAGAGGTTTTATCGCGATGCAAAGTCCTACCAAATTGTGGAAGGGACATCCAATATCCAGAAGATGATCATCGCAAGAAATGCATTAGGCCTTAAATAAAAAGTTTTTTTGAGAGGAGGAGAAAAATATGGCAACACCAGTGACTGTTCCAATGGTGGGCAAGATTGTTGCTGTTTCGGTAAAGGTGGGAGATAAGATAAAAGAGGATGATCAGGTTGCTGTTTTAGAGGCGATGAAGATGGAGATGCCCGTGGTTGCCCCAATCACCGGAACCGTGAAGGAAATTCTTGTGGCAGCGGGGCAGGAGGTCGAGGCGGAGGCGGTAATTGCGGTTATCGAATAGAGAGCTTAGAGGATGGAGAAGGACCCATGGAAGAGGAGCTTTTAACTGGATTACACATCCGACCTCTGACGATTGGGGATTTAGATGCAATCGTTGAGATTGACCGTAAGATTTTAGGAAAAGCCAGGCGAGATTATTGGAAGAAGAAGATTGAGATTCCTGACATTCGATATCCTCTTTCTTGTTTAGCCGCTGAATATGAAGGGAAAGTGATCGGTTTTATTGTGGGCGAGGTGAGCGGATGGGAGTTCGGGGTTCCGGATACGATCGGGTGGATTAGCACCATTGGGATCGATCCGGCTTATCAACACAGAGGTATTGCGAGAAAATTGGGTCAGGAGTTTATTAAGAATCTGAAGGCGATCGGAGTCAGCGTCGTCTATACCTTAGTCAATTGGAACGATTGGGACCTCCTCAAATTTTTTCGTGCCATGGGATTTACAAGAGGCGGGGATATGATCAATCTCGAACTAAAGATCGATTGAGGTCAGGGAAGTATCCCGCAAGGCGGGACTCGAGGAGCGCCTTACGGCTTGAGGCAACAGATTTTACCTCCAGCATATAACCTCGAGCGGGGCGATCCTCAAGCGAAGCGATCCTCTTACGAGATGAAAGGAGAAGTGAATGGGTAGGTTAGAGGGTAAGGCGGCTGTTGTTACAGGTGGGGGAAGAGGTGTTGGAAGGGCGATCTGTCTTGCCTATGCAAAAGAAGGGGCGGATGTCATTGTCAACTATGCAACCCGAGATCAATCCGCCCAAGAAGTCGTTGAGATGATTCAGAAGATAGGTAGAAAGGCTGTGGCTGTAAAAGGAAATGTTGCAGTAAAGGCAGATGCGGTAAGGATCATTGAAGCCTCTGTAGACCATTTTGGAAAGATCGACATTTTAGTCAACAATGCAGGGGCAACGAAACCGGCCATGCTCTATAAGATGACAGAGGATCAGTGGGATGAAGTCGTGGATATTCATCTCAAGGGCCCTTTCCTCACCATCCAAGCGGCTTCAAAATATATGATGCAACAAAAAAGTGGGAAGATCATTAATGTCACATCAACAGCTGGCCTTGCAGGAACGAAAGGGCAGATTAATTATAGTTCAGCTAAAGGGGGTGTGATCGCTTTAACGAAGTCTGCTGCCAGAGAGTTGGCTGATTATGGGATTACAGTGAATTGTATCCTCCTTGGTATCGTTGCTACTGAAATGAGTGAAAAGATCCGTACCGATCCTAAATTGCAGGAGATCTATATTAAACGGATCCTGGTGAATCGATTTGCTGAACCCGAGGAGGTGGCGCCGGCATTCGTCTTTCTTGCATCCGATGAATCAAATTATATTACAGGCCAACTCCTGCCTGTAGATGGGGGATACGGGATGACCTAAACTTAATTTCAGATTGCAAATTTCAAATTGCAAATTGGAGATTTTCAATCTGCAATCTACAATCTGAAATTTGGAATTTAAACTAAAGAAGGGGGTGAAGAGAATGGCAACAATACCTGAGAAGATTGAGACTTGGCAAATGGTTCAGCCGACCGCAAAGGATAAGGATACAGGAGAGGTGAAGCCTGGCAAATTGGCAAAGGCTTCGATTCCGGTTCCACCTTTATCTCCAGAAGATGTGCTGGTCAAAGTGGCTGGATGCGGTGTCTGTCACACAGACCTTGGTTACTTTTATGACGGTGTACCCACTGTTCAAAAACCACCTTTAACCCTTGGGCATGAAATCAGCGGGACAGTGGTAGCGGGCGATGAGAAATGGATCGGCAAGGAAGTGATCATCCCTGCAGTGATGCCCTGCCGTAAATGTCTCCTCTGCAAAACCGGAAGAGGGAATCGTTGTTTAGCACAGAAGATGCCTGGAAACAGCTTGGGAGTTTATGGTGGATTTTCGAGCTACATTCCAGTACCTTCCGTCGACCTCTGTGAGGTGAGGAATCGTGGGAATACTCCTTTAGAGCATCTCGCGGTTGTAGCGGATGCTGCGACCACACCTTATCAGGCTTCTAAAAGGGCGGGTCTGCAGCCCGGAGATAATGTCATTATCATCGGAGTGACTGGAGGGGTGGGTGTGTATATGGCCCAAACAGTCAAGGCTTTGGGTGCAAAGGCAGTCATTGGTATTGCGAGAAATCCAGAGAAGTTAAAGAGAGCTTTAAATTATGGGGCTGATTTCGTCATCAGTTCTCAAGACAAGGTCGTAAAAGATATTCGAAACGAATTTCGAGAGATCTGCAAGAAGAATGGTCTTGAAGCAGGTTTTGGCTGGAAGATTTTTGAGGTGAGTGGAACCAAAGCAGGACAAGACATGGCCTTAGAATTTCTCTCTTTCACTGGCAAATTAATTGTGATCGGATTCGGGATGGCAAAGAATGAATATATGTTATCCCGGCTCATGGCCTTTGATGCGGAGGTCATCGGATCATGGGGATGCCTGCCAGAATATTATCCGATCGTTCTGGATATGGTTCTCTCAAAAAAGATCAATATCGGTCCCTTTGTGGAGACCCGGCCAATGAGCAAGATCGAATCGGTTTTTGAAGAGGTTCATAAAGCCGGGTCACCCGAGAAGAGGATTGTGCTTACACCTGATTTTTAAAAAATTCCGTCAGAGTGTAAAGCATAAGGCTATCTCTAAAAATGTCATTCCTGCGAAAGCAGGAATCCATAAGCTTTTGACATTACTGGACTCCCGCCTTCGCGGGAGTGACAAATTGAGAATTATTAGAGGTTCCCAAAAAATTTACAACAAAACGAGAAAGGAGGAATGTTTATGGCATTAAATTGGATGCCGAGAGAGCATGAAATTAAATTCCACGATCGTTATGGCAAAGAGCATTGGGGAACAGAGGCCCCATGCGTGGTGTATGAGAAAAAGCCTTTGAAGGATCTGAAAGGCAATATCATTCAGGGACTCTATAATGCTTGGATCAGACTCAATAACCCTGCCCAGTACAACTCCTACACTACGGAGATGGTAAAGGGCGTCATCGCCGGTTTCGAGAATGCCTCCACGGACCGCTCAGTTGTGGCAGTTATATTTACCGGCACCGGTCCCTATGCCTTCTGTACCGGTGGAAATACCAAGGAATATTCAGAATATTACAGCATGCGACCCGAAGAGTACGGGGCTTACATGGAACTCTTCAATAACATGGTTGACTCCATCCTCATGTGCAAGAAACCTGTCATCTGTAGGGTGAATGGTATGAGGGTGGCTGGAGGGCAGGAAATTGGGACCGCATGTGACCTTACGATCTCATCCGACCTTGCTATTTTCGGCCAGGCAGGTCCTCGCCATGGTTCAGCACCGGTGGGTGGTGCTTCGGACTTCCTTCCCTGGTACCTGAGCATCGAAGATGCCATGTGGAGTTGTATAAGCTGCGAGATGTGGTCTGCGTATAAGATGTGGCGGAAGGGCCTCATTACAAAGTGTGTTCCGGTTCTCAAAGATGAAAAGGGCAAATGGGTACATAACCCGCAGATCATTACCGATGCTTATGTGAAAGACGGTGATCTCGTGTATGGCGAGTACAAGGCAGGCGATGAATTCAAACAGGCACGGGAGTGGGTGAATAATAAACTCAAAAACAACGAATTTGACTTCGCGCTTCTCGATGCGGAGGTGGAGAAGATTTGTTGGACATTTGCGAATCTCTTCCCTGGCTGCTTGATTATGTCCATCGACGGTATCAGAAATAAGAAAAAGTACTTCTGGGATCAGACGAAGAACACGAACAGACACTGGTTAGCTGCAAACATGATGGGAGAGGCCTTCCTCGGATTTGGCGCCTTCAACACCAAGAAGATTACGGGTGCGGATACAATTGACTTCATCAAATATCGCCAGAATATTGCAGAAGGCAAACTCGTGGACGAAAAATTCTTTGAGGAAGTGTTAGGCAAACCACAAAAATAAGGTAGGGATGGTTTTTAACATGATGGATACCCTTTGGGCGTAGAAATGTTTTTCTACCCAAAGGGTATCTTTTTTAGGGAGTTTAAAAATTTATCATAAACATATTACCCTCTCCCTTGACGGGAGAGGGTAGGGGTGAGGGTGAATCCCCTCCTTCCGGAGACTGTGTCGTAATTGGTAGTCGCAACCTTTAGGTTGCGGTCAGTTTCAATAAAATCAATGAGTTGCACGCAGGCTAAAGCCTGCGGCTACCATCAAAATTGGATTACGACACAGTCTCCCGGGGGAGAGGAAATACTTGATAGGAGGTGAGATAGATGGCGTTTAAGCATATTCAGACAGAAATGAAGGATGGGGTGGCTTTTTTGACATTGAATCGGGCTCCTCTCAATGTCCTCAATATCGAGATGATGGAGGAGATTAATACATATCTTGAAGGTTTGAAAAAAGAGAAATCTCTGAAGCTCTTGGTCATTCAGGCCATGGGAAAAGCCTTCTCAGCAGGGGTGGATGTTGGAGAGCATCTTGGCGATCTGGTTTATAAGATGATCGAAGTCTTTCATAAGATTTTTCGCTTGATGGATCAATTAAAGGTCCCCTCCATCGCCGTCGTGAATGGTTCGGCCTTAGGAGGAGGATGCGAACTTGCCCTCTATTGTGATATGGTGATCGCAACAGAGAGGGCAAAATTTGGGCAACCTGAGATACAGGTAGGAGTTTTTCCTCCTATTGCTGCTCTTATCCTCCCGAGAATGATTGGAAGAAAGAAGGCTCTTGAACTGATCCTCTCTGGTGACGTAATCAGTGCCCAGGAGGCTTTGAGCCTTGGTCTGGTAAACAAAATTGTGCCTGAGGCCTCCCTCGCTCAAGAGGTAAATGGGTTTATTGAGAAGTTTACGAAATTGAGTGGGATCATCTTGAAGTTGACCAAAGAGGCAGCACTCGCAGGTCTCAATGATGATATGGATAAGGGACTGAAGGCCATAGAGAAAATTTATCTCGATAAAGCAATGAAGACACATGATGCCATTGAAGGTCTTAAGGCCTTCTTAGAGAAGCGAAAACCCACCTGGAAAGACGAATAATTATTGGGGAGGTTCTTGATGCCTCCCCAAACAATTCCCACCGATTTATCTCCTTGGTTTAAATAGCCTAATCTGATGCTACTTTTTCCTTGTCATTGCGAGGCTGACCAAGTCAGCCGAAGCAATCTCAGAGAATTACAAGCCACTTTCATATTGACTTTTCCCTCTTACTTTAGTACTTTCCTATTAAAATAGAGGCCATCTATTACAGTCATTAAACCCTTTTACCATTCATAGGGAAGGCATATGGTCGGAAGAAAAACTGTGCTTCCGAAAAATTCGGCTATATCGCCCACGGCATTTTTCGGTATAAATGTTATGCGCTCATTGGTCAGCAAAGCAATATGTTAAGAGCAAATTATGGAAATAGAGGGAATTAGAGTTAAAATAGGTAGAGGAGAATATCGTTTTTCTGATCATGCTGTGAAAGGAATGATCAAACGGTCTATTGATCGAACTGAAATTGAGGAAGTAGTGTTATCTGGAGAGATTATTGAAGAATATCCCGGCGATAAATATTCCCCGAGTTGTCTTATTTATGGGAGAACGAAATCCAGTAGACATCTTCATGTTCAGCTGTCAATTCCGCCAACGGTTGTTATTATTACAGCATATGAGCCGGATGAGAGCGAATGGATAGACTATAGAGTTAGGAGGAAAAAAGAATGAAATGTGTTTTTTGCGGTGGTGAAACCAAGAAAATGTTGGTAACCTTCAGTTATGAAGAGGGAGATAGGTATTTTCTTGTTGAACATGTCCCCGCTGAGGTTTGCGAACGATGTGGAGAGAAGACCTATTCTCCAGATGTGACTGATGAGTTATTGAAGTTCGCGAAGGACAAATTTAAGCCTGTCAAAAAACTTGAAGTGCCTGTTTTTAATTTTGCTGAAAGTTCTTAATGTTGGTGTGCCCAACGCCGCCTAACACAGGCCAAAAGACTTCATCGAGGTGCATCGCACTTCTTTTGGTCTTTAAGGTTATTCCTGCGACCTTTTGCCTTGACTTTTTCTTCATGGTTTAGTAATTTCCCATCAAAATAGAGACCATGCAATAAAATCCTTCAATCCCTTAACCATACATAGGGTGGCAATATGGTCTGAAAACTAATTGAAACCCCATTTCTAAATAGAGAATGGGGTTTTTTGTCTCATGGACTGAGTCTCTCTGTTTCCTCTGCCTGACCAGGGGTGAAGCCATGCAGGTTGTCTTTGAGCTATTGAGTGAGACAGGTATTCCGTTCTTGCTCCACCATGAGGCAGAGGATAAACTCCTTCCTGAGCTGGAGAGAATGCTTGCGAAATATCCAAAGGCAAAGGTGATATGGTGCCATGTTGGCCGCAACAGGAATCCAACGACATGGAAAAAATTCAGAAAGGCTGATGCAGTTAGGGAGTTTTTAGAAAGATACCCAAATCTCTATTTTGATTTCCTTGCATCAAAACCCGGTTCTAAGT
>Ga0315288_10009192_pt1 | contig 12458 bp, 13 predicted proteins | sample YL17G11_20_MG_FD_203454 | JGI IMG/M metagenome (GOLD analysis project Ga0315288, IMG submission 203454) | Sediment microbial communities from Yellowstone Lake, YNP, Wyoming, USA - YL17G11_20 | ecosystem: Environmental > Aquatic > Freshwater > Lake > Sediment | place: USA: Wyoming | collected...
TGCCTCCCGCCTCGATGTGTACGACGGCGCCGGTGGTGACGCCCAGTTGACGGTGCACCGCGCTGCCGGGTGAGTTCAGCGGCAACCACACCACCTGATCGGGCATCTCGGTCACCACCAGGGGCAGGCTCAGCGACCCGCATTCGCTGGAGACGGTGAGCGGATCGCCGTCGGTGGCGCCGATCCCGGCCGCCGTCGCCGCGGACACCCGGGCTACCGCCGGGCGCGCGGTGCCGGCCAGATGCGGCTCGCCGTCCTGTAACCGACCGGCGTCCAACAACCTCCGCCAGCCGGCCAGGACGGCCTCACCGGCTGCCGGTTGCCGGGCCGGCGACGGCTCGACAGCGGTCTCGGCCGGCCGTTCGCCGTCCCAGCCGCTCAGCGCGGACATCTCGTCGCGGGCCTGTCCGGTCGTCCGGAACCCCAGGTCGACGCCCAACTCGTCGGCCAGGGTGGCCAGGACCCGCAGATCCGGTGCGGCGTTGGAGGACAGCGCGGCCTCGAAGGTCCGCGGGCGGCCCTCCCAGTCGGTGAACGAGCCGGCCTTCTCGGCCACCGGCGCCACCGGGAAGACGACGTCGGCGCGTGCGGTGATCTCTGATTCCCGCAGTTCCAGGCTGACGACGAATCGGGCCGCCTCGATCGCGGTGAGGGCACCGTGCGGGTCGGTGAGGTCGGCGGGTTCCACCCCGGCGACGAGGAGGGCGTCGAGATCGCCGTCGGCCGCAGCGTCCATGATGGCGGCGGTCGAGCGGCCCGGCTCGACCGGCAAGTCGGCACAGTTCCACGCCTGGGTGATCTGCTGGCGTGCAAGGGGATCGGCGACCGGCCGGCCGCCGGGCAGCACGGTCGGCAGGCAGCCGGCATCCAGTGCGCCGCGCTCGCCGGCGCGGCGCGGGATCCACGCCAACCGCGCCCCGGTGGTCGTCGCGAGCCGAGCGGCCGCCGTCAGCGCCCCGGGACTGGTGGCCAGCCGGTCACCGACCAGGATCACCGCACCGTCGGTCAGCTCGCCGGACAGGGCGTCCAGGGCGGCACCCTCCCCGCCGGGGGCGGTGGGGATCAGCCGGGCCGACAGCTTCGTCGTGCCCCGGGAAGCGAACGGCGCGATCGTGATGATCGGCAGCCCGCGGTTGCGTACCGCCTTGCGCAGTCGCAGGAAGACGATCGGTGACTCCTCTTCGGGTTCGAACCCGGCCAGCACCACGGACCCGGCGGTCTCGAGGTCGGCGTACGTCAGCGACATCGGCCGCCCGGCCACCTGGGCGGAGAGGAACTGCGTCTCCTCGGCCGAGTGCGGGCGGGCGCGGAAGTCGATGTCATTGGTGCCCAACACCATCCGGGCGAACTTGGCGTAGGCGTAGGCGTCCTCGGCGGTGACCCGGCCACCCACCAGCACCCCGGTCCGCGCCCCGGCCAGCCCGGCCGCGGCCCGCGCGATGGCCTCCGACCACGACGCGGTTCGCAACACGCCGTCGCCGTCGCGCACCAACGGGGTGGTGATGCGATCACCCACCTGCGTGTAGGTGAAGGCCCACCGGCCCTTGTCGCAGTTCCACTCCTCATTGACCGACGGGTCGTCGCCGGCCAGCCGTCGCAGCACGACGCCGCGGCGGTGGTCGGTGCGCTGGGCACAGCCCGATGCGCAGTGCTCGCAGACACTGGGGGAGGAGACCAGGTCGAACGGGCGGGCGCGGAACCGATAGGCGGCGCCGGTGAGCGCACCCACCGGGCAGATCTGCACGGTGTTGCCGCTGAAGTAGGAGTCGAACGCCTCGCCGGGGGCGATGCCGACCTGCTGCAGCGCGCCGCGTTCCAGCAGTTCGATGAACGGGTCGCCCGCGATCTGGTTGGCGAACCGGGTGCAGCGGGCGCACAGCACGCAGCGCTCACGGTCCAGCAGAACCTGGGCGGAGAGGTTGATGGGTTTGGGGAAGGTGCGCTTGACGTCTGTGAACCGGGTTTCGGCGCGGCCGCATGCCATGGCCTGATTCTGCAGCGGGCACTCCCCGCCCTTGTCGCAGACCGGGCAGTCCAACGGGTGGTTGATCAGCAGCAGTTCCATCACTCCGCGCTGTGCCTTGTCGGCGGCTTCGGAGGTGAACTGGGTTCGCACCACCATTCCGTCGGTCACGGTGGTGGTGCAACTGGCCAGCGGCTTGCGCTGGCCCTCGACGTCCACCAGGCACTGCCGGCAGGCGCCGACCGGGTCGAGCAGCGGGTGGTCGCAGAACCGGGGGATCTGCACGCCGATCTGTTCGGCGGCGCGAATCACCAACGTGCCCTTGGGAACCTTGAGGGTGGTGTCGTCGATGGTCACGCTGACTAGATCGACGTCGGTTGCGGGACCGGTCTCGGGTGCCTGCGTCATGCGGGCCTCCCTTCCGCCGCGAGCAGACGCGAAATCGCACAGTTTGGGGCGTTCCGATGCGAGTTTGTGTCTGCTCGCGGGAAGAGGTCTCGGGGGAAGAGGTCTCGCGGGAAGAGGCGGGGGGTCACGCGCCCACCCCCTCGGGGGCGGCCAGCATCGAGGCATACGGGTCGAACGGGCAGCCGCCGTCCAGGTGTGCCTCGTATTCGGCGCGGAAGTACATCAGCGAGCTCATGATGGGCGAGGCGGCGCCGTCCCCGAGGGCACAGAACGACTTCCCGAGGATGGCGTCGGCAATGTCGAGCAGCTTGTCGAGGTCCCCTCGCGAGCCGCGCCCGGTCTCGAGGCGTTCGTAGATCTGCGCGAGCCAGTAGGTGCCCTCCCGGCATGGCGTGCACTTGCCGCAGGACTCGTGGGCATAGAACTGTGTCCAGCGGCGCACCGCCCGCACCACACACGTCGTCTCGTCGAAGATCTGCAGCGCCTTGGTGCCCAGCATGGAGCCCACCGACGCCATGCCCTCGTAATCCAATGGCACATCGAGGTGTTCGGCGGTGAGCAGCGGCGTCGAGGAGCCGCCCGGGGTCCAGAACTTCAGCTCGTGACCGGCCCGCACGCCGCCGGCGTACTCCAACAGTTCGCGCAGCGTGATCCCCAGCGGGGCCTCGTACTGGCCGGGCCGGGTGACATGGCCGGACAGCGAGTACAGCGTGAAGCCCGGCGACTTCTCGGTGCCCATCGACTTGAACCAGTCCACACCGTTGACCATGATCGGCGGCACGCTGGCGATGGACTCGACGTTGTTGACCACGGTCGGGCAAGCGTAGAGCCCGGCAACGGCGGGGAACGGCGGCCGTAGCCGGGGCTGGCCGCGGCGGCCCTCCAGGGAGTCCAGCAGCGCGGTCTCCTCGCCGCAGATGTACGCCCCGGCCCCGGCGTGCACGATCAGGTCCAGATCGAAGCCGGAGCCCAGGATGTCGCGGCCCAGGTAGCCCGCGTCGTAGGCCTCCGCGACGGCGGCCTGCAGGCGGCGCAGCACCGGCACCACCTCGCCGCGCAGGTAGATGAAGGCGTGCCGGGCCCGGATGGCGTAGGCGGCGATGATGGCGCCTTCCACCAGGAAATGCGGGGTGGTCAGCAGTATTGGCATGTCCTTGCAGGTGCCGGGCTCGGACTCGTCGGCGTTGATGACGAGGTACTTCGGCTTGGCCCCGGCCGGTCCACTTTGGGGAATGAACGACCACTTCGTGCCGGTCGGGAAGCCCGCCCCGCCACGGCCCCGCAGCCCGGACTCCTTGACGTAGGCGATGACGTCGTCGGGCGCCATGCCCAGCGTGCGGCGAAGACCGTCGTATCCGCCGTGGCGCAGGTAGGTCTGCAACGTCCACGGTTGCGGTTCGTCCCAGAACCGGCTCAGCACCGGGGTCAGCATGGGTCCTGCCCGTTCAATGGGGAACCCTGCAGAGGCTCACCAGCACTTCGGCTGCGTGGCTCCTCCGTCAACGCTTGAGCGACGCGAAGGCCGGCCAGGGTGGGCGCACCGGGGCCGCTGTCGTCGACAACGTGCGGGCCCAGGCCGGCCAGCGCCCGCGCCGTCTCCCGGAACCGGCACAGCGGGGCGCCACGACTGGGGGTGACGGTCTCACCGGCGCGCAGGGAGGCAACGAGTTCGGTTGCGCTGGAGGGAGTCTGGTTGTCGAAGAACTCCCAGTTGACCATGACCACGGGCGCGTAGTCGCAGGCGGCGTTGCACTCGATGTGTTCCAGGGTGATCAGGCCGTCCGGCGTGGTCTGCCCGGCATGCACGCCGAGTTCGCGCTCCAGGGTGTCCAGGATGGCGTCCCCGCCGAGGACTGCGCACAGCGTGTTGGTGCACACCCCGATCAGGTAGTCGCCGGTGGGGGTTCGCCGGTACATCGAATAGAAGGTCGCCACGGCGGTGACTTCCGCGTCGGTCAGGCCCAGTTGGCTTGCGCAGAAAGCGATCCCGGCCCCGGTGAGGAAGCCGTCTTGCGCTTGCACCAGATGCAGCAGCGGCAGCAGCGCCGACCGGGCCTGCGGGTAGCGGGCGATGATGCCGGCCGAATCGGCGGCCAGCGATGCGGTGACCTCCGGCGGGTAATGCGAGGGCCCGCCGATCGGCGGGCCGGCCTCGTCGGGTCGGGGTCCCAGGGGCAGGTCGACGCTCATCGGTCGCTCCGTCCGATGTCGACACTCATCGGACCCTCACCTGTCCACGCCGCCCATCACCGGGTCGATGCTGGCGACCGCCGCGATCACGTCGGCGATCATGCCGCCTTCGCACATCGCGGCCACCGCTTGCAGATTCGTGAAGCTGGGGTCGCGGTAGTGCACCCGGTAGGGGCGGGTACCTCCGTCCGAGACCATGTGCACGCCGAGTTCGCCGCGCGGCGACTCCACGGCGCTGTAGACCTGCCCGACGGGTACCCGGATGCCCTCGGTGACGAGCTTGAAGTGATGGATCAGGCCCTCCATCGAGGTGCCCATGATCCGGGCGATGTGGGCGGGGGAGTTGCCCAGCCCGTCCGGGCCCAGTTGAAGATCGGCGGGCCAGGCAAGCTTCTTGTCCTCGATCATCACCGGTCCTGGGCCGATATCGTCCAGCCGTTCCAGGCACTGGCCGACGATCTTCACCGACTCGTTCATCTCGCCGACACGGATCAGGTACCGGCCGTAGCAGTCGGCGGTGTCGGCGGTGACCACGTCGAAGTCGTAATCCTGGTAGCCGCAATACGGTTGGGTCTTGCGCAGGTCGTGCGGCAGGCCGGTGGAGCGCAGCACCGGCCCGGTGATCCCCAGCGCCATGCAGCCGGTCAGGTCCAGATATCCGACGCCCTGGGTGCGGGCCTTCCAGATGTAGTTGTCGGTGAGCAGGTCGGAGAGTTCGCGCAGTCGCCCGGGCAGAATCTTCAGCAGGTCGGCCACCCGCGCCGGACCGTCCTCGGGCAGGTCGGCGGCCAGGCCGCCAGGACGGATGTAGGCGTTGTTCATCCGCAGGCCGGTGATCGCCTCGAAGACATTGAGGATCAGTTCGCGTTCCCGGAACCCGAAGAACATCGGCGTCATCGCACCCAGTTCCATGCCGCCGGTGGCCAGCGCCACCAGGTGCGAGGAGATGCGGTTGAGTTCCATCAGCATCACCCGGATCACCGTGGCGCGCCGCGGGACGGCGTCGGTGACGCCCAGCAGGCGCTCCACCCCGAGGCAGTACGCCGCCTCGTTGAAGAACGGCGACAGGTAGTCCATCCGGGTCACGAAGGTGACGCCCTGGGTCCAGTTCCGGTACTCCAGGTTCTTCTCGATGCCGGTGTGCAGATAGCCTATGCCGCAACGGGCTTCGACAACCGTCTCGCCCTCGATCTCCAGGATCAGCCGCAGCACGCCGTGCGTGGACGGGTGCTGCGGTCCCATGTTGACCACGATGCGTTCGCCGGCCATGCCGTCGCGCGCGGCGGTGACGATCTCCTCCCAGTCCTGGCCACCCAGAACGATGACGGGGTCGACCACGCTGTCCTCATTGCCCATCAGCGATACGACCTGCGCTGGTCTGGTGGCGGGATCTGCGCGCCCTGAAATTCGACGGGCACCCCACCTAGTGGATAGTCCTTGCGCTGCGGATGGCCCACCCAGTCGTCGGGCATTGCGATACGGGTCAGCCCCGGGTGGCCGTCGAAGACGATGCCGAAGAAGTCGTAGGTTTCGCGCTCGTGCCAGTCGCAGGTCGGATACACCGCGAACAACGACGGGATGTGCGGGTCGGCGTCCGGGCAGGCCACCTCCAGGTGAATCCGGCGGTTGTGGGTGATCGACATCAGCGGATAGAACGCATGCAACTCCCGGCCGGCATCGTCTGGGTAGTGCACACCCGATACGCCGGAACACAATTCGAAGCGCAGCTGATCGTCGTCGCGCAACGCGGCGGCCACGGCGGGCAGGTGCTCACGCCGGACATCGAGGGTCAGCTGGTCGCGGTGCACGACCACCCGTTCGAGGGCGGCCTCGAACACGTCGGCGCCCAGCACGTCGGCCAGTCTGTCGACGACCTCGTCGAAGTAGCCGCCGTAGGGGCGCGGCGCGCTGCCCGGCAACGCCACCGGTCGGACCAGGCGGCCGTAGCCGGAGGTGTCTCCGCTGCCGCTGGTCCCGAACATGCCGCGGCGCTCGCCGATGAACTCGGGATCCTGTTCGCTGCGCTCCTGCCCTCCGGCCCCCATTCCCGGGTCGCTGCGCTCCTGCCCTCCGGTGCTCACCGCAGCAGGCCCTTCAGTTCGATGGTCGGCTTGCTGGCCAGCGCCGCCCGCTCAGCCGCAGCCACCGCCTCGGTGCGGTTCACGCCCAGCGGCATCTCGGCGATCTTGGCGTGCAGTGCCAGGATCGCGTTGAGCAGCATCTCCGGCCGGGGCGGGCAGCCGGGCAGATAGATGTCGACGGGCACCACATGGTCCACGCCTTGCACCACGGCATAGTTGTTGAACATCCCGCCACTTGAGGCGCACACCCCCATGGCCAGTACCCACTTGGGTTCGGCCATCTGGTCGTAGACCTGACGCAGCACCGGGGCCATCTTCTGGCTCACCCGCCCGGCCACGATCATCAGGTCGGCCTGGCGCGGGGTGGCGGAGAACCGTTCCATGCCGAAACGGGCGATGTCGAAGCGCGGTCCCGCCGTCGCCATCATTTCGATTGCGCAGCAAGCCAATCCGAACGTCGCCGGCCACAGCGAACCCTTGCGGACGTACCCGGCGACCTTCTCCACAGTGGACAGCAGGATGCCGCCCGGCAGTGCTTCTTCTATTCCCACTCTAAAGCCCACCCTTGCCGCACTAATCCCATTCGAGGCCTCCCCGGCGCCACACGTAGGCGTAGGCCACGAACACGGTAGCCATGAAGATCGCCATCTCGATCAGCGCGAAGGTGCCCAGCCGGTCGAACGACACCGCCCACGGGTAGAGGAACACGATCTCGATGTCGAAGACGATGAACAGCATGGCCGTCAGGTAGTACTTGATCGGGAAGCGCTGCCCGAGTTGCGCGGACGCCATCGGCTCGATGCCGCACTCGTAGGCCTCCTGCTTGGCGCGGTTGTACCGGCGCGGCCCGACGACCAGAGCGACCACCACCGACACCACCGCGAACAGCGCTGCGATGGCCCCGAGCACCAGGATCGGGGTGTAGAGGCTCATGGCTTCCACTCCTCGCTCCGCGTGATGTGCTGTCAGCCCCAGAGCCTAGCGGGGCTGGTGGGCCTGGGAACGCAGCAGGCCCACCACGGCCTCGCCCAGCCGGATCGGGTCGATCGGATGAGGAACCGCCGCTTCGGCCCGCGACCAGTTGGCCAGCCAGGCGTCGTCGGCTCGGCCGGTGAGCACCAGAATCGGCGGGCAATCGGTGATCTCGTCCTTGAGTTGCTTGGCGATCCCCATGCCGCCCACCGGCGCGGCCTCCCCGTCGAGGATCACCAGATCGAACCCGCCGGCGTCCATCAGCGTGATGACCATCGGGCCGGTCGCTACGTCGGTGTACGTCAATTCGGGCAGTTCGGGGTGGACGCGGTTTCCCAGCGCCAGTTGAACCTGCTCCCGGGTGCGGGCATTGCTGCTGTAGTTCAGGATGCGCAGCGGGCGGGACACGCTGCCGATGCTATTCCCTGGGGCGCCTCAGCGGGTGAAGACGGCCTTGGCCTGAAGCGCCGTGTCCGGCGGCATCATGCCCAGCATGTTGCCGCTGACGCCCCAGCGGGTTCGGTCGATGTCGCAATGCGCGGTGATCTCGACGCTGCTGTCATCGAGGCGGACGACAGTGGCGGCGAGCGGCACCGGCAACGTGGTGCCGCGGATGCTCAGCGTGGTGGCGAGGTCGCTGACCGGCGAGCCGGCGGTGACCTCCACGATGATCTCCGGGAACCTCTCGACGTCGAAGAAGTCGGCCGCGCGCAGGTGCCGGTCACGCATTCCGATCCCGGTGCGGACCGACTCCGGCCGGATCACGAGTCGTCCGGACAGCGCTCCCTCGGGGGTGATCCGGCCCTCGCCTGTCACCCCGGTGAAGGAGCCTTTGACCGGTGCCAGCCCCCACAGGGTCTTGCTGATGAACCGGACGGACGAACGCTCCGGCTCCAGGGTCCAGGTTCCGGCCATCCCGGTATCGGCGAGCAGGCTCTGCACTGTCATGACAGCCGATGGTAGGCCGACGGGCGGCTCATGGCTGCATCAGCAGCGTTAGGTCGGCGGGATCGAGATACTCGTCGATCCGGGTCACCAGGCCGTCGGAGTCGACCTTGACCAGCAGGCAGGCCCGAAACGTCAGCGGGGTGCCGTTCTTCGCCGACGCGTGGACGTTGTGCTGCTGGACGAAGCCGCCGTCGAACAGCTGCCGGTCGAGCACCTCGTAGCGGCGGTCGACGGTGGCGTCGACGAACCACTCGATGACCTTCAACGCGCGCTGCTTGTCGCGGTCCCGGCCGCCGCCCTGGCGCCACACCGTGACGTCGTCCGACCACAGCGCGGCCAGCGCGCCGATTTCACCCCGTTGGACGGCATCGAACATCCGGTTGGCGACGTCGTTGAGCATCAAGTCAGCAGTCATGGCTCTCATTGTCGCCGTACCCCGGATGGGCGATCGCCAGCCGGTGGCCGACCACTGCTCGCAGGCAGGCCGGCACGTCGGCGGCGGGCCCGTCGAGATCGCCGGCCCGGATCGCGGCGGCGAGTTCGTCTTCGTCGGGGAAGCCCAGTGCGGACAGGGCGCACTGCGCCTCGTCGGCGGTGTCATCGAGGAGTTCGCGTTCCACAATCCGAAGTGCGTTGGCCGCCACCAGTGCGTGGAAGTTCACCGCGCCGGTGGTGGCGGCCCGGACCTCGCCCTCGAGAAACTCGGCCACCGCGGCGACCAGTTCGGCGGCGGTCGGCCTGCCGTTGTTCGGGGTGTCCTTCACCGGGTGGTCTCCAGCAGGTCGAGCACGTCCCACTCGGTCTCGCTCACCCGTCGCCCGATCGTGGCCAGTTCGACGGACCTGGTCTGTCCGGACAGATGACGCTGCGCCTGGTAGCGGCAGATCATTCCCCAGCGCAGCGTGCCCAGCACCATCCACCAGCGCAACGCGGTGCGGTCTATCTCGGCGCCGCCGGCCGCCTCGTAGGCCGAGGCGAAGGCTTCGATGCTGCCGAGGCCGCCGGCCGCCAACGCGGCAGGGGCGCCGAAGCGCCACGCGCGGAGGCAGAACCACGCCAGGTCCTCGTGGACGTCCCCGATGTGCACCAACTCCCAGTCCAGCACCGCGGCCAGCGTGGAGCCGTCGACGATGAGGTTGCCCATCCGGAAGTCGCCGTGCACCAGCCGCGGCGGCGACGGCGCGGGTCGGTGCGCCTGCAACCAGCGGAAGGCCCACTCGAAGGTGGCCGTGGTGTCGCCCATGGCGTCGACCCGTGCCCGCCATTCGGCGAGCAGGTCCTGCTCGGCAAGTCCGGGTGCGTCCGCGCGCGCCCGGTGAATTGCGGCCAGGGCGTGTGCGCACTGCGTCAACAGCCGGGCGCGTCCCCCCTCGTTCGCCGGACCGTCGAGCCGGCGCTGAATCCGCCGAACGATGGTCTCGCCGGCGATCTCGTCGCAAATCAGGAACGCATTGCCCAGGGGCGCAGCGGAATCGGAGGCGACGAGGACGTGGGGGACCGGCGCGCCGGCCTCGTCGGCGGCGGCTTGGGCAGCTGCCTCCAACTCCATGCCGGCGAAGTGCCCCTCCTCGTCGGCCGGGGCGGTGCGCAGGATCAGTGCTCGTCGCCGTCCCTCGCTGACCGCGTCGAAGGCGTAGGTGGTCCGGCTGGCGCCGCCGGTCAACAGGCGCAGTTGCTCCACCGTGGCGGTCTCGCCGAGGACCGGGCGCAGTACCGCGGCGATGTCGGCGGCGAGGGCTTGATCGGTCCCGGTGTCGTCGTCGCTCACGACCGTTTCTGCCTGCCGAACTTGAACATCCGCTGCGCCACCCGGCGCATCTGGATCTCCTCGGCACCCTCGGTGATCCGGTAGCGGCGGTGGTGGCGGTAGATGTGCTCGAACGGCTCGTGGCGGCTGTAGCCGATGCCGCCGTGGACCTGCATCGCCCGGTCGGCGGCCTCGCACACCAGTCGGTTCGCGCGGTAGTTGGCCATCGACACCTTGTCCGACACCTCCAGGTGGTGGTTGCGATCCAGTTCCCAGGCCGCGTAGTACACCAGCAGGCGAACCATCTGCGCCTCGGTCTGCAATTCGACCAGCGGCCACTGCACCGCCTGGTTGGTCGCCAGCGGCTTGCCGAACGTCACCCGCTTCGAGGCGTAGTCGACGGCACGGTCGATGCAGTACTGCGCCGCACCCAGGCTGCTGGCGGCTTGGCGAATCCTGTTCTCATGCAAGAAGGTCTGGGCCACCTCCAAGCCGTGGTCCACCTCGCCGAGGACGGCGTCGGCGGGTATCCGCACATCCCGCAACTCCACCTCGCCGTGGTCGCTGGGCATGTTGAACGTCCACCAGTAGTAGGGCACCTCGAAACCCGTTGTGTCGCAGGGCACCAGGAAGGCGGTGATGCCGACCGCCTGGCCGGGTTCGCCGGAGGTGCGGGCGAACACCAGATCGTGGGTGGCGCGGTGCACCCCGGTGTTCCACCGCTTCGAGCCGTTGATCACCCAGGTATCGCCGTCGAGGCGGGCGGTGGTCTCCAGCCAGGTGGCGTCGCTGCCGTGGTCGGGTTCCGTGAGGCCGAACGCCATCGACCGCGTGCCGGTGAACATGGCCTCGATCCACTCGGACTTCTGCTCGTCGGTGCCGAACCGGTCCATCATGATCACCTGCGGGAAGTTGCCGACGATCGACGACTCGTCCTGCAAGTCGTTGTGCAGGCCGAGTCCCCTGTGCGCCAGGTGTTCCCGGATCACCGCCATGTCGAGGTTGGTGCCGTCGCGACCGCCGAACTTCGACGGGAGCCCGTAGCGCAGCCAGCCGGCGGCATCGGCGCGGCGGCGCATCTCGTCGAGCAGGTCCTCCCACTCACGGCGCGGAACCCCGCCGTTGTCGAGGTCGGTGCGGGCGAACTCGCGGCGGCGGTCGAAGTACTGCATGTGCTCGCGCTCGAGCGGCTTGATCTGTGCCTCGATGAACGAGTCCATCTCGGCCAGTAGCGACCGAAGATGTTCGGGGAGGGTGAAATCCATTGCTATTCCTCGTCCTCGTGGTCCATGTGCGGGCCGTACAGCGTCCGCTTCCAGATGTTCGACAGGGTGGCGACGGCCTCGTCGTCGGAGAGCCGGGTGCCCAGGCCCGCGGCATCCGGGCGGAGGCAGACGGTGGTGAACTGTTCGAACAGCAGCGCGATCGCCAGCGCGGTGTGCTCGGGATTCAGGCCGCCGGCGAAGCCCTGCTCCTGGGCGCGCAGCACAGAGGCGGCGACGATGTCCATCCCGAACCGACGAAACTCGTTCTGCACGTGGGCGAACCGCGGTTCGGTGGCGGCCAATTGGTCGACGGCGACCATGATGCCGATGTGTTGCTTGAACATCTGCCAATAAGCGCTGACCACCCGGGCGAAGAAGTCGCCGTCCTCCGCGGAATCGGGCAGGTGCAACCGCAGCCCGGATGGCTGCACCACCTCATGCAGGAAGGCCTCCGCCAGCCCGGCCAGCAGATCCTCCTTGTCGTCGAAGTACCGGTAGAAAACCGCCGGTGACCTGCCGGCCGCCGCGGTGATGTCGGCCAGGGTGGTGCGGTGGAAACCGCGCTCGGCGAACAGGTTCCGGGCGGCATCGGCGATGGCGGCGCGGGTCTGGCGGCCCTTGGAGCTCAGGGCGCGCGGGGCCTGCGTTGGCGGGGCCGCTGCGAGTGAGGCGGTTCTGTGCGCGGCGGTGGTCATGGCCCTACCTCAGTCGTGGATCCGGTCGCCGGCGCGCAGCAGGGCACTGGGCAGCGGGTGGCCGACCACCGATTGGGCCACCCGGGCCGCCTCGATGGCGGCAGCGAGGTCGACGTCCAGGTCGACCCCGCTGTCGCGCAGCAGGTACACCAGATCCTCGGTGGCGATGTTGCCGCTGGCCCCCGGCGC
>Ga0315288_10009194_pt1 | contig 12456 bp, 22 predicted proteins | sample YL17G11_20_MG_FD_203454 | JGI IMG/M metagenome (GOLD analysis project Ga0315288, IMG submission 203454) | Sediment microbial communities from Yellowstone Lake, YNP, Wyoming, USA - YL17G11_20 | ecosystem: Environmental > Aquatic > Freshwater > Lake > Sediment | place: USA: Wyoming | collected...
CTTGATATTGCTGAGTTGCCTTAAAGGTTTCTGCTCTTGCTTGGCTTTCAATCTGTTGTTCTGGGGCTTCTCCTCCCCCTTCTTCGGTTGGGGTTTGTTGAGTTGGAAGATAACCTCTACCGCCTCCTGAATAAGGCTGTAAGCCAGCACCATATTCAGCCGCGTTTTTCCAAGTAACATTTGGAGGTATTTCGCCAGTTACAGAGCCGATTTCTACACCCGACCTACCTTTTTTATAAGGTAAGGGTGTTATTCTAACCTGAGCATAATTATCTGCCATTATCTACTTCCAATTTCTATTTTTGGAACAGAAACTTTTTGTTTATTTAACATCTCCGAACATTTTTTATAAAAATCGTAATCAACTATTCTTAAATTTACATATCCTTCTGGAGTTAATAAGGCAGTAGAACTTTTTTCAATATTAGAAAAAAGAGTATTGCATTTTTGTTTTGTTTGATACTGATTTATGGAAAATGCAGAAACTAATATAATTCCAAGCAAAACAAAAACTAAAATATATTTATTCATTTTCAACTCCACCTTCTCCTGCCAAAAATATTTCTAACTGGCTTCAGAGACGGAAGATTATGAATGCAGGTATTCGGTTCTTTAAATGATGCTTCAGCAATTCTATTTTCAGGATTTAAGAAAGCATCCATATCGGAAATTTGCTTTGCATAATCCAATTTCTGCAATTTTATATCACCAACAAACCTTTTTATTTCCTGCCTCATAGGGCGCGTCTGCAAACCTCCGTTAAGCATTACTCTTGAAATGTTCGGAGCAACAAACTTATCAAGCTCAGCTTTCCTTGCTAAAAGTTCTTCCCTTCCCATATTTACACGTAAGTTTTAATATATTTAAATCCTCGCTTTTATTCTGGTGAGAAGGGAAAAAGCTTTACTTCTTTTCTTGGTATCTTTCCTTCCATTATCTTAACAGCTTTCCAAAATGGAATATTAAACATATTTATTAAGTCTTCAAAAAGAAGAATAAGGAGATTGGGGTCTGATGGATTGACTTCATTTTTGTATAAATTCCTGTCTAATCCTCTTACCCCTTTCTCTCTTACCTTAACAAGAAGTTGATAACTCATCTAAAAGATAAAGTAAAGTGCAATACCCAAAGCTATAACGACAGCAATAGCAATAACAATAGCTTTTCCTCCAACCTTTGCCTTTACTTTTTCTATCATAGCTTTTGTAACCATTTTCAAAAGTATCTCGTCGCTGTCCGTTGCATATCCTTCTTTCTTTACTTCATCAAAGTCCCTGTTAGAAACTAATCTCCTATCTATCTCTCTTACAAGAACACATTTTACCATCTTGCCTCTTGGAAGATAAACAAGCCAAGTATCTCTCGGGTCAAAAATGTGGGCCTTATTTTTATAGATGATAATGTTGCCTGAAAACAAAGGAACTAAAACGGGCTGTTCAATTTCCCCCTTAGCATTAAGATAGATGACAAGGATTTTATTTTGAGCAGGTTTCTTCTTTGCCGCTTTCTTAAAATTCCTTTTCCATTTCCAAGGGTATTTAAATTCTTCCTGCTCTTCCTTTGTCTTTCTTCTCATCTCCTTCAGGCGAAACTCTTCCTCTAACTTATCCAGCCTGTTTTTTATTCCCCCTCTTGTTGTCCCTTGCTCTTTCCAAATAGTCTCCATTTTTGTTTTTGTGGTGCATTACCCAAATTAGAAATTGTTCCTTTATGCGCAAACTTTCTTGTAGTTACAAACTGCTCAACAAACCATCCTTTCTTAGCCATACTTGTTGAAAGTGTTATCTCTCCTAAACTTCCGAAGTAATCTCCAAATTTAGAATGTTTAAATATTCCAGCTAATAATCCTATTCTTTTGCATTCTCTTACAGAAAGCCCTAAATCTCCTAATTCCGTTGCATCAAGATTTGCTACCTTGCTGCTGTCATTTGTTCTCCAAACTTCTTTGAACAAAGTAAAAAGGCTGTCTGATTTTTTTGCTATGGGATAATTATATCCTGCATCACTTTCTAAGCTTTCCCGCTGTTCATCTAAGACATTATCTGCATACTCTTCTTCATCTGTATATGTATCGTCTGGGTAATCCATATTAACCTCCTTTCAAATATTAATCTTCAGCAAGTTCTATGATGGAAACAAACCCAATCACAAAACCCAAGCCCAAAGATATAAATGCAATCCCCCTTGAATAATCATTTACTATTGTTCCGCCCAATCCATAAACCATAATAAAAATTCCAGCTAATATAAAAATTATTCCAGAAAATATTCCTATGACTGGATTTTTTGAAACGAGCGCAATTATAAAAATAATTATTCCTCCAATTAAAAGAAAAATAGGAATTATATTTCCATTATCTCCTGTTGTTGTAATATTAAAATGATAAGCCCACCCTTCTCCATCACATTCTCCATTCACAATATATTTTCCGAGTAGGGATGTTTCACAAAAGCTCGTATAATTAAATTCACTTCCGCTTTTTGTCATCATCAAACTTGAAACTGCCTTTGATGAATTTGGATAATTAACAGAAGTAACATTGCAATAACTTGCATTTGCAATTTGTTTTAACTCAATACAAGAACCCTGAATGAATGTTCCAAGAGATTGCTCTTGTGCAATTCCAATTATAGAACTCATTGTAATTATTGTAAGGGCAATAATTAAGAATAAAACAACTTTTATTAACTTTTCTTCGCCTTTCTTTGTTAAAAATTCTTTATTTTTCATTTCTATCCTATTGAAATCCTGAAATTATCAGGCATTTGTTTAATTCTTTCTATGACTATTTCTTTTATTATTTCCTGTTCTTCTTTATTATAATCTTCGTAACTTTTACTTTTCATAGCTCACTCCTTTCTTTATTTCATTTCCTTTTTTAATTATGGTTGCTCCTCTTACTTCCTGCTCTGCCCATTTGCTTACAGCATCCTCTATTCCAAGAGGAGAGCATACTCTTGCGATATATTTTTCATTTCCATTATACAAGTCTGCACATTCAACGCCGAATTTATCTTTAATTACTCGGGTTGTGAAAACTCCTCTTGGATATTTATCAAAGAATGTTGTTTGCTCTTTTGTTGTTAGAGTTGTGAATGTTCCTTTTGTATTATCGGTGGGCTTTGAAGCTGTTAAACTTCCTGCGTAAGCTATTGTTGTTAGACAAGCAATTCCAATTATGCCCATTACTATATAAATTATTATATATAATTTATTTTCATTATTCATTTTCCATTTTCTCCATAGCTTTTTTTAAATCTTGAAATCTATATCCATCTATTGTTCCTATGAAAATATCATCACCATCTTGAGTTGTAATTCTGAGTAAATTATCTTTGACAATAACATTAAAAGCATCTTCTTTCTTAATTGTATATTTTTCAAAGTCTTCTTCGCTCCAGCCCATCATTTCTTTAAAATGATTTTTAATGGATTCATCAATTTCTATTTCTTTATTTTTTATTTTGTATTTCATTTTAATTCACGCTCATATTTCTCCAGTTTGTTGAGTTGCAGAAGAATGGCTTTTTGCTTTGCCCGTCGTAATAAGTGCTTCCTTCTGTGGAAGCTGAGCAGAGCATGCCTGTTGTATTTGGTAGCCAGCCAAATGTGCTTCCTGCACTCATAGTCATATTGCTATTAATTGTTATTGTATTGTTGGGCCAGACACTGAATTGCTGTGCGGGTGTGCAAGTTCCTAAGCAGGAACCTAAATATTCTCCTCCACCTTGCAAGCCCATAAGATATATATTATTTTGATTGGTGTTATTTCTTATTCTTATTCCACCCATGGCTCCTCCAGGAGATAAGTAATCTATATGTCCTCCTTGTCCTCCTGTTGTGTTTCTGAGTATCCATTCCTGCGAACCTTGATTATTAATTGCGGTTACTAAACGCTGAGTTGAATCTGTAAAGTTATGATAAAATCTTAATATATCAGCTCCCACTGGATTATTTGAAGGTCCAAAATATCCAAAGATTGGAAAATTATTAAAATTATTAGTTGTTCCAAATGTCAAAGATTTAATATTTGTTAAATTATATCCATTCATACTTTGGTCTGCTCTGAATGTATTTGTATTGTTGAGCATACAGACATCTGAGAGATTTTGCAGAGCTGTTTTATTTAATGAATTAAAATCAAATAGTTCCCCGCTTGCATTTTTAAAATAAGCTATGTTGGTTATGTTGCTATTGCTCATATTTAAGTTTGAGCTCGCATTTCTTTCTAAAAACGACGCATTGCAGTATCCATTTGCTGGAAGAGTTTGATTATAATTATAGCTTCCACTTGAATTTAAACTTGTTAAAGTAAATTCCTGTCCGCTTGCATTATACAATTTATCTATTCCTGAAATGTTTTTATTAGTCATATTAAGGTTTGAAGTTGCGTTATAATCCATCTTGATTGCATAAGTAGTATTAGCTTTATTCTTGGCTTCATTCCAGATAGAAACATTTTCAGCTAAGAATAATGGCTCTCCTGAAGAAGACTTGTTTAAATCAGCATAGGAATAATAATTTCCATTCAAATCTTTAAATCCTTCTGAAGTTATGTTACCCCAGAAGTTTCCATTTCTCAAAGTATTAGGATAATAATTGCATCCGAAACCAGAGCACGAAATTGAATTATTGGTTATTCCATTACAGGAAGTTAATCCCTCTCCATAACAAGCTGTTATTTCTCCGATTGTTGCCCATTCACATTCTTGCTCTGCTCCTCCGCAAACTTCTTCTGCTATCATATCAGAACAAGTTGGTTCTCCTGCAACAGGCAAGCATAATCCTTCAACAGTATTGCATTTATTATTTGTTTTTGCTAATGTGCAGTCAGAAGGATTAATACCTTCGCAAGTAATTGGAGTATCTACTCTATAACAAGTTCCATCCCAAGAGCAATAACCTGAAGCACCTTCGCAAATTGCTTGATTGCCTATATCTTCACAATTCAAGGTTAATGTTCCTGAACAGGAGCCATTTGTTGTTGATATTCCTAAATCTGCATAAGAAGGAACATTATCGGGAGATAATACCCAACCCCCTATCCCTGAATTATATCCCCAACCAAGATAACCATAGCCTGGCCCATAACTTCCAAGATATGCTTTTGCCCCTGAAACAAAATAATTCAAAGGATATAAAGCTATTGCCATTACATTTGAAATGTTTAATAAATTCTTGCCGTTGAAATCTACATTATTGTTGGCGTTGAGATATGGGACATAAGAAGCGTTGCCTTTATTCTTGGCTTCATTCCATAATGAAGCATTCTCTTGAATGAAGAATGGGTCTGATTCAGAAGTGTTGATATACAAAGTAATATTGGTGTTGTTATTAATAATTGTAGTAGTTGATATTCCTATTGTTTTAGTTATTTGTGGCAATGTTCCATCACAATAACCAAATTTTGTATTGCAAGCTCCTGAAACAAAATCAAAAGAAAAAATAAAGAAAAGGAAGGCTAAGCTAAATAAGATTACACTTCTTTTCATTTTCGCCTCCCTTCATTTGTTTTAAAAAATAATTTAAAATTTAATTGAGGAGTTTTTATACAATTCCAGCTTGTCTGAATACGGTGTATAAACCTGCTACAACAGTTCCAAGGATTATCAATGAGAAAAATCCCGGAACCATCTTCAATACAGAAGCACCCCAAGAAGATGCATTTGCCAAAGCGCTTCCAGTTGCGGCAGCGGTATTGACTTCTGTTGAAATTGGTCCAATCAGGCTAACACCTATTAAGACAGCGATGAAAATAGTAATAAATATTGCTATCATCGTTTCTATTTAAGTATGAATTAGCTCCTCCATAGATTATAAGCTAAAAGAACAATATTTAAATCCTCACTTTTTGTCACAAGCCAGTGAAACAAAATAAAGGTTACATACTCATTAAAGAAAAAGATTTAATTAAACTAAAGAAGCAACTTAAAAATGTTAGAAATAAATAAAATTCATAAAGGAGATTGTTTAGAAATATTAAAACAGATTGAAGATAATAGCATTGATTGTGTGATTGTTGACCCTCCTTACAACATTTCAAAAGAGAATGATAATAGAGATAGAAGTAAATTAAACTCTCCAATTATGAGGAGAGAATCTCCTTTGAAATATGATTTTGGAGAATGGGATAATAAAACCAGAGAGGATTTTTTAGAGTTTACAAGAGCATGGCTTTTTCAATGTTGCAGGGTTTTGAAAGATGGTGGCACAATAATAAGTTTTTTCAATAAAGAAGATATAAGTTTTTTAGGTTGGGAAGGGAAAAAAGAGGGTATAAGAACAAGAACAATTTTTACTTGGTGTAAATCTAATCCTGTGCCTTCTTTTAGGAAAGTTAATTATCTTTCTGCAACAGAATATTTATGGATTGGAAGCAAGGGAACAAAGGCATGGACTTTTAATTTTAAAATGCAGAAAGAGATGAAGAACTTTATGATTACTGCTAATGGAAGCTCATACAAAGAAACAAAGCATCCAACAGAAAAACCATTATCTTTAATAAAATATCTTATAGAAATTCATAGCAATAAAGATAATTTAATTCTTGATTGCTTTATGGGAAGTGGCACGACAGCTCTCGCCTGTAAGCAGTTAGGAAGGAATTTTATAGGAATAGAAGCTATTAAGGAATATATTGATATGGCTAATAAAAGGCTTAATGCACTAACTATTTGAAAATAACAAAAAAACAGAGTAAAGATTTATATACCCAAAATAACTAATTATTTTGCTTTTAAGAAAAAAAGCAGGTGAAGATGATGGATGGATGGAAAAAATATGAAGGGAAGAATGTTTTTATAGTTACTCGTTCTAAACGCCAATATTCAGGCAAGGTTATTAATGTTGATGATTCTGAACCTCGTTTAATTTGGATAACTTTAATTGATAAATTTTCTAAGCAGATAACTTTTGTTCATTCTGAAATAAGTTTTATTGAGGAGGAGAAATGAAATGCCAAAAATGTAAAAGGGATTTTTCAGAAAGAGAAATTCAGGAACATCATATTCATCCAAGGTTTATGGATAATAAAAAAGGATTGGGTATGAAAGTTCAATTATGTGAAAAGTGCCATAATATTCTTCATAGTATAATTCCCTCTATAATTTGGAGATATGTATTAGATGATTGGAAAAATATTTGTATTGATGATGTAATTAGTTTTACAAAAAAATATATAGAGGATGAAAATGGAATTAAAAAATCTTAAGTTCTGCAAAATAAAAAGAGGAACTAAAAAGCCATTTGAAAAAGACTGGGTTAACAAACCTTTGTCTTGGGAAGAAATCCAAGAGCATATTTCTAAAGAAATTAATTATGGTGTGCTATGTGGTTATGAAGGTTTAGTTGTTATTGACTGCGATACTCCTGAATTAAAAGATGCAATAATCAAAACTCTTCCTGAAACTTATGCTGTTAAGACAGGAAGCGGCGGTTTTCATTTTTATTATATTTGCAAGGGGATTAAAAAGAAAATAATTTTGCAAGTTGGTGTTAAACATTTCGGAGAAGTTCAATCACAAGGAACACAGGTTGTTGGTGCAGGAAGTCTGCATCCTAACGGCAATCATTATGAATTAATTAATGATAAAGAAATTATTGAAATAAGCAAAGAGCAATTAACTTTAGCAATAAAGCCATTTATGAAAGAAATAAAAGATGAAGAAGTTAAAGTTTTAAAAAGTTTAAAGGATTTTGGTGATGGAGATATTAATTCTATTTCAATTACTTCTATAATTAATCTTTCTGGTTTTAAGAAAGCTTCTAACGGAGAATATTATGGAACAAATCCTTGGCACGGAAGCTCAACGGGAATGAATTTATGGATTAATCCTTTTAAGAATGTTGCTCATTGTTTTAGATGTGATTGTGGGATTAATGTTGCTCAGGCGATTGCTCTTAATGAAGGAATAATTAAAGGGTGCAATGAGAGATTAACAAAAGAGGATTTTTTTAAGGTTTTGGAAATAGCAAGAGAAAAAAATGGATTAAAGAAACCAGAAGCAAAACCAATGAAAATGTTTACAGACAAAAATTATCAGGCCTGGGAGTTTGGAAAAATCCAGCCGATATTTTATGATAGGGCTGGATTATGGTGGCTTTGGAATGTAAAAGAATTTCACTGGGAGATTGTTGATGAGGTTGATATTCTTAATATGATAGAAAGTTCAACTGGAAAAAATGTTATTAATTCTACAAGCAGAACCGAAATTATTAATTCCTTAAAACAATATGGTAGGAAAAAAATTCCAAAAGAAATAAAACCAACTTGGATACAATTTAAAAATAAAATAGTTGATATAAAAACAGGTGAAGAATTTATGGCTACTCCAGAATATTTTGTCACAAATCCTATTCCTTGGGAATTAAATAAAGAAAAAATTGAAAATACTCCCGAAATGGATAAAATATTTACTGAATGGGTAGGGGAAAAATATGTTAAAACTCTTTATGAGATTATTGCTTATTCAATTCTTGCAGATTATCCTATCCATAGATTATTTTGCTTGATTGGATCAGGGCTTAATGGAAAATCCTGCTTTTTAAGACTGCTTGAAAGATTTATTGGTGAAAAGAATATTACTTCAACAGAATTAGATACTCTTTTATATTCAAGGTTTGAGGTAACCCGCCTGCATAAAAAACTTGTCTGTATTATGGGGGAAACTAATTTCTCTGAAATATCACAAACATCAATTTTAAAGAAACTTACAGGACAAGATTTAATAGGTTATGAATATAAAAATAAGAATCCATTTGAAGGCAAGAATTATGCAAAAATTATTATAGCAACAAACAATCTTCCTACTACAACAGACAAGACTATCGGATTTTACAGGAGATGGTGCATTATAGATTTTCCAAATACTTTTTCAGAGAAGAAAGACATCCTAAAAGATATTCCAGATGAAGAATATGAAAGTTTAGCTCTTAAATCTTTAATTATCCTTAAAAACCTGCTTGAGAAGAAAGAGTTTTATGAAGAAGGAACGATTGAAGAAAGGGCTAAACGATATGAAGATAAGTCAGACTTCCTTGAAAAGTTCATTAAAGAGTTTACTCAGGAAGATTCTGATGGATTTGTGTGGAAGTCAGAATTTGAAAAGAAATTTAATGATTGGTGCAAGTCTTTCAGATTCAGGCAGATGTCTGATGTTGCGATTGGGAAAGCTATGAAAGAAAAAGGAATAAAGCAAGTTTTAAAATATGCTGATTGGATGAATGATGGAAAGGGAGGACACGGCAGAGTTTGGCTTAGCTTAAAATGGAAATAAATAACAGGTTGAACAAGATTAACAGGCAAGTGTCACTCATTTCACATATAGGAAAGAATAGGGTATTGGGTGATAATCTTGTTAATCTTGATTTAACGAATAAAAAGTTCGTAAAATCCACACAGGAAATTGAGGTGTGGACAATTCGTATTCGCACGAATACACATATGAATACGCGCGCGTATTGTAATGAGCATCTCCCAAAAAATAAGATTAACAAAATTATAATCTCCCCAAAAACTTTTTTTTGGAGCTCTCTCTATCAAAAGTATATATACTCAAGAGCAAAGGGACTTCCAAAATGGGTTTAGCTTTCCCGAAAGGGTTGCTCTTTTCCCATCAGGAGATAAGAAGGGTTACCCTCTCCCGCTCTAATAATAAAATGGAAACCGAATCAATAAACCGAGAAACAAAGAAATGCAACGAAATGCTAAAGTGGAATTTGAAAAGAATAGAAAGAAGTGCAGTTGAAACATATTTGGAGAGTTTGAGAAATGATAAATAAATTAATAAGTTTGTTAATAAATATTTTTGTTGGTGGAAATATTTATAATAAACAAAGAGCTGAATTAAAGAATAGGGAAAAATAAAATGTTAAGAAAATACTGCAATAATCATAAGATTGAAATTCCAATCTTAATGAATATTCCAAGAGGATATTTAGAAAGCATTTGCTATGGCAAAAGCAGATATGGAGATAATTTTAGAGTTTCCACTTGTGCTTACAAGGATTTAAAAGAATGCCCCGGAGAGTGTAGTTTAAAAGAAATTAAAGTAAAGCCATCAAGATTAGAAAGGTTTTTGATGAAGTATAGAAATGAATGTAAATAAATTAAGCACGATTGAAAGGCAGGCATTGTTTAAAGGCAAAGTAATTGCTGGGAAGTCGGAGACAGAAGCTGAAGAAGAAATAGAAAGAGATATAAAGTTTGAAAAAGATTTAACATTTTCCTTAAAAGAAAATGAAAAATTAAAAAGAGAAATAAAAAAACTTGAAGATAGTTTATCTTTATGGAAAAAGAAATATATGAACTTAGAATTAAAGCAGAAAGAAGTAAACTTAAAGCAGAAAGAAACAAACGAAGAAAGAAAATTACACGAAGTTAAAAAAGGAGATGCTTCAGTTCAGCACTGCAACAGAGTTATAAACTTTTTAAAGTTAACCGAATGGGCGGGCAGAGACGAGATAAAGAAATCCTGTTACTTGGATTATAATATAGATATTATTCTTAATTTCCTGATGCAGAATGGGATTGTAATAAAAAAGGAAGACAAAAGCCGCAACGGCAGGAATTTTTTTATTTATTCATTAAAAGATAAAATGAAAGGAGGGGAAGATGAAGGAAATACAAATAGCAATTAGAATATCAGAAGAAGATGGAAAAATAGCATCAGCTTTAAAGACAAAAGGATTTGAAAACGATAGTTTAGAAAAAGTTTTAATTATTTTAGGAGCTTTGGAAAATTTAAAGCGCGAGCAATTAAAAAAACTTGAAACATTTGGCAAGGAGATAAAAATATGAAAAGGTATTCATTAGAGACAGGAAATATATCATCACCTTCGCTTGATACAAGCCTCGGGCTGATATTTCGTCTTAACAATCTCTGGCAAAAAACCGATGCTCCAGCAGCCAGTGGAGATTTTGACAGATGGAATTTTATTTTGGATAGAATTTTCTGCAATCTTCTTTTTAAAAATGGGCTTGATGTAACAACAAAAAATGGAAAGGTAATAAAAGTTAATTTATGTGAAGAAGACCAGCAGGTTTATGAATATCTTAACCAGAAAGTTCTTGAAGCAAAGCAAAAAATGAAAAATGCCAAGACAAAACTTGATTTTTCATCGGCAAAGGGGGAATTATACAAAGCTTTGATGATGAAAGATGTTGGATTAAGGAAATTTATGAATGACCCGTTAAAACTTTATCTAAAACAAATAGACAGCAATCCTGCAAGGGCTATGTGGGGCTCATAACAATTAAAAATGATAGTAACCGACTTAAAATGGCAGACAAAAACAGGAAAAGAAAGGGTTGGATATTATATGCAGGGTTACGAAGCTGTTAATTACCTCGGAGTTCCAGATTATTTAAATAAAGCTTGGGATGTTGTTGGGATTATATCAGGACATGGCAAGGTTAGGATAGGAAAAAGCACAAAGGCATCTCAAATAGGATATTTTTTGGCTTGGCTAATGGCAGGGGGCTTTCTTGAGATAGATAAAGACGGAAAATTGATTAAAGTAATCCCTCCAAAGAATGAAGTCCACTTTTCTTTGAAAGAAAATGTGGTTTTTAATCCAAATGACCTGATGTCAACAGCAGAAAACTTGTTTAACAAGTATGGGCATAATCAAATCATCATTTACGACGAGGCTAGGGGAGGGCTGGCGTCAGATAGGGCGATGGAAAGCATAAACAAGACGATGTCGGAATGGTTTGAGCAGTGCGGGCAGTATGGACATATCATTTTGTTAGTCCTGCCTAACTTTTTTAAGCTTCACGAGGACTATGCTGTTGCAAGAAGTCTGTTTCTTGTTGATGTCTATGCCAACAAGAGGCATCAAAGAGGTTTCTTTAACTTCTATAATGAAATTCAGAAGGAAAGACTATACTACTTCGGTAAAAAGAGGATAGGAGTTACTGCAAAGTATGCTGCGGCTAACGAAAGCTTCTGGGGAAAGTTCACTTCCTTTATGCCGTGGGATGTTAATGAGTATAACCGACTAAAGAAAGAAGCTTTGGGCAAATTAAAGCAGACGGCGCACCAAAAGAAGATGACAAGGCAAAGAAATGCAGCACTTTACCTAATAAAGAAGTATTCTGGATTAACAAACGATGCAATCGGGCAAGAGATGACACTTTTGTTAGGTTTGAAGTTTGATGGCGATTTTGTTTCACACGCAATCAGCTCAATTACCCTTCAAAACCCTGAATTAGACGATGTAAGTTAGGGCGAACTAATATCATTAACTATAAAGTATATACTATTCTATCCAAAGTGTCCTTAAAGTGTCTAAAAGCCTCAAATTTGAGCCTTTTAGACGTTAATGGGCATAATCATAGGCAAAAAACAATTAACTCGGGCAGATAACAATTAACTGCTGGCAAAAAACAATTAACTCCGATAATTGTATTTAATTGCTCGCACAATAGTGCGTTCAATTAAGAGCAAAAAAAG
>Ga0315288_10009195_pt1 | contig 12456 bp, 7 predicted proteins | sample YL17G11_20_MG_FD_203454 | JGI IMG/M metagenome (GOLD analysis project Ga0315288, IMG submission 203454) | Sediment microbial communities from Yellowstone Lake, YNP, Wyoming, USA - YL17G11_20 | ecosystem: Environmental > Aquatic > Freshwater > Lake > Sediment | place: USA: Wyoming | collected...
ACGACGACGCTGATCACGCCGACCATCGAGCTGGATTTCTCCCAGTCTGCACGAGATGTTGGCATGAATCAGACGGTGTACCTGTCGGCGGTGGTGACGACGACGGGCGGTCCGGTCGTCTATGGCTGGAGCTATGGCGACGGGCAGACCGGCAGCGGCAGCGCCGTGTATCACTCGTACACCAGCGGCGGCGTGTTGACCATCACGCTGCGGGTGTCGGATAGCTGCGGCTTTACGCAGGCGGCCAGCCATCCGATCACGGTTCACGTGCCGTCGGTTGACTTGAGCAAGACGGCGGTAGGCATCGCTCCGGCCGGCGCGCCTTTGACCTATACGCTCTGGATCACCAACACCGGCCTTAACGATCTATCGAACGTAATCGTGACGGACACGCTGCCCTCCTTCATCACAGGCGGCTATGCCGCGCCGCTGGTCAGCACCGGGACGATTGGCGCGGGGCAGGTGATCACGTGGGCGATTGGCGACGTGGCGAGCGGCGCGCAGTTTTCAATGACGCTCGTGGCGATGGTCGCCAGCCCGATCACCAATGGCATCGCTCTCACGAACAGCGCCTGGATCACCAGCACCGAGGGCGCGGGCGATTTCAGCATCGCCAGCACCGTCATCACCAGCACGCCGGTCTTGGTGATCCGCAAGAGCGCGCCCACCACGACCGCGCCCGGCTCGCCGCTCACCTACACGATTCGCTACACCAACACCGGCAACGGCAATGCGACCGGCGTCGTCCTCGCCGACGCGCTACCGATGAACATCAGCGGCGGGTATGCTTCGCCGACGCAATCCAGCGGCGCGATTGGCGCGGGCCAGGTCATCACGTGGAGTGGACTGAACGTGCCCGGCGCGGGAGGCGTCGGCTCGATCACGCTGGTCGTGACGGTGACGCGGCCTACGCCGAACGGAACGGTGTTGACCAACACGGCGACCATCACTTCCACCGATGGCGCGAACAGCGCCACCGGCCCGGTCACGGCGACGGTGGTCAGCTCGCCCGCGCTCGCCATCCGCAAGACCAGCACGCCAACCGGCAACGTCTCGCCGGGCGACTGGATCACGTACACGCTGGTCGTCACCAACACCGGCACCGAGGATACTGTCAACGCGACCATCACCGACACGACGCCGCTTTCGACGACCTTTATCGGCGCGGGCTTTATCTCGCCGGCCACCGGCAGCTTTAGCAATCCAGGCGTGGGCTTGACAGGCACGGTGGTCTGGCAGTTGACCGCGCCCATCACCACGCCCGGCGGCTCGGCGGCGGTGATATTCACAGTGCGCGTGAACAGCCCGTTGAACAACAGGACGCTCATCACCAACACGGGCTATAGCGCTACAGCGGTTGACGCGCCCACGCCGGCGATTGGCAGCCCGGTGACGCATACCGTCGTCGCGTTGCCGAACCTCGCCATCACCAAAGTTGCGTCATCGGCGGCGCCGGCCAACATGCCGTTGACCTACACGCTCCGCTACACCAACTCGGGCAATGGCAATGCGTTCGGCGTGGTCATCACGGATCGGCTGCCGCTGAGCATCACCGGCGGGTATGCTTCACCGACGCAATCCAGCGGCGCTATCGGCGCGGGCCAGGTCATCACGTGGAGCAATCTATCTCTGCCTGGCGATGGCGGCGCCGGCTCGATCACGCTCGTCGTGACGGTGGCCCGCTCGCTGATGACCGGCACCGTGTTGCTCAACACGGCGGGCATCACGTGCAGCGAAGGCGTGAGCGCCACGACCGGCTCGGTGGCCGTGACGATCTATCACGGCGCTCCGGCCTCGTTGGCGATCGCGCCGCCCGGCGTAACCGTCCAGGCCGGATTCACGCAGACGTATAGGGTGACCGGCACGGACGCATACAACAATCTCTGGGACGCGACGCGCGAGGTGACGTACACCGTCAGCGCGGGCGGAACCCTGGGCACGCCGCCGGGCAATAATGTGCTCACGGCCACGACGCCGGTCGGAGCGCACGTCATCACGGCGACGGCGCTCAACGGCGTCTCGATCACGACGACGGTTTACGTGACGGTCGGCACGCCGGTGAGCCTGACCATCTGGCCGCGCAACGCCAGCGCGACCGCCGGTGACTGGGTGAACTATACCGCGATTCTCACCGACGCTTACGGCAACTGGAAGTACGACCCGGTCTCGACGACGTTCACCTCGAATGGCGGCGGCGCTTTCAGCGGCGGCAATGTGTTCTCGGCCACGGTCGCCGGAACGTGGGTCGTCACCGGCACGCACGCGCCCGGCCGTGTGGACACGACGACGCTCACGATCAATCCAGGCCCGCTGGCGCAGTTGCGCCTGAGCACGCTGGTCACGCAGACGGCGGGCGAGCCGTTCACGTTGACGATCACCGCGCTGGATGCGTTTGGCAATGCCACGCCCGGCTCGGGCGTCATCTCGCTGACGGATTCCACGCGGACGCTGACGCCGGTAACGTGGAGCAGTTGGTCGGGCAGCATGATGACGCCGACGCTCGTCATCACGCGCGCGCTCGTCGGCGATCCCCAGGACACCCTTAAGGGGTGTCAGATCACGGCGACGGTGGCGGCCACGCCGACCATCTGGCGCGCCAGTAACCTGTTCACCGTTCTGCCGAATGTCCCGGCCAATATCACGCTGGCGGTGAACCCGACTGCTATCCCGCTCGCCGGGACGGCGCACCTGACGGCGACGGCGGTAGATGCCTATACGAACCTGGTCGTCAACGGGACCGTCGTCACGTTCACGACGACGGCGGGCGCGCTGCCCAACGCTCTAATGCAGTACACGACCACGACGGGCGCCGGAGTTGCGCTGGCCTTGTTGAGCGCGGACTGCGCGAGCCAGCCTGTGGTGGTACTGACGGCGCAGGCGGGCGCGGTGATGACGCAAACGAACGCCAGCTTTGTCTCGCCCGGCGTCCCGTACACTGTGACGCTTGGGCTTCAATCCGATACTTTGCCGGTGGGCGGAGTGACGACGACGCTCACCTCCACGGTGCGCGACTGCAGCAACAACTCGGTGGCCGACGCCACGCTGGTTGCGTTCACCATCGCGCCAATCACGGCGACTATCGCCCCGAGCAGCACAGGGACGTTGGGCGGCCAGGTGGCGGCCACGCTGACTTCGCCGATCAAGGCAGGCCGCTCGGTCATCACGGCGACCAGCGGATCGGCCTGGGCCAGGACCGTCGTGACCTTTACGCCGCTGTCGCCGTTTACAATGACCGTGTGGGCTGCGCCATCCATGGTCATGCCCCTGTCTAGCACGAGCGTGATTGCCAATGTGACCGACCTATATAGCAACGGCGTCGCCGATGGGACCCCCGTCACGTTCACGGCGGTCTTGGGGACCATCATGCCTGTCATCACGACGACGGTCAACGGGCGCGTGCCTGTCGTCTTTACCGCTGGCGATGTGGAAGGGACCGCCCTCGTCACCGCGACGGTGCGCTCTGACCTGTGGGCGACGACGACGATCAGCGTCAGCCGGAACCTAAAGTTCATCTATCTGCCGCTCGTGCTGCGGAATTACAGTCCCCCGGTGCCGGGCAAGAACCTGGTCGTGAGCAACATTACCACTGCGAGCAATCCAGCAAATGTCCGCGTAGAGATCAAGAACATGGGCGATGCGACGGTCACCGAACAGTTCTGGGTGATTCTCTACTTGGATCCCACGGCCAATATCACGATCAACAAATTCTGGTGGGAGGTCGGCTGCCCGTATTATGGCGGCGCGGCCTGGAAGGTCACGACGCCGCTCGCGTCGGGTCAGTCGTTGACGCTGGCGCCCGCGGATGCCACGCCGCCGTACCAGGGATTCTGGCCGCCGTCGTTCAATAACGGACAGCGCACCATCGCAGCGCAGGTGGATGGGTACTCGGACTCGGGCACAACCGGACTTGTGCAAGAGACGAATGAGGGCGATAATATACTGGTCAAGATATTCACCGTTCCGTAAATGCCGGTGTGGGGCAACCACAAGGGTTGCCCCACTTGAAAATTCACGCGAGGTCAGTATAATATAGGTGTTGGCGCAGGTGAAAGGGCAGGCAGTTCATCCACAAGGAGGGGCTTATGGGCGCGAGATCGTCTTTCAACTTTTTGGTCGTGGCGCTCTTTATCGCGGCGATAGCCTTGTTGCTTGGGGCTCCAGGGGCATTGGCGGGGCCGCTGGATCAGCCGCCTCCGCCGCCCCCACCGCCCCCGGGGACGGATACGGGTGGAAACGGCACGGGCTTTCTGGCCGAGCTGGAGGGGTACGTCTGGGAAAATGGCGACCCCCAAAAGCCGGTGAATGGCGTGGTGGTGCGCTTTACGAGCGACGGGATCAGCGTGGATGTCACGACCGACCCGCGCGGCCACTTTCAGTTCTTTAACCTCGGCCCCGATGTCGGCACGCTTGATTTGGCCGATAGCAAATGGCAGTCCGGGACGGGCGGCATCATCCTCCAGCCGCCGCCGGGGCGCAAGCTCAAGGCGAATTTGGCGGCGCTGCCCAAAGGCAAGGCGCTGCCGTCCCTAGTCACCTTGGCCTCTAGCGCGTCGTCCTCGCGCGCTGTCGCCGGGGAGACGGTCACGTTCAACCTCAAGGTGACCAACGGGACACAGGCGGCTATCTCTGGCCTGACGTTGGGCGATCAGCTCCCGGACGGGATGACGGTGCTGGGCGTGACGATGTCGCGCGGCGACGTGGTGGGCCGCAGCGCGAACGCCGTGACGGTGGACTTGAACGCGCTGGCGCCGGGCGATTCGGCCACTGTGACCATCGTGGCGCAGGCGGCGCAGAACGCCAAGACCTCCGTTTCGGCGAACCGGGCGACGGTATTTTACAGCGAGGGCCCGGCGGTGAGTTCCAGCGGCAAAGTGGGTGTGCTCAGCGGGCCGCAGGCGTTGCCTGTGACGGGCTTCGGCTTGCCGATTCTGGCGGTCGTCGTGTTGGCGGCGATCTTGGTCCTGGCGCGCAAGCTGCGAGTCAAGCCGACCGCGTAGCAGACCATCGAACCTGGCAAGGCCACCGTCAGTAGCGGTGGCCTTTTGTGTTATAATCGCCCGTCGAGGTGGTGCGCTATGTTGGACGATTACGCAGACAAACTGGCTCAACTGTTGAGCAAGATGACGACCGAGCAGGCGCATCAAGTTTGGCGTTTTGCCCAGTTCATCTACGAGGATCAAGAGCCGGAAGGGATGCGCGCGGGCGACGATCCGGTTGCGCGTTATCAAGAGTTTGCGCGATGGTGTCAGGCGCGGGGGATTGAGCCGGCTACGTTGGACGGTTGGGGCAAGGACGCCCGCGACAACACAAACCAGGCAACCACGGGAGACTAGTCGTGATCATTCGGACGCTGCCCGTCGGCCCGCTGCAAACCAATTGCTATCTCGTCGGCTGCAAAGAGACGCGCCTGGGCGCGGTGATTGACCCGGGCGGCGATGCGCCGGACATTCTAGCCGCCGCCGAGCAGGGCCAGTTAAAGATCCAGTACATCCTGCTGACGCACGCTCACTTTGACCACATCGGCGCGGTGGCAGAGGTCGCGCAGGCGACTGGCGCGCCGGTGGCGCTGCACCCGGACGATCTGCCGATTTTGCGGGCGCGGGGCGGCGCAACAATGTTTGGCATTTTCATCCGGCCCAGCCCCGATCCGAGCCTTGCGCTATTCGACGGCCAGGTGATCGAGGTCGGCGCGCTGCGGCTGCAGGTTCTCCACACGCCCGGCCACACGCCCGGTCACGTCACGTTCCACGCGGCGCAAGCTCGAGCCGCGTTCGATGGCGACGTGCTGTTTCAGATGGGCATCGGCCGGACGGATTTCCCCGGTTCCAGTTTCCACCAGTTGATGGACAGCATCCGCAACAAGCTGTTCACGCTGCCGGACGACACGATCATTTACCCCGGTCACGGCCCGGCCACGACCGTCGGCGACGAAAAGCGGGGCAATCCGTTCTTGGTCTAATCCGCATGATGCTCTGGCATCAGGCGAGCAAGGATAGCGGTTGCCTCTCCTGAATTGGCCGGCCGCACCCGTCCTCGCTCCGTCACAGTCGGCAGCGATTCAAAGGCAATGATGCGCCCATTTCGCGCGCAGCACGTGATGCGCAAGATGACTCCCCAGCGGCAATCAGCCGGATAAAGCTGATCGAACAACAGGTTGCCCAGGCTGTAGGCGACCAGCGTCTCTCTTACCCACTCGACCGGCTGCAAGACGTGCGGCCCGTGACCGATGACGAGGTCGGCCCCAGCGTGGGCTAACGCTTGTGCGATGGATTGCTGGCGCGGGCTGGGCGCAGCCTGGTATTCGCCGCCCCAATGCACGGAGACGATGACCAAATCAGATTGCTTGGCGGCTGCGCTCACCCTCTGGCTTGCCGCTTCAACATCCAGGGGAATGGTCGAATCATCGAACGCAAGCAGGTGATAGCGGAGGGAAGGGTAGGGCGGTTGGCGACTCGCCAGGCGACCTGTGTGCTGATTCGTCACGCCCACGATTTCTGCTGCGTTCAGCGTGTCCACCGTTTCGGCCAGCCCCGCCTCGCCCGCGTCCAGCGCGTGATTGTTCGCCAGCGAGACCGCGTCGAATCCGGCAGCGCGGAGCGCGGCGACTGACGCCGGCGTTGCGCGCAGATCGTATCCGTCGCGGATTTGCGGCGCGGTCGTCAGCGGCGATTCGAGATTGGCAAACGCCCAGTCAGCCGCGGCCAGCCAGGGACGCGCTTGGATGAACGCCGCCTCCCCATCCCCCTCCAGCGCCCGCGCCACGCCGCGCCCCAACATCACGTCGCCGCCGAAGGCGAGCGTGAACGCGGGCGGCGCAGATTCCCCCGGCAAGCAAGCCAGAAACAAGCCAACGAGCAACCAGGCGACGACGAAGGACGAATAACGAAGGACGAAAGAAGCATCGGTCTTTCGTCCTTCGTCTTTCGTCAGATGTTTTATCGGGCGATAAAGCTTGATGTCCACTGGGGTTGAGGAGGCGCTTGACCGGCCTTGACCTTGACGCGCCAGGATTCGTCGGTCAGTCGGTCGTTCATCGGCCAGGGGAACTCGTAGTAAGAAAAGACGCCGCCTTTGGCAATGTTCAGGCCGCCCTTGCCGTTGGGCACGACGGCATAGATTTCAAAGATGCGACCGGTGGCTTCTTCCAACACCTGGCCGTTGGGATCGGTCGCCACGTCGGCTACCAAGGCCGCTTGATCGTCCTCGCTAAAGAACGGCCGGCCTTCGCCCTGCGGATCGGCGGCGGCTAGCGTCATCGCTTCCAACTCGCCGCCGAAATACTTGAGCCGCTCATAGTCGCCCTGGCTCAAGGGCTTGCCGGCCAGCTCGTCCTGCGATACCTTTAGCAGGAAGGACAGCAGGTCGTCCAGGCGCGTTAGATTGGCTTTAGTGTTCTCGGTCAACAGGTTGCGGCTCTTGAGTCCGTCGTGGGTCATGCGCGCCAGCGTGAGCAGGCGCGCGTAGGCTTCCGGGTTCGGCTCGACCCAACTGCGTGGCGGCTCCGGTTCCTCTCCTCCGCCGCCCATCTCGGCCATCACCTGCTTGGCGTAAAGGATCGTGTCGTGCTTTAGCTCCGTCCACGAGCCAAGCGCAGTGTGAAGGTCTTTGCGCGTCCACGCCTGCGTTTGCATGAAGGATGGATAGGGGGAGCCTTTGGGCTCAACCAGCGGTTGCAGCGCGTACAACCAGCTCCAATAAAGGTTCTGCGTCCACGAATCAGTTTGCAGCGCCGAGACTTGTTTGCGCACCTTGTCCATTTGTTGAGGATAGTTGGTGTAAGCTGTCTCGCCCATCTGCTCGAGGATCGTGAAAGCTTCTTTGGAGCCCATCGCCGCCATCACGTCGAGGCCCTTGGGCAGCCAGCGTTCCTTGCCTTGCTGGCCCACGTTGCGCCAGATGAGTTGCTGGAAGATGTACGCATCCAGCGTAAAGCGTTGCCCCATGAAGCGAAAGCCCTGCGTCACCTGCGCCTTGTCCTCCCAGATGTAGACCCACATCGAGTTGACCTGTGGCGGCGGCAGTTGGCGAGCAGCCTGGAGGAACGTATCCAGCTTGGCCTTGTCGGCGATGGCTGAAGGTTGGGCGCTAGCGCCATAGATGCTTTCCCACAGCGCGCTGTATTCGTAAATGCCCAGGTCGTCGGCTTTGCCGACGATAAACACGGTCGGGTCGTACACGCGCGCCCAGATTTCGGCGGCGGGCTTGCCAGCCACTTTGGTATTCCGTAAGATGTAGGTGATGAGCAGTGCCATGCGCGTCTCGTCGGGCTTTTGCAAGCGCAGGTTGATGCGGCCATACCACATCATCACGCGAAAGTAGCGTTGCAGTTGCTCACTGCGGGTATAGTGGCCGCGCGGGACATATTGCGAATAGTCTTCGCACAGGCAGGCTTGATCGCGGCACTGCGGCGGCGGATTCGTGTCGCAAGGATTGCAGCCTGGGGGGCAGTCCTGGCTAAAGATCGGGCTGCCGCTCACTCCCCCGTGCGCCTGGATCAGTTCCAATTCCTTCTTGACCAGGCCGGCTACCTCGGACGGGATCGCCGCGCCTGGGTTGATGAGATTATCGGCCACGACGAAATAGGCCCAGACGCGCAGCGCGATTTTTTCCATCTCGCTGCCTCTGAGCTTGCCGTAGAGGTCTTGCGCCGATGCGACGCAGGCGCGGGTCAAGGCGGCAATATCGGGCGCGAAGCGCTCGCGCTCCAGGTCGCGCAGCATCTTGTCAAAGATCAGATGGTAGACGTGGTAAACCGAATCGGTGGTGACAAAGACGGGCAGCTCTTTGTAGCGCACGTCTTCATAGACCTGAAAAAACTCGCGCCAATCGCCGGGCGCGACGACGAACCCGTTTTGCGTCAAGAGCTTGGCCTGCGCCGGGCTGAGCTTGAACTGGCCGTAATTGCTCACCGCCGCTGGGTCCACGGGCAGTGAATAACCCTGGTATTTTGCGGGCAGGTTCACCGAGATTTTCTTGTAGGTGGCAAAGCCCTGTCCGCGCACGTTGGGCGGCGGAGTCATGGGCACGACGGCTGCCTTGGTCGGTGTAGGTGGAGCCGTGGGGCGCGGCGCGGTTGGCTGGCCGGGCCGGGCCGTGGCGGAGGGCGTCGTCAGGAATGGCGTTGGTTGGGGCGCGTTGCAGGCCAGGATGGCGAGGATGAGAAACACAATGGTAAGCGTGGGTTTCGTTTTCATCGGGAACCTCCATGCGCGAGACGAAAGATCAATCCCCTCCTCTACGCTGCGGGGGCAGGTGACGAAGGGCAAGTGGGACATTCGTTCTTTGTCGTCAACGGACAAGCACATCAAGTATACTGTCACTATCGGCATCGGTCAAGCAAAGCTGATGCAAGATGCCGGGAGACGAGCGCCATTCCAATGTGAAACCAAAGCCGTTCCACTTCCACACCCCCACGCGAGTGGCGAGGCCATCGCGGCCAGTGGTATAGTCGCTCTCCAGCGCCACGACTTCGTTGCGGCGGTCGCCGTCTACGTCGCCGACGGCCATGGCCAGGAGCGGCGCGGGCAACGCGGACCCGGCCCAGACCTGATGCCCGTCGAGCGGGTCGAGCAAAATGAGATGACAACTATCGCCGGCTGCATCGTGAAAATCGGCGATGGGACTGGCAGCGGAACTCCATCGCTGGATGGGCCAGTCGCGCCAGGGCCGCCAGACCACGAGCGTCCATTCGGGGAGGTCGTCGCCGGTCACATCGGCCAGTGTGGAGGCGGTGATGCGCCACGCGGGTTGAGTGAATGGAATGGGAGATGTTGAGACGGGGGGACAAGGAGACAAGGTGACAAGGGGAGTAAAGGAACCTTCTCGAAGAGCATAAACCCGCCAGGGCGTGGGAGGCGCGGAACACGGGAGCGATGCGAGGAGGACGAGCGCGACAATCGTGGTCGCGCCTCGGATGGTTTGCCACACCTTACTGAAATCGCGGGTATTCGCTGACATGTTTCCCGTCATTGGCTTAAAAGCTCGCCGCGGTCGGCTGCGATTATAGCTCAGTTTCTGCAAAGGAATAGGTTCGAGTTCGTGAGCGTGGGGCCAAGGCCGCTTGCGCAATTAGAGTGCGCCCGGCGCCTGGCGGGGTCGTGCCTTCAGCGGGTTTTCCGGCCAAGCCTCTGTTCTCGAAGGGGAAACATGCCTCAACGCGAAACGCTCCCAGTTCCTAAAGCCCGTGGTGGGCCGGGGGCTGGCCCCGCGCGCGACGCGTCAGCACAAAGTCAAGCCGACGAATACTTGACAGTGAGAATTTAATAGAATACAATGCAACCCATCTGACAAGGGCAGTGTGCCACGACTTGCCCGTTTGCTTTTGCGCTCCCCATTGGCCTGGAGGTCTAGTTTTGCTTTTCCCTCCTCACCGTCGCGTTGCGGTTGGCGTCTGGAAAAAACCATGATAGACAGTGATTCGAGCCGCGGAAAAATCAAAATCCTGCTGCAGCAGATGAGCCGGGTGCGGCAACGCGCGAGTCACTCGAGGCCGGCCGAGCCTCACGGCGACACCCTCTCGGCCAAGTCGCAGGCTGTCGTCGAGCGCAAACGCCTGGAGGAAGCGCTGCGGGCGAGCGAAGACAATTGCTGTCGGCTCGCCGAGCTTTTCCCGGGTTTGATCGGCGTCCAGGTCAAAGACAGGCTGGTCTCGGTCAACGCGGCCGGGGCCAAGTTGCTCGGCGCGGCGAGCCAGGAACAGTTGATAGGAAAACCCGTCACGGATTTCGCGCATCCCGATTGCCGCGAGGCCCTCGCCGAGCAAATCCGGCAAGTGAGGGAACGAGGCGCCGAGTCGCCTCTGGTTGAAGAAAAGTGGGTCCGGCTCGACGCGGCTGTGATAGACGTAGAAGTGGCCGCCGTCCCCTTTACTTACCAGGGCCAACTGGCCGTGCAGATTGTCGCTCGCGATCTCACGCTGCGCAAGCAGGCCGAGGCCGCGCTGAGGGAAAGCCGAGAACGCCATCGCCGGTTCGTCGAGTTGTCCCTCGACTTGATCGGCGTCGAAACGGCGCGCACAGCCGAGTTGCGCGCGGCCCGACGCCGCGCCGAAGAGGCCGACCGGCTAAAGTCGCGCATGCTCTCCACCGTCTCGCACGAGCTGCGCACGCCGCTGACCTCGATTCGGGGGCAGATCACGACGCTTTTGGATTACGCCGAGCACATTGACCTGGAACAGCAATTAGAGATATTGCGTCTGGCCGATAGCGAGGCGGCCCGGTTGGACGAGCTGCTCAGCCATTTGTTGGACATGTCGCGCCTGGAGGCGGGGATGCTGCGCGTCGAGCCGGTGGCGACCGATTTGCTGCCTGTCTTGCAAGAGGCCGTGACCCTGATTGCGGCCCAAGCGCCTTCCCATGCGATTGTCACTGATTTGCCGGCCACGCTGCCGCTGGCGCAAGCTGACCGGCGTCGGGTGATGCAGGTGATGAGCAACCTGTTGAGCAATGCGGTCAAATTCTCGCCCCCCGGCACCACGGTCACCGTCAGCGCCGATGTGTACCCGGCGACTATTGTCATTCACGTGCGCGACCAGGGGCTGGGCATTGCATCGGAAAACCTCCCCTTTATTTTTGATCGTTTTTACCGTGTGGAAGAATACCAAGTGCGCACCAGCGGCGTGGGCCTGGGGCTGGCAATTTCCAAAGGACTCGTCGAAGCGATGGGCGGCCAGATCGGGGTCGAAAGCCGGGTCGGACAGGGAAGCGTTTTTTCTTTCAGCCTGCAGCGCACACAAGGAGTCAAGGATGGCGACATATACGCACATTCTGGCCATTGACGACGAGCCTGGCATTTTGCGCTTTTTGCAATACAACCTCCAACTGGCCAACTATACGGTGCAGACGACGGCGCTGGGCGCGGAGGGGCTGCGGTTGGCTCTGGAGGCGGCCCCGGACTTGGTGCTGCTGGACTTGCGATTGCCGGACATGGATGGGCTGGACGTGCTGCGTCGGCTGCGACGGCAGTCGCAGGTGCCGGTCGTCATCTTGACGGCGCGCGACGACGAAGAGAGCATGGTCGCCGGCCTCAAGCTCGGCGCCGACGATTACCTGGTCAAGCCTTTCAGCGGGCGCACGTTGCAGGCGCGGATCGAAGCGGTCTTGCGTCGTTACCAGCCGGCCGCGTCGTCGCCGTCGGCGACGCCGGAAAAAAAGACGACGTTCCAGTCCGGCCTGCTGTTCGTGGATGCGGCGAACCGGATGGTGACGCTGAATGGCGCGCCGGTGAGCCTGACGCCGACCGAGTTTGCTTTGCTCTCCGAGTTGATTGCTTATCCTGGCAAAGTCCGCCTGCACGGCGACTTGCTGGACGCCGTATGGGGGTCAGAGTATCGAAACGACGCGACCATCTTGCGCGTCACCATTTACCGTTTGCGCCAAAAAATCGAGCCGGACATGGCGAATCCCATTTTTATCCGCAACGAGCCGGGTGTGGGATACGTGTTCATGTCCGAGACGC
>Ga0315288_10009197_pt1 | contig 12454 bp, 13 predicted proteins | sample YL17G11_20_MG_FD_203454 | JGI IMG/M metagenome (GOLD analysis project Ga0315288, IMG submission 203454) | Sediment microbial communities from Yellowstone Lake, YNP, Wyoming, USA - YL17G11_20 | ecosystem: Environmental > Aquatic > Freshwater > Lake > Sediment | place: USA: Wyoming | collected...
TGTTAATCTGTGGTTTGGATTACTGAAATAATATGAAAGAAGAAATCAAAGTAGAAGAAATTATAAAAGATACCGCAATCCCGGATGAGTTGCCGATTTTAGCAATCAGAGGTGGAGTAACTTTCCTAGGGGTCATCACGCCGCTGATTATCTCGACCACTCGTGCGTCTAAACTAATCGATGATGCTTTGATTGGTAACAAATTAGTGTGTGCGGTTAGTCAGAAGAATCAGGATATCGAAGAAGCCGGTCCGGATGATTTACATCGGGTAGGCACTGTTTCCTATATCCTGAAAATGCTTAGATTTCCTGATGGAACAATCAGAATTTTACTTTAGGGTTTAAAACGGGCTCAAATTAATGGTTATACTCAGAAAGACCCATATCTCAAAGCAAATATCACAACCGTTATTGAAAAAGAGCAGAAGGATATTAGCACTGAAGCTTTGGTGCGGAATATTGTCAGCATGTTCCAGAAAATAGCTGACCTTGCACCGTATTTACCTGAAGACTTGTCAACCGTCATTATTAACCTTGATTCTTCTTCAAAACTGGCTGATTTTATTGCTCATTATATAAATATTTCGCTGGAAGAAAAACAGAAACTGTTAGAAGTTTTTGACCCAGCCGAGCGACTTTCACAGATCGTGCCATTACTCTCAAAAGAAATCAGCATTCTGGAATTAAGTGCAAAAATCCGTGAGCGGGTCAAAGGTGAATTAGATAAAGGACAACGAGATTACGTCTTAAGAGAACAATTAAAAGCAATCCAAAAAGAGCTCGGTGAAACCGATGAACTGACTGCGGAAATTAATGAACTCAAAGACAAGATTGAAAAAGCAAAGATGCCTAAGGAAACTTATGATGTTGCAATAAAAGAAGTCAACCGTTTATCTCGAATGTCAGTGCAGGCAGCGGAATACACCGTTGTCAGAACTTATCTCGATTGGCTGATTAATTTACCTTGGTCAGTTGTCAGTGAAGACAATTTAGATATTAAGCGTGTAAAAGAAATTTTAGACGAAGACCATTACAATTTAACCAAAGTCAAAGAACGTATCTTAGAATATCTTTCGGTTAAGAAACTTCGTAAAGATTCGAAAGGACCAATCTTATGTTTTGTTGGACCACCGGGAGTTGGTAAAACCTCATTAGGACGTTCGATTGCGCGTGCTCTGGGTAGAAAATTCATCCGATTCTCATTAGGTGGTATTCGCGATGAGGCAGAGATTCGCGGGCACCGCAGAACTTATGTCGGCGCATTACCCGGCAGAATTATTCAGGGCATCAGAAATGCCGGAACCAATAATCCGCTATTTATGCTTGATGAAATAGATAAAGTGGGAACCGATTTTCGTGGCGACCCATCATCTGCATTGCTCGAAGTCTTAGACCCGGAGCAAAACTTTTCATTTTCTGACCATTATCTGGAAGTCCATTTTGACCTATCCAAAGTAATGTTTATCACGACGGCTAATATGGTTGATACGATTATTCCCGCATTAAAAGACCGTATGGAGATAATTGAACTTCCTGGTTATATCGATGATGAAAAAATGCTCATTGCAAAGAATTTTTTAATTGCCCGTCAACTTAAAGAAGCCGGACTTACGAAAAAAGATATAAAATTCTCAACTAACGCTTTACAAAAGATAATTTCTGAACATACCCGTGAGGCAGGGGTTCGTAATTTAGAGCGGGAAATTGGTTCGGTTATGCGCAAGATAGCCCGCGGTTATGCTGAGGGCAAGAAAAAGAAGGCGACCATCACTCCGAAAAATGTGAATAAATATTTAGGTCCGAAAAAGTTTTTTTCTGAAGTTGCCGCACGGCAGGGGATAGCTGGAGTTTCAACCGGTTTAGCGGTTACACAATTTGGTGGTGAGATTTTATTCATAGAAGTAACCAAGATGAAAGGACAAAAAGGATTATTATTGACAGGCTCGTTAGGTGAGGTGATGAAAGAATCAGCTCAAGCTGCATTATCTTATATACGAAGTAATGGTAAAAGATTTAAAATTGACGAAGACTTTTTTACCAATGCAGATGTTCATATCCATATCCCAGCCGGTGCAACTCCCAAAGATGGTCCGTCCGCTGGTATCGCAATTTCTTCAGCTTTACTATCTTTGTTAAAGAATAAACCAATCGACCCGCATATCGCTATGACCGGTGAAATAACTCTGACTGGTCGAGTATTACCGGTTGGTGGAATCAAAGAAAAAATTATTGCCGCTAATCGTGCTGGAATTAAGACCATAATCTTACCAAAAGAAAATAAGAAAGACTTGGTTGAAATACCCGAAAGAGTAAAAAGGAATCTAACCTTTAAATTCGTTCATTCCATAAAAGACGTTCATTCCTTGTTGTTCAATCAGCGAAAAGCAAATCACTGATAAAATTACGCATTCAGAATCCAACCCAACCGATGCTCGATATCATACCATCGTTTCATTAGCATGATTTTATATAGGAGAGTTTGGTAGTCAAGTAATCCCTTTTTACAAGTCAGCGTATTATGTTATGGGGTCGGTGTGGCGAGAGTGAAGGTGATATTGTGAATTTTCTCTAAGGTATCTCGGTTAAGTTGTTTTATATGGGTGCTAACCTAAACGAGAAAAATGTTAGTTAAAACTAACATTTTTATCAAGGCAAAATTTTATCTAACTTCTTGTTTTATTTGGTCTTGGTTAAAATTCTGCTAAAACAGGGGTATAGTATAGGGTATCTACTTGAGTGTATCTTTAGAAACGTGATTGATTGTTAATTTGAAGCTGGTTCTGGTGTTTGATTCTATCTATAAGATGAGTATATAATTGAATATATTAACCGACATCTAATTAAATATCTAATGCGGATGATATAGAGATTTCTAATCGGGTATGTATCAGAGGTCATATCACGTAGTATAAGAGTCAGTTAAACAGGTAATATAATAGGTATATAAAGACGGATTAAACCAGAGGATATATAACCCCACAAGAAAAAATCCAAAATATTAGCGAAACTATGCGGGTTAATTAATATATTTTCATATATACTCATATATGCATATATTATACATGAATAATAATTTTTGTTAAGAAAAAAATACACAAGGTTAAAATTTTACAATACGACTCTTAAATTAACGATAACAATAATGTATAATTGGCACGTCCTTTGGACTCGCAATGACACCTAACACTGTGTGTATCCGTGTCAATCTTTGTTTGTCAGTGGCTTATTAATTCTTTTCCTGTCTTATAAACTTCAAAGATTTTGTTGTCCGTAGTTGTAATAGGGTCTTGGTCAAGCACAATAAAATCAGCCTGGTAGTTTTCTTTTATCATACCGATTCGGTCTTCAGCAAATACTGAATAAGCACCATTTTTGGTAAACATTTTTAATGCTTCAGTAGAAGAGATACTAAATTTTTTATTGGGTAAATTGACTGCTGATTTTATGCCTAATAAAGGGTCAACGGGTGTTATCGGTGAATCAGAACCACCTGCAATAATTATCCCTGCATCAATCAGTTTTCTTAAAGGATTGGTCTTTCGCCATCGTTCACCAAGACGTTCGGCATACATCTTATCTTCACCGCCCCAATAGTATTCAAATGCTGGCTGGGCACAAACAATTAGTCCTAAGTTTTTGATTCGTGCTATTAAATTATCATCTAATAGTTCGCAATGTTCAATCCGATGTCTTAGCCGATTATTTTTAAGAAACTTTTCAAAACATCGGACAACCTGCTCTATCGCTCTATCACCAATCGCATGAACCGCGGTCTGTAATCCATTTTCATCTGAATCTTGATAAAATTGTTCAAGTTCCTGGTCAGTGAGATATAAGACACCACGGTTACCTGCTTCATCTGTGTAATCTTCTCCTAACGCAGCAGTATGTGAGCCGAAAGAACCATCAATCAATATACAACCACCAATCCTTGTCAATCCTATTTTTTTGACTCTTGTAATATCTTTAGTCTGATAAAATGGAATAACTTCAATCGGTAATTTCGCTTGATTTTCTAATAATAGTTCGCAGGTTATATTATCAACTTCTGTACCAAGCATTGTAACCATTGTTGTTATACCAACTCGGATTGCTAATTCACATGCTTTATAAAAAGCTTCCAGTCGGATATCCGAGTTTATCTTTTTCGTAAAATAGCGAGCAGTATATTCATACGCTTTACCACGTAAGACACCAGTCGGTTCTTTATATTCATCGAGGTCTAAACCTTTTTCTAGAGTTTTATCTTTAGTTGCAAGTATTTCTTCTAAACCTTTTGTATTAACTACTCCAGAATGTCCATCAATACGATATAAAAGAAGCGGATAATCTTTTATTATCCTATCCAGCTCTTTGCGATTTGGATAACACTTTTCTTTAATATTATCCGGTTCAAAGTTGTATACAACTAAAAATCGATGTTCTTGTGCTATGCTATATGCAGAAGATATTTTGTCGAATATCTCTTCGAGTGAATGAAATTTAGATACTTCAGGAAATATTTGCTGTAAACCTGTTCCAAGGATATGGGTGTGTGAATCAATAAAACCTGGTATAATATATTTATCCGTGTATGAAACTACCGGGATATTATAGGGGAGAAGCTTAGAAGAAAGTTCTCTAATTTTGCCATCTTCAATCAACATCGAGTTATAGATACTGTCATTATCGTCTAATGTGTAAATTTTGTTTGCGTTTATAATAAATGTTTTAGTATTCATTGATCAAAAATTAACTATCACCTTCATTTTGGTACTATTTTCGCAATTGACTCAACATGAAATGTCTGCGGGAACATATCAAATAGTTCGATCTCGGTTGTTTTGTAACCTAAATTATCTAAAATCGCTAAGTCACGGGCTAAGGTTGTGGGATTACAGGAAATGTAAATAATCTGTTTTGGTTTTAATTTTATGATATCAATGAGAAAATTTTTTAGGCAACCTTTGCGAGGCGGGTCAATAATAATCGTATCAATTCTGTGGTAATTTTTTATTTCCCGCTCAACTGGGGCAGATATATATTCAATATTTGTAATATTATTTAAGGCAAGATTTTCTTTTGCATCCTGTATTGTTTGTTTTTCCAGTTCAACGCCGAAAATTTTATTTGCCTTGTCCGCAATCATTATTGAAAGTAATCCCACACCACAATATAAATCTAATATGGTATCAGAAGGCTCTACGAGTGCCCGTAATTTTTTTATTAAATTCTCGGATTGGGTGGTATTAACCTGGAAAAATGCATTGGCGGAAATCTTGAATTTCTTATCTAAAATATGCTCATAACAAAAATCTCTGCCCGATAGCAACTTATTTTTCCTGCTTAATATTCGATTTGTTTGTTCAGGATTTATATTCTGCACTATACCAATAATATTATTGAATTGGTTGGGGAGAGGCTGGTATAATTTTTCATTAAGAGTATCGGTTCGAGTGACAAATATTATCAAAATCTCGCCAGTTCTTTGTCCCTGACGAATTACGATATGACGCAAATTACCAGTATGCTTGGTCTCGTCATATATTGATTCTTTGGTATTTTTTAACTGTTCTTTTATCGCGGACCGAATCTTATCAAAAACCGGGGGGTGCAATAGACACTCTTTGATATCGACAACTTTATGAGTTAATTGTTGATAAAATCCTATTTTTTGTCTGTACCGACTTAATGGATACTGGGTTTTATTACGATAATTAAATGGAGCAGATGGAGTAATGTTGACTGAGTTTAAGGGAGAGATATGACCGATGCGTTGTAATGATTCGAGAACAAACTGCTTCTTTATTTCTAATTGTGAATTATAATCAATATGCTGTAACGAACATCCGCCACAGGTTCCAAAATACGGACAAGAAGGCTGGGTTCTAATCGAAGAGGGCTGGATGATTTTTTTAATTCGAGCTGTATAATAATCTCGGTTCTTTTCTTCGATTTTTACTAAAAGATTATCACCAGGTGCGGAATAGGGAACAAAGACCTTTATACCTTCATATGTACAAATTCCATTGCCGCCATAAACAATTTTTTCGATGTTGCAAATAAATTCAGTTATCATAGTTTAAAAATGGGGACCTGTGTAATTTACAATTAATTTAATCGATATGTTGATTAAGAGTATTTGTTGACATAATGATATTTAAGATTTACCAGGTAGTAAGAACATTTTTGAGGATTTCCTGCGAAAGTTTTTCAATTGCTTTACCAATACCTTGTTCTTCTGTTTCAGTCTTGGTATCGTAAGTTATCCAGGTTGATATATTACCTTTAGTCAATGATTCGGATTTACTTTTATCTTCAGCATTTATTTCAGCCGCTAAAGTAATCTTCCAAGCAATAACATCTTGATTCGCAGTATATGATTGAGGGGATTTTTCGTAATTGGTAATTTTACATTCTAAAACAAGATTTGCCCGGTCCAGAGTAGTAATCTTAAGATTGCGGTCTTTGGTAAAGTCTTCGCTTAACTGTTCGGTTAATAATTCGCCGAGTCCGGGTTTAATCGTTTCATTGCCAACAACTGGAATGGCAATTGATTTTAAATGCGAAGGTAATATTGACCTTGTTGAATAACCGCAACAAGCAATAATAATGACAATAACGAAGGTTAGATAATTTCTCACCATTAATCTATATAATGCCGAACTTATCTGTAATGTCAAGACTTTTCAGACGAAAGTCCTGAAAAACTAACCACGAAAACACGAAAAAATCAAAGGTATGAAATGATAAAAACAAAGAATAATGATATTAAATTTCTTACATTTTTCGTGTTTTCTTAAGTTTCGTGTCTTAGTGGTAAAAAAGGACTTTTTCAGAATTCTCTTCGATATTGACATAAATTTTATTTCGTATATATTTAATATATGAATACCGAAAATAATAAATTTCTAGCAGCAATTGGGTATCTTCCATTTTTTTGCTTTTTACCAATCTATTTAGCACGAGAGGATGAATTTGCTCAATTCCATGGAAAACAGAGTTTAGTGTTAGTGGCTACTTATATCATTATTTCGCTGGGTTTATGGGTAATATCACTAATATTTGGTGGGATTTTAGGACACATTTTACTTATTGGTTTTGTGTTTAAAATGATTGCTTGGGTCTCACATAATTTATTGGGAACAATAGTGGGAATCTTTTATGTAATCTTAATAATTATCGGATTTATCTACACTATTTCAGGTCATACATGGGAAATACCGTTTATTTCAAGTTATGCTAAGAATCTTAAAATATAAGAGTTCATAACAACAATAGAATAGAGTAGAGCTTTAACACATTCTGACAGGATTTTCCGCATGTAATTTTTATTCAGATATACTTCTGATAATTAGCCTTATGTAAACTACGAGAAAAATCAAAACTATGTTTTTTAGTTTCATCTTCTCCTCTTTTTGGATTATATCTCTTTGGATTAGTCTTTAAGTGTTTCGTAATTTGGAGCTTCTTTAGTGATAGTTATATCGTGAGGATGGCTTTCTTTTAAGCCAGCATTGGTTAAGCATAAGAACTTGACTTTGCTTTGAAGTTCTCTTATAGTTCTGGCACCGCAATAACCCATGCCAGCTCTTAAACCACCAATTAATTGAAAAACCATATCACTGACTTTACCGCGATAAGGAACTCTGCCTTCGATTCCTTCGGGTACAAATTTCTTAGCATTTTCCTGAAAATAACGGTCAGCTGAACCTCTTTTCATTGCATCAATTGAACCCATTGCTCGATAGATTTTGTACCGTCTCCCCTCTAATATCATCTCTTCACCAGGACTTTCCACGGTACCTGCAAATAGATTACCAATCATCACCGATGAAGCACTGGCTGCTAATGCTTTAACAATATCTCCAGAAAATCTAATGCCACCATCAGCAATAACTGGAATGTTTCTTTTGCGTGCTTCTTTTGTGCAATTTATGATTGCAGTGAATTGGGGAACACCAATACCTGCGATTACCCGGGTTGTACAGATTGAACCTGGTCCAATACCGACCTTTATGCCATCTATATCTAATCTTAACAGTTCTCTAACTGCTTCAATTGTTGCAACATTTCCTACTACAATCTGGATACTGGGAAACTTTTTTCGTAATAGTTTGGTTAATTTAATTACTCCCAAAGAATGAGCATGAGCAGTATCAATTACTAAAGCATCAACCCCGGCATCGACTAAAGCCTGGCTTCGTTCGATACTATCTTTACTCACTCCAACGGCGGCCGCAGCTCGAAGTCTTCCCAACTTATCAATCGTGGAATTAGGGTATTCGTGTTTTTTAATAATATCCTTAATTGTGATTAATCCCTTAAGAGTTCGTTTTTTATCAATAATTGGTAATTTCTCAATTTTATATTTCTTTAATATTATTTGTGCCTGGTCTAAAGTAGTTCCGACTGGTGCAGTTATCAGATTATCCTTAGTCATCAAATCTTTAACTTTCTTTTTAAGATTGGTTTCAAAGATAATGTCACGTTTTGTTATAATGCCGATAAGTTTGCCCTGCACATCGGTTACTGGTAAACCAGAGATGAAATACTGCTCCAGTAAACTTTTGGCGTGTTCGAGAGTATTGTCAGAATTAATTGTAACCGGGTCAAGAATCATACCACTTTCGGCTCTTTTGACTTTTACTACTTCAGATGCTTGATTTTCAATACTTAAATTCTTATGGATAACACCAATACCACCCGATTTTGCTAAAGAAATAGCCATTTTTGATTCGGTAACTGTATCCATTGCAGCACTTACTAATGGGATATTTAAAGTAATTCCACGGCTGAATCGCGTTTCGGTATTTACATCTTTGGGTAGGACTTTCGATTTTTGAGGTATAAGTAAAATATCATCAAAAGCGTATGCTGGTTTTATTTTCATATAGTTATTTTGCCTTCTCCTCTACTTGTTTTTTTATTCAGTTATTAGTTCAAATTTTATTTCTGGCGGAATTTGCAGGGTTGACAATACTGAACAATATTTGTCACGGGAAAGTTCCAGTGCTCTTTGCACATCGGCTTGTAATACTTCCTTATTAGTCTTTATTTTTAATGTAATATTTGTATATCGTTTAGGATGCTCATTTGCCCTCTCACCTTCAATCGTAACAACCATATCTTTTAAATTGACGCGCTTTTTCTGAAGAATAGAAACCATATCTAATGCCATGCAACCGCCTAAGGAAACTAAAATTAAATCGACGGGTTGAAAACCAGTCTCAGTGCCGCCAATTTCTGCTTTTATATCTAAAACTAAACTATGCTTATTTTCGTCATTAACAACGAATCTTAAACCGTCAATCCATTTTAATTCGACCTTTTGCATGTTATTGTTTTAATAGTTCAATAACTTTCTTTTGTAATGAATCAATATTTTCTTCGCTAAATCCAACTTCACGAAATGCGATTTTGCCCTTTTTATCAAATATTACAAGGGTTGGGATACCCTGAACATCGTATGCTTTTGCCAGTTGCTGGTCACCATACAAAATCGGATAAGTAATTTTGTTTTCTTTTACAAAAGGCGGTAATTTATCTTTTTCCTGGTCTAAGGAGATTCCCAGAACTAAAAGCCCTTGGTCTTTATATGTGTCATACATTCTGACTAAGTGCGGGATTGCAGCACGACACGGTCCACACCAGGTCGCCCAGAAATCAATTAAGACAACTTTACCTTTTTGTTCGGAAAGGGTTATTTTTCCGCCACCCATCTGCTCTAAGGTAAAATCGATTGTTTTTCCTACTGGTTTTGTTGATGATTTAGGACTACTGCAATATGAAAATAATAAAAAAATCGGGATTAAAGTTATGATTACTTTTTTCATTTTAGCTCCGTTTGTCTATTGTATTACTTTTTTTATGCGGTCAATCAGAAATCCCTTAGGAACGGCGCCAACTACCGTGTCAACAATTTGACCGTTCTTAAAGAATAACAATGCAGGAATACTCATGACGGAGTATTTTGCGGCAAGTTCTCCATCTTTATCAACATTTATCTTGCCGACTTTTAATTTACCAGCATATTCTTGAGCGAGTTCGTCGACGACCGTTGCGAGTATTTGACAAGGCATGCACCAGGTTGCCCAAAAATCAATTAGTACCGGTATTGGAGATTCTAATACTTCTTGTTTAAAATTTGTTTCGGTAATTTCCAATGCCATAAACAATTATACAGAGAAATATTTATGTGTCAAGGTGAACTAAAAGCTCCTTGGAACTATTGATTGGTATAGCACCTAATGCAATGATTCTTTCATCCATTGAAGAGTTAATACCTTTATACAAAAACACTTTTTTACCCTGTTCTTTAGCCTGTTCCACCGTATTTACGGTTCCGCCACTGTCGCCGGATTCTACCACTAAGATAAAATCGGAAAGTGCGCTCGTAATACGATTACGCGCTAAAGCATTACCGACAGACCATTCATCCAATGGAAAAAATTCGGAAATGATTGTTGCCTGACGGAAAAATTCCTCGGTGATTTGTGATAATTCTTCACGTATCCGGAACTTCATAATTCCAGTCGGTAAAACAGCAACTGTTTTTCCTTGCGCAATCACTGCACCATAATGGGCGGCAGTATCAATACCTTTAGCATAACCACTTACAATAATGTAACCCTGCTTGGACAGTTCGGCGGCAAACTCAGTCGCTTTTTCTTGACCAAATTGTGATGTATCCCGAGTACCAATTATCCCAACACTTCTCCCCTCTGGTATATCTTTCAATAAAAAAATTATTGGCGGGCGAATGGAAATAGTTCTTAGTTGTTTCGGGTATTCCGAGTCAAGAAAAGTAATGACTTTTATATTTCGATTTCGCAGTTGTTCTAAGATAATATCAATTTCGTTCAACCGTTCTTTTGCCCGCAATAGTTGGTCAATTATCTTTTGGTTAAATCTTGGGATGGTTTGCAGTTCGTTTGCTTCTGCTTCAAAGACTAATTTAGGGTCTGAGAACTTATCAATAAGGGTTTTAAAGGTTACTGGACCAATTCCTTCGATACTTTGTAATAATAACCAATAACGCAAATCAGTTACCATTTTTTTGTAGGTCAAATCACGGAGTTATTACGAGGAGTAAAGCGACGAAGTAATCTAATAATTTCGTCATGAGATTATTGATTAGAGATTGCTTCGCTAACGCTCGCAATGACAACTAATATTGCGATTAGAACTTTTCTTTTAATGCTTTTATAAACGCAAGTTCCGATTTAGCCTGCTCGGCAGTTTCACCGGGTAAAACTTCCTTTACTATTTTCTGATAAATCTTTTCAGCTCGGGTCAGGTCGTTTAAATTCTTATAACAGCGACCGGCACCAAGTAGCGCGTCACCGGCAATCTCCGATTTCTTGTATCGGTTAAAAACCTGCTCGTAGGTTTCAGCCGCTTTTTTCAGATTTTGGGTTTCCTCATAACAATTACCAATACCAAATAAGGTCGCCGGTCCTAATATCGGGTCACCTTTGAGCTTTCCATAAGCCCGTTCAAATTCCTTACGGGCTTTATCAAATTCCTGTTTTTGAAAACTGATATTGCCGAGAAAAAAACGGGCTTTGGCAGCTAAATAATTTCCACTAAAACGCCTGGTAAAATCAACAAACTTTTCCTCGGCTTGGTCAAGTTGATTCATTGAGTATAATCCTAATGCTTCGGTGAAACGTAACTGAACTTCAGGATTTTCTTTACCGGAACTTGATGCAATAATAAACACCGCAACAATTGCGGCAATAATTAGACCAACACCGATAAGAAATTTTTGCCTTTGATGGTAATACAACGAAACTACACTTGTTATTAACTTCTGAAAATTATCTTCATGTATATGGCGCATTTTTTTACCTTTCTACAAATATAAACTATTAACTATTATCTAAAAACTATTTTCTATTATCCTACCCCTGGCGAGATTCGAACTCACGACCTATGGTTTAGGAAACCATCGCTCTTTCCTACTGAGCTACAGGGGTGTTACTGTTAATACATTATAAGAAATAAATTGTATCTGTCAATAATTAAAACCACAGATGCACACGGGTGGATACAGGTAAATACGGAAAATTAAACACTGAAAACACTGAAAAAGAATAATTTTTACCGCAGAGAACGCAGAGGTAACAGAGTAATTTCATTGCGAGCAATCTTATGCAATATGTCACCCTGAATTTATTTCAGGGTCTAATATTATGAAACCACAGATTACACAGATTTTCACATTATTCTGCCGGTGCGTCGCGCCGTCGACATAGCCTTTGGCGACGTACGACCCGTTTTTATGGGTTGCACCTATCAGTCAATCAATAAGTATTCTTATTTCAAGTATTTAGCATAATATACAGGTCGTGCCCGTGGCATGCCCCTGGCATGCTGTAAGTGTTCAGTATTTCGGTAACATTTTTTAAGGTATAATATAAATAAAAAGGACATTATTATGTTACCAACAATAAAAAACTGGCTAAACGCC
>Ga0315288_10009198_pt1 | contig 12454 bp, 22 predicted proteins | sample YL17G11_20_MG_FD_203454 | JGI IMG/M metagenome (GOLD analysis project Ga0315288, IMG submission 203454) | Sediment microbial communities from Yellowstone Lake, YNP, Wyoming, USA - YL17G11_20 | ecosystem: Environmental > Aquatic > Freshwater > Lake > Sediment | place: USA: Wyoming | collected...
CATCCTCCCATGCGGCGGCTTCATCCCTGCTCGCTGTCCATTCCACTGGACCGCAATAATTGGTGCAGAGAACGTAAATCTGCGAACCAGGCGGTGCAGGCAACGGCTCGATTGGCTCTTGTTTGTTATTCATGCTCAGGGTCTCCCCGTGCCTGACCTTTGTCGTTCGGTAGATGCCGCCAGTGGGTTGGCTCGTAATAGACATACATACTCATGTCCGGTAAGAACCACAATGTTCCGTGCTGTTGTAATTGTGTTTCGTTTCTGCACCCCTTCTCGTCGTCTATCTTGGTCATCACTACCACGTTCCTGGGAGGAATATGTTTCGGATATTCGTACCATGTGAGTGCCGAACCAGCCGATGCAGCGGACGGCTGTGGGCCGTCACGCTGCGGTTGAGTGTTTGAGTTTGAATCCATAAATTCTAGCCGCCGCTGATCTTGGTGTTAGATGGCTTGGCTTTTTTGGCAGCTAGATGCTTGTTCAAGGCATCGCAGGCGGTTTGATGCGCCACCTGTTGCAGCCAGCCGATCTTGCCTTTTTCGATAGCCATCTTCAGCGCATACTCACACTCTTTCAGCGCTTCGAGTATTTCGTCGCCATCTAACCCGGCGTCGCAGCGAACCTTCGGTTCGCCGGTCAGTTGTGCGTTTTCGGTGTTTGCCATATTATCCTTAATCTCTCAGGTCGCTGGACTTGGCGTTCGGCGTCATTTCACGCTCTCCACCCATACGGCGGCGTGGTAGTATCGCCACTCCGCATTATGCCAGCCATTCGTTGCGGGAGGACCTTCCAGGACTTCGCACGTTTTCAGAACAAAGGCGGCGTTTGTTCCACGTCCCCACGTCACCGAGTGGACGATGGACACCGGCGCGTTGGTGGTCTGGAAGTTGATGCGCTCGATCACATGCGCCGCGTTTGTGATCACTCGAAAGCCATCATCACGTTCGTAGCGCACGTAGTTCGTCTCAGCTCTATAGTGGAGAGGTTTTATTTCATCGGCCATCACGCCGAACCATGCGCTGGAGGCAACAGCCGCCAGCCCGATGATTGTGAGGAATCTCATTTTCATAAATCGTTTGACGAGTTCGAGGGTTCAGTTACTCCGGGGCGGCTGCGCCTCAGCTCGGTTGTTCGGCAACTTCGGCAACGGCCACCAGTAATCAGGTGTGCCCCAACTACGGCTGAAATCGACCCAGCAGGGTTTCTCCCTAAACGACGGCTTGTGGTGGTAGTAGGCGATTGACCATGCGCTAGTGTGGTCCATCTCCGGGTCCGCAGCGTAATATACGAGCACCATCTCGGAGTGGTCCCAGCCTTTCTTGCGCGGCGGTGGTGCCGAACCATCCGATGCAGCGGACGGCTGTTCCGCGTTCTGGTCTGGTTGTTTTGATGTTGGTTCACTCATAAATTCTAGCCGCCGCTGATCTTAGAGTTATGCCTCGTTGCCCCACGTCGTCCAATTCGGGCGTTCCCGGCGGGCGAACAGTTCGAGATACGGGCCGGGAGACACGCTCTCGACGATGGTTTGGAACTCCTCCGGCTTTGCGCTGTGGCGGCCTCGCGGCCAGTTCCACCAGTTGCGGTCGAGTCGTTTCTTTGCCGCGAGCTTTCCGCGACGGCAGAACAGTATCGGCTCGACGCAGAGCGAGAACGCGCCACCGAGTCCGATGCCCATTGGTGACTTGAGCCAGTAGAGCATTGTTGACGGCTCGAATCCCCAAGCGCGGGCGATGTCGTAGGTTTCGCGCACATAGGCGTTGATTGTCCAGATGTAGAGGTGTGCATCATCATTTGCCTTTTCTTTCACGGGCATTGCCGCGATTTCTTCGACGGTCATTGTCCGATATTCGAGCGGGTTGTTTGTGGTTTCGATTGTCTTGCCGTGATTCACCTTGCCGCTCTCGCGTTTCGGGCCGGTTGATACGTTCCACGGCGGGTCTGCTACGATTGTTGAGAACTCACCGACGAGGCATAACAAGTCACTTGAGCGAACTGCCACGGGCCTTGGCAGTTCGAGTGTTGGTAGCGTGTCGGTCGTCATGGGTTATTCGCGTGGCAGTCGCTCAGTTCCGTCGTTCGGCGGCGGCAGCATCACGTCATGCGCTGGTCCTCGCCATTGGTAGAGTCCCATCGGCGACGACAGCCAGCCATCGCTTCCATCACCCTTTCCAAGCGGTATCCACCACATTCCTTGCCCCCACGCTCGCCATCGGGTTTCGCCATTCCATCGCCCATCGCGGGCCTTGCATTCATACCAGCCTCGGCGCTTTGGTTTCTCGTAGCTACTCCTCCAACGCCGCCGAACCATGCGCTTCAGCGAACGGCGGGATTGCGTCTTGCGTGTTTTCATAGAGTCTTTGGCCCGCCGTCGCTGAGCTTGACGATAGGCGCACAGAGGTTTTGCCCCTGTGCGCCAGTCAGATTCACAGCGTCAGTCCGTCCGCCGTTTTCTCGATCACCGGCGATTCGGGGTTGTAGCTTTGCGGGTACGGGTTCGGCTCGTTCAGCCGCTTCAAGTCCATGCCCAGCCACATGATTGCTTCTTGGAGTTTCGTGATTGTCAGCGAGCGTTCCCGTGAGGGTGCTCCCTGCTTCACCTGTTGCAGTATCGCATCTAGGTCTTTGCGCCACTGTTTGTCGTTTGCTACTTGGTCTTCGTCCATGTTTCCTTTCGTTGTTTCTGCGTCTCACACAGCGCCTATCAAGACGCTGCACCTAACCGCTCGCAGACTCGCGGTAGGTGAGCTATTCGTTAGGCATCACGGGGTATCAGGCTGTTGACCATGCCGATAATCCACGCCGCGAAAACCACGATGCCGAGTCCGGGCTGTCCCGCTTGCCACAGGATTGATGATGTGTAGCCGATGGCGCCGCCGACTGCCGAGTTGATTACTGTTTGTCTGTTCATGTGATGCCTAACCATTTGCTGATGCGAACGGGGATGAGCCGTTCACGATTGTTTCGATTTCAACGTCTGCGGCGGCTCATCCCCGTCGCATAGCGCACCGTTCGACGACTTCGCGCGTTCGTCCGCGAGTATCTTTTGGGCGAGCGTTCGAGGTCGAAGCGGAAGTTCGCCTTTGTGTTCGATGCAATCCTCACACTCCGCGAAGATGTAGCACCAGATGAGTTCTACGAGCTTTCGCTGGCTTTCGGTTGGCTTGTATCGCCACGTCACAGTTAGCGATCCGTCCGTGTTGTCTATGTGCCCAATTTTCACCGCCGCATCCATCGGCAGCAGTTCCAAGAGTTCACGCATCCGCTCCCGTTTTCCTAGCCCGTCTTCGTGCAGGCTGTGCGGCACTCGGTTGAGCATGTCATTGCTGAAGAATGTTTTGATTCGTTTCCACATACGTCGTCGAACAATGCGGTCGAGCCAACAGCCGGCCCGGCACGCGGGTTTCAGTTTGGGAGTCCTCGATGGGCCGGCTGTGGCTCACCTTGGTCGTTGGCCTCCTGCATTATTTCCATTCCGTTGCGTATTGGGATTGATGCTCCCCGCACGCCTTGCACTGGCGGCAGCCGATGCGATTTGGGGAGTATTCCAGCGTGACGTGCATGTGTTCCCCCCAAGTATGGCCGCGCACCTGGCAGAATATCCCATTTGTGATGAGCATAATTAGGACATTTGTGATCGAGCCGTCGGCTTGCATGGCTTTGATGTGGCTCTTGGCTAGATCATCCATGTTGACGGCGGCCAACAAAACGCTGGAGGCAACAGCCGCCAGTCCCACTGCTAGTCTGAGTTTATTTTTCATAGATCACTTTCTTTGTTGGCTGAGGTTTCCGCCGGGCGGCTGCGCCTCAGCTTGGTGTTCGGCTTGCGCCAGACGCTGCTCGCAATGCTCCATGCGTCGTCAACTGTCAACCTGTAGTGGACTCGGTAGGCGTCTGGGATTCCGCAGCTCCGAGGTTCCCATTCCCGCCAGACGAGTCGCAGAAACAGCCGGAGCCGCCGAACAAAACGCTTCAGCGAAGCCGCGGGAGCGATCACGTTGTCAGGTTTCGTCTTCATCGCGGCTCGCTGAGCTTGGTGTTCGGCGTCACGGGCGACCGTTCTTCTTTCTGCAAGAACGCTGGCACCTGGCGCAGGCGATGGTTGTTCCAACTCTTTTGGATTCTGTAAAGGTTGGCGTGAAGGGATTTCCACACATGATGCAGATTTTATCCGTTGACGCCGAACCAGCCGGATGCAGCGAACCGGGGGGTCGCTCGGCAGTTGAGTTTGTTTGCATATTCACGGTTTGGGTTGTTTGCCCGGTCGCTGATCCGGAGCGTTAGCCTTTTCAGCCACGCTTCCATTTCATCGTTTGTTTTGCGATTGTGCGCGGCCTTTTCTTCATCCGTCATAGTCGCCCAGGTCTTCTTCCAGGCATCGGCGCACACATGGCAGCACATCCGCCTTTTGTGACCAGTGAAGCGTCTGCCGCACTTTAGGCACTCGCATAGGTAGTTGCCGTTTTCTAGGTGTGAATCTTCCGGCCAGTCCCCGCAGTCAGAACCATAGTGGCATAGGAAGCACGCCTCGCCTTCCACCGTCGCCGAACAAGGCGCTTGAGCGAACCGGAGGCTCGCCATGCACCCTGGGCATGTCTCCATTTGATCGTCTATCTCGCATCCACACTTATTGCAGTTCATACGTTCGCCTCCGGTCGCTCAGCTTGGGTGTTGGGCGGTGCTATCGTCACCACCACGTCGGCAAAGGCTAGGTTGCGGCCGAATAGCCGCAGTTGTTCGCGTGTCGTGTGAATTATCAGGCGCGGCTGCCCTTCGTCATCATCGCCTGCCTCTACGCACCGCCCAATAAGCTCACTGGAGCGAACCGGAGGCTCGCTTTCAGCCTTCGCTTTCGCCTGTGTGTAAGAACAGCGGTCTCGTTTCATTATTTCACTGATTGTCATTTTTGTTGTCCCATTCCCGGTGGCGCAGCGGAAATTTAAGTCATTCCAGTTCACCAGTGCCCCTGGCTTTCCGTGGGATCGGCCAGCGCCAGCGCGCGATAGTCGCACTCGTCCCCGAAATACCAGCGGAGGCAATCTACCGGCTCCTTGCAGGCGCCCTTCTGGCCGTCCTGCCCGGTCCAGGTCTGCAAGGCGTAAATGGTGTTCTTGCACGCGCTGGAAATCCGCAGCCGCGGCCGGTTGAAGTAATCCACCGGCTTGGTTTCATCGTAATCGAGCGCGTTGTTGATGGCTTTGATGCCATCCTCGATCGGGGTGCCAGGGGCGGGGCGGAAGTTGAGCCCGATGTCCGCCAGGCTCTCGAGCAGGGTCACCGGCCGGTCGCCTTCCGGCTTGGGCGTGCTGGCAAAGCGGGAGTCGATCAGGCGCGCGGCGATTTCTTCTTCCGCTCCGTGGTATTCGCTCCAGGCTTCGATCTGCGCATCCGTGGCGCCTTCGGTGTAGTCGCGCCAGGCTTCGAGCCGGGCGATCTCCTCCTTGTAGCGGAGGTAGCCGAAGCCGAAGCCTTCCTGGCCCGGTCCGGGCGCGCCGTCCTTGAGTTTGCCGTCCGGGAGCGCCCAGGGTCCGGGAACGCCGATGCCGGGAATGAAGTCGCTGCCCGGCCATTCGCGTTCGACCCAGTGGGTGTTGTCGGCGGCAGCGCGGATCCAGAGCATGAAAAAGTTCCTCCCAAATCCATGCGGGTCGGCCAGATGATAGCGCGTGCCTTCGGTGGGGATCCCTTCCGGGGCCACGGTATGCACGTCCAGGTGGAACTTTGGAAACTGTGCAGAATAAGTTTTGTGCGCAACGCCATAGAATCGCTCCTTGATGAACGCATTGGATTTACTGCCGATGGTCGCCCAGATGTTCTTCGGGTTGCCATAGGGGTTGTCGGAGGAGTGAAAGAAAACGACGGCGCGCAGCAGGTCGGTCTTGCTCACGCACCGCATCACGCGCGGCACGCGCTCGAACTCGCGCCCGGCCGGCACGGCGGGCTGGCCGGTCTGGCCCTCGAGCCAGAGCTCGCAATTCTCGGGGCGGCTCTGCGGAAAGAGCGCGGCTTGTTTGGTGCGGGCCGCCGTCTTGATCTGCGCCAGTTCGTCTTCGGTCAAACCCAGCGCGCGCGCCTCGTCCGGCGGGCCGCCGTCTTTCGGGCAGAGGAACGCCGTCGAGTGGCGCGTGACCTGGGCGCCATCCTGGAAGAGGCGCACCGTCTCGGAGTAGCCGGAGACCGGGGTGAAGGTGATGGGCATCCGGCCGTTCTTTTCGGCGATGCGCAGTTCGAGGGTTTCGACGAGGTCAGGCGGGATCAATTCGTCGGGCCAGATGATGTCGAGGTTGGCGCCCTCGACGCCGAGCTGCGCCTGCTCGTAGGTTTTGAAGACGCAATCCGACAGGGTGTCGAGAATGAATTTCTGGTCGCTGAAGCCGGTTTGTTTCTTGTAGGCAATGTAAGTGGTTGGGGACTGGATTTTCTTCTTGAGATGGACCGGCATGAATTTCCAGAAGATGGGCTGCTGGTAGTCGATGCTCATGCGGAGGTTCGAGTGGAAGGCCCACGCGCGCGACTCAGGCTGGAGACGCAGGACGCGCACGACCCGTTTGCCGGCGTATTCGGACTTCGACCCGCGCTGGCCGCCGTTGATGAGCAGGACCGACGCCGGCCGCTCGAAGCCCAGCAGCCGGCGCATCCGCTCCGCCCAATCGGGATCGACCCACGGGAAACCGAGGATCGCGTCGCAGACTTTCCAGATCGGGGGTTCCCAGCCGTTGGCGTAGGGATCGGCGCGCTCGGCCGCAATGGCCTCCTCGCGATCGGCAATGAAGCGGGCGAAATCCTCGGACCCCATGCACATCGCCTCGGCGGCGGTGGGCAAAGCCAGGACGGGATGGGGGGAGGGTTTCATGTTGGTTTGATCTGAAGCCGTTCCCAGTTTTGTTCAGTCACGCGGGCGACTTCACCGGTGAAGCCGCACTGGATTTCGATGCACCGTGCGGCGGTCAGCAAGCGCACCTTGGCCACGGGCCCGGCATCGGCGCGGCCCAGGGCGCATTGCGCCGCCCACAGGAGAAAAGCCCAGTGCGATTTGGCCAGGAAGATGTGGCGCGGACAGAGGTGAAGGTCGCCGAGTTCGTCGGCCAGTTTCACGGCGTCAATCGGCACGGTGGCGGGCGGCAGGGCAATGTCGATGACGGTCGCGATGTTGGCCGCCGGACAGCCGGCGAGTTCGAGGGATCGCTTGAGTTCAGTGACGCTCATAGGAGGTAGTTGATGGCCGGTTGGCCGGGTTGTTCGTGGAATTGCAGGCTGGGCCAGTCAAAGTAAAGGTGCCGGCTGGCGTTTTGCTGGCTGCCCGGCAACCGCTGTTTCGAGAGGATGAACTTGGCGTCCCATTGGCGGAACATTTTCGCGATCTGCGCGTCGCAGTCTTCCTGCAAGAGTTCGCCGGTCTGCACCTGCGCGCGCAGGTCGGCAATCTTCTCGCCCTTCTTTTCGTTCCGCATCATGCCGATGACGTTGAAGGCGTCGTCGGTCCATTTCTTCGAGCCGCGGACCTTGAGTTTCTGCGAGCCGTCGCCCTTGTTTTCGTGGATGACGAGGAAAACGTGCGCGCCCGTCGTGACGGCGAAGTTGGCGAAGAGCGCGGCCACGAGGCCCTGGGTGGTGTAGTCGTCGTCCTCGATGCCGATGCGGCCAACGGAATCGACGATGAACACCTCGGTGCCTTCCTCTTTGCGGAGCCAGCGGAACACGTCGAGCAACTGGCGCCAGTCGCCGATGCCGAGGAAGTTGTAGAGTTTGACCCACTTTTGCAGGAACCCGAGCGAGTGCACGAAGTCCTGGACGTGTTGCGGCTCGTTGAAATCCATCTTGTTCCGGCCGATCATCTGGCGCTGCATGATCCAGTAGGTGACCCAGGGCGGCACCTCGAAGCTGGCGGTAAAGCTGCGCACGCCTTGCTTGGCCAGGCAAAGGGAAATCTGACCGAGCATCGAGCTTTTGCCGGAGCCGCTGTCGCCGGTCATCACGGTCATTTCGTAGGGGCGGATTTTGAATTTGAACGGGAACGGCAGTTCCCACCCCGGCTCGGTGCCGCCTTTGTGGCTTTCCCACATCTTGCGGATCTCGGCCTCGAAATCGACGGCGCAGGAGATGTTCTGCGGATGGCTGGCGAGGTGTTTGGCGGCGCCCGAGCGGAGGCCATCGAGGTCGCGCTGCATTTGTTCGAGCTGCGCCTCGGAGAGGCAGCCGGCCGGGCCGATGCGGTCGCGCCAGGCGGCGGTCATCTGGACGGCTTTGCGGGCGATGAATTTCTCGGCGACGATGCCGAGGTAATGCTCGATCATCGAGGGGCCCATTTCCGCCGAAGCCAGGTCGCAAATGTAGGGATTCCCGCCCACCTGATCGAGTTTGCCCGTGTCGCGCAGGCGCTGGGCAAGGAGAACTTCGTCGGCGAACTTGCCTTCGGCCCGCAAACCGGCGATGGCCTGGAAAATGTCGCGATTAGCGAGCGAAAAGAAGGCTTCCGGCGACTGGAGACGTTCGAGGCAGAGGTCCACGGCGCCGAAATTGCCTTGGAGACTCGCGGACAGGGCCAGAATCGAGCCCAGCACGGCCTTTTCGGCTTCGAGCGAGTGCGGAGGGAGGGTCTCGGAGGTGTTTTGAGTCATTCAATCCCCCTCAAGACGTTCAACTGGCGGCGGACCTGGCGGAGTTCGGTCAAAACGGGCTCGGCGGCGGGTTTGCCCTTCAATTCGAGGGCCAGACTGGCCAATTCCGAGAGGCGATCTTCGAGCGCGCCCATTTTTTCTCCGGCGGCGCCATTTTTTTTGCCCAGCGCCTCCCCTCGAGCCTTCGAGTGACCTGCCACCCAGTCGGCAGTGAATCGGAGGACCAAAATCCGGCGCCAGTTTGACAGCGGACGATCGGATTGCACGACGTTGGCGAACCAGCCCAGGACCCACGCTTCGGGAATGCCCGGAGAGATGCCGCGGGACATGTCGCCCGGCCAGGTCTGGGCGAAGGCCAAAACCTCCTCCTCCGAGGGGACCGAACTCTTCGAATCCGGGGGGGGACTCCCTTCCCCAGTTCCCCTGTTCCCGTTCCCTGATTCCAATGTTCCAGTGTTCTGTGTACAATCTGCTGTAAAGTCCGCTGTATGTTCCGCTGTACAATCCGCTGTACAATCCGCTGTATGTTCCGCTGTTTTTCCGAAAGCTGATTTGGTGTTTAAAACGCTGTAATCCAGGACGGTAATTACGGTCGCAATGTTGTCCATCCGGTAGGAGATTTTTCGCAGGTCCCGGAGGTATTCCAGGAAGTCGCGCGCTTTGAGTCGTGACCAGCCCCATCTTTCGGCCAAATTGACCACGCTGCGGCCGACCTGACCGGGCTTCAAATTGACGTTCATTCCGCGCACCATGATGGTCCGGGAAGCGTCATTGGCCAGCAGCCAGAGATCGAGCCAGGCCTGCCCACGGCTGAACGGTTCGCAAAGCCAAAGGTCGTCGCTGGCGAACTGGCGGTCGATGACTACTGCAGCTCCGGAAAGGTCTTTGGCCATGTCAGAATGTTCCACGTGAAACAGGTTTTGAAGAGTTGCAATGCGGCGTCATGGGTGGCGATGGGCGGAGGCGAACTTCTTCGCGTTCACCACCAGGTCGGTGGCGCGCCACAGCGGCGAGACTAACATGCGTTCGTGGCATACGGTGCATTCCCAATGGGCGTTGATGGTGTCGTAGGTCAAAATGACGTTCGCCTTCCACTTTTTTGCTTTGGCCTTGGGACTTTTCATGGTTGATCGCGGAAGGGATAAACCGTGCCTTCGCTCGGGTGCAGGGTGATTTCCTGGCCTTCAGAGTATTGCGTGCGATCGAGGGTGTGGCAGAGGGCGCGGTCGCCATTGGCCAAGCGAACCTGGACGAGGTGGCGGTTGAGGATTTTAAGTTTGGTGACCCGACCCTGCACCACCGTAATGGCCGCCGGAACTCCTGGCTGGTCCGTGGCGCGGCTTTTTTCTTCGAGGAGGACAATGGACCCATTCACCCCGTTCAGTCCTCCAAAGCCGTTTGGCTTCGCCAGACCGAGCGCCACGAGCACACTGTCGAATCCTGCTTCGCTGAGGAGCCAGGTGTCGTCATCGACTTTGAGAACGGCGTCCGGCGGAAGTTTGAGCCGGGCCCGGCGGATGCGGGCCAGCGGCACCCGAGAGGCATCGGCAAGTTTGATTTCGGAGTAGTAGGTCATGGCGCGGGGGGAAGTTCGAGCGGTGCCGGGGTGATGTTTTTCATGGTGTCGAGGTAGGCGTTCAAGGCGTCGTGCGGGCTGACGCGGATCTGCTCGATGGACTCGGTGCGGGTGGTGGCTTCGCCGGCCAGGAGCTGGCCGCCTTCGATGGCGATGTTTTTTCCCACCGCCAGGTCTCGAGGAGTCATCTTTTTGCGGCGCTGGGGATCCAACAGCGCCTCGATCTCGGCCTCGGCGTAGAGGTCGGCTATGAAGAAGTTCTTTCCCGCCAGCCGCGTCTGTTCCCTCTGCAACTCGAACGGCTCGTTGTCGCGAATGGACATGACGGTGTAGTTGTTCATGCCCAGACGTTTCGCAATCCGGTTGATGCCAATCTTGGCGGCGAGCATGGTGATGCACTTCTTGTAGTCGTCCGGGCGGTGCTTGTACACCCACTCGGCCGTGTAGTCGGGCCGGCCCTTGGACTTCGTGAACTGACGCGGGCGCCACTCACTGGTGTCCAGGAGGGCGGGTTGCTGGGCGTCAGTCTGAATCAGGGAGTGCATGTCTTGGCCTCGAGGAATCGGTTGATGGCGCTGGCCGGGATGCGCACCGTGCGGTGCCCCCAGCGGCGCACGGGATAAATCTCCCCGCGCTTGACCAGCAGCCAGATCGTCTGCCGGCTGACCCCTAGACGCTGGGCCGCCTGGGTGAAGGAATACTGCTCCTCGACCGGATGGGCGTCGCGAGTCATATCAGACGAGGATGGGGAATCCCTTGAACTCTTTTTTGGCCCGGCGCAGCGTGCGGCGGTAGCGCCAGGTGTCAACCGCCCAGCCGGCGCTGAGCGAGACGAGAATCATCAAGAATAGGATCAGGAAGGCTTCCATAGGCTTGTAACCATTGTTCGGAGGTTTTTCGAGCGAGCTCCCGAGCGGCGACACCGCCCGGGCAAGTGAGGATTTCGGCTTGAATCACGTGCGGCAAGGCCGCCAGCGCCTGCCACCAGCAATCGAGAAACCGCCCCACCGCCCGCCGGCCGGGAAGGATTTGACCGGGGAGGGCAGGCTTTAACCAAGGGTTCACATTAGAAGAGGCGAATGGGGCGGATGGGAGAGTGGTTGCGGGGGGAGGAGTTGCACCTCCGGCCTCCAGGTTATGGGCCTGGCGAGCTACTGCTGCTCCACCCCGCAAATGCGGCGCGCGGGCCAGCTCAGGCTCATAACCTGAAGTGGCCGGCCCGGCGCCAAAGTCTGACTGCCGACAGGAGGGACAGATGTTCGGATCATCCCACCGCCCCACCGGCCGGTAGGCGCCACCACACATGCGGCAACAGGTAATGGGCATCAGGCGCCCTCCCATCCCGGAGGGTCCGGCAGGAACATCCAGTGGGTGGAATCCACAATGAGACAATTCGAGACCGTTTCCCGCCAGAACCCTTCAGCGCGATACGCCAATCGCACCTCGACGTTCCTCCCCAGGCTGGAGACGAGCACGTCCGTATCGTCCTCGGGCAGGTGGTCGCGCACCGAGATCCACTGGACCAGGCGCGGAATCGGCGGCGGGGCGGGTGTTTTTTTGCGAGTTTTCAGCGGCATAGGATTTTACCGTTTCGGAGGGGCTTAACGCCTTCGTACAGGTGGCCGTGGCGTTTGGTGGCGTAAGGCTTGAGCTCGGTCAACACGGCCTGGCGCAGCATCCAGGTCCAATTAACGCCGGGATTTTTTTCGCGCCAAACGGAGAGCAGGTCGCGGAGCGGATCAGTGCGGAAGGCTAGGATGAGTGGAACTTCTTTGTCGTTTTGTCCGTTAAACCGTTTCATGCGTCGTTGAACGTTTAATAGGTTTAACGGTTGCCGTCAACAAAAACTTTAAAAGAAGGTTGACATGTGTTTAACAGAATGCGACAGTAGAGCGCAATGACGCGGGTTTTAGCTTGCACAAATAATCTCCGAAAGTCTTGTTGAAGCCATCAAAATCTTCCAACGCAAATCACCAAAGGACACGAGGGAGCCATTACGCCAAAATTCTCCGTAGTGTTCCCATCGACCCCTACCCCCCACCCCCCTGCCGCGCGCCGGACCCCCCCCCCCCCATCGAACTGGGGCGCGCGGTTCTACGCAGGCCAGTCGTGCACCGTCCAGCCGTCAGGATTCACAACACTATCCACAACACCAAGCATATGACTGCGTATTTGATGGGGAATACATGCGTTGACACCAGACTCATCAGCTGGACAGCCTAGGTGACCAGGTCACGGCGCAGGCAGCCTGGGGGCCGGG
>Ga0315288_10009201_pt1 | contig 12452 bp, 10 predicted proteins | sample YL17G11_20_MG_FD_203454 | JGI IMG/M metagenome (GOLD analysis project Ga0315288, IMG submission 203454) | Sediment microbial communities from Yellowstone Lake, YNP, Wyoming, USA - YL17G11_20 | ecosystem: Environmental > Aquatic > Freshwater > Lake > Sediment | place: USA: Wyoming | collected...
CCTAGAGCGGTTTTATCATCTGAGACTACGAATGTATCTCCGAAAACGAAGTTTATTGCTGGCTCGTAATTTTTGTCGTATTTCAAGAATGATGATGCTGACCCAGGGATACCTTCTTTTTCAGGTATCTTCATCGGTTGGGTAGTTGGCCTTCCCTCGATCGGAATTATCTTTATCCTGCCCAACTTCATCTTTCTGAGGGTTTCAGTGCACGTGAAAGCTGCGTCAAAATCCTTGACAACAACGGCGTCAAGCCAACCTATCGCTGCAGCTTCTATTGCCTGCTTATACGTTTTCTCAATCTTAATCAAGTTGCGCAGTCGACCATACACGTTTGGGATAACTCCCAAGTCACCCAATTCCTCTATGTTCCTCAGCGCCTTCTCTTCAGCCGCCACAGTTTCGGCAAGTTCTCTTTGCGTCACAAACTCCACGACTGCCTCTCTTGCTGAGTCAGCGATTTTTCCTGCTTCAGCTATCTCGTTTTCCACAGCTTCTCTTTGGGCTTTTCTCCTTTCGAGAGTCTTCTCCAGGTTCTTCAGTTGGGTTTTCTGTTCTTTCTGAACTTTCCCAAGTTCATCGAACGATTTTTCAAGCTCTTGAAGTGTAACCATGAACCTTTCTTTGCGGTCATTCAGGTCTTTGAGCCTTTTTTCGCGGAATTTTATTGCGGTTTGGTTCTTGGAGTAGTCTGTCCTCAAGAAAGCAAGCCGCTTGTAGCGTTCGTCTAGGCCCAGCTCGAGTTCACGGATTCTTTTGCTGTTTTCGCCGAGGTTTTCCCAGAGTTGAGTGGTTTCCTGTGCCAGTGTGTCGTGTTCAGTTTGTGTCGCGTTTATTTCATTAGTGATTCCGTCGTTTTCGGTTTTCAATTTCTTGATTTTTGATCGGTTCTCATGGATTTCGTTTCGTATGGACGTGTATTGTTGGTGACTGTTTTCCCTGACTCGCCTTAAGCCTTCAAGATTCATGTTGCCAGAACTCACTCTGGTCGCGAGTTCAATCAGTTTTGATCTGAGTTCGCCTATTCGAATCTGGACTCTCAGTACTTGAGAGCCACCCTCTTCAACCATTTCTGAACTTAGTTTTCTCCATTCGCCCTCAATCTCTCGTCTCCTTGACCGGTGCATATCCCGCAGTTGTCTAAGTTTGTCAACCTTGATCCTCAGCTTATCCGCCTGTCCTGAGCTCTCCTGCACTCTCTTCTGTATTTGTGTCATGTCATTCGAGATTCTGACAACCTCAAACTTCTTTATCTCATCCTGAATGAAATTAGCTCTAAGCAGCTCATTACGCTCTCTCTCAAGGTCGTCAAGTCTCTTCTGAACCTCGTCTATCCTGCCCATGGCCGTGCGTATCGATATGTCTGCTGTGCGCAACTTCTCCTCAGCTTGTGCCTTTTCAGCGTCATATTGCCCGATTCCAACCAAGTCTTCGATGATTTTTCTTCGTTCCATCGGTGAAATGTCTGTCAACCTTGTTATTGTGCCCTGCAAAACTATGTTTGGGCTTGAACTGCTTATTCCAGCCATAGAAAGGATTTCCTGGATGTGCGCCCTGGAGATCCTTCTTCCATTGAGTCTGTACACGCTTTGGCCATTCCTGTAGACCTCGCGGGAAATCGTGACAGTCGTTGTGTCAACTGCCATACGACCATCGGTATTGTCGAATTGAATGATCACCTTTGCCATTTTGGCTTTTTCCAATTCAGCTTTCTCAGATCCGTGAAAAATCAGTTTAGCCGCAGTTTCTGCCCGCAGTCTTCTTGTGCTTAGCTCACCCAATGCGAAAAGGAGTGCGTCTAAAATGTTTGTTTTCCCACCTCCATTGGGGCCAGTTATGGCTGTGAATCCCTTGTCTAGGACTACCTTGACGGTCTCCGGTCCGAATGATTTGAAGCCTTTAAGCTCAATTCTTTTGATGTGGGGCATTCAATCTGCGCTCTTGACTTTTTGGAAGTGTACAATCCTCTATCAGGACAACTCTAATATATTTTTTACAAATAAATGTTGCAATGCATGCCTCAATGACGATGCCCTTCCTTACGCTCTTCAGCTGCTAGTTTGTATTTCGCGGTCATTTTCTCGACAAAGGTCTTTATTTGATCGTGTTTTCCGTAGACAAGTAATGAATCGTCCGACTGGATTTCGTAAGAGAGAGGCGAGTCAGCAATTAACGCCCTCAGCTTGTCAACAGGTAGTTCTGCTGAGGGTTTGACGCGAATCCATTTTTGCTCTCTCGGAATCCCTGGAACGAACCGCGTTTCTTCCTCTCCTTCTTCACCGATTTTCCGGCTTGCTTCGCCTAATCGTTTCAACCACTCATCAACATGCTTCGCGCTGAATGTTTTTTCTCCTTCAGAAACAAGGTAGGACTCCACATTAATGAGATACTGCGCCAGCTTCTGGATGACCTCTTCATTGTTTGCGCCACTCTTAATCATTCGAATCGTCGTCCGAGCTGACTTCAGGTCCTCCATTACCTTCGAAGGAACAATCATACTCTTTTCACGGAACTCTGCCATAATTCCTTCCAAAACTTTCCAAGTGTCCAGATACCCCATTGCAAGTGTACCCCTTCACAACATGACATTGTTTAGATAGTCAGCATAATAAAGACGTTGTAAGCGTTGGCCAATTGTTTTCTGTTGATGAAAGAGGCAATCCATACTGCTTCTATTTGAATAGTCTAGTGTTGACTGTCCGCCAAGCACGCTAGCGAGTTCGGAGTCGAGCAAACGTCGCAATTCTCTATGTCAATCAAAGGATCAAATGCCTTGTGCGTTTCGCAGAGTATCCTTTTTGCGCGAATTGTTCGACATATTTCGCAGAGCTCTAAGACGAATTCCTTGTGAGGCAGTTTGCCTTTTGCCAACCGCTCTGCGAGTCTTTCAATCAAGTTTTCAATGTCACGGTCGTTTTCAAGGTTTATGGCTTTGCCCCTTATTTTTCTGCAGTAATGGCTTATGGCGGGTTGACTCACTCCGAGAAGTTTGGCTGCCTCGGCTTGGTTAAGGCCGCGTTTGTTCACTAGTTTTTCCGCTATCATGGCTCTGACTGAGGGTAAAGCGCATTTCACGGCTATTTCGCATGGGGCTAACATTTTATGTTACTTCCGCTTAACCTTTGTAGAAAGGCATAAATATATTTTATTACAATCGTAATAAAACCTGAAGGTTAGAAGACGTGAATTGGCGAAACATCGCAGAAATCTCAAAAAATGTTTACTGGGTAGGCGTAAGAGACTGGAACCGCAGACTCTTTGATTCACTTATACCACTTCCAAAAGGCACAACCTACAACGCGTATCTCGTCATCGGTTCCAGCAAAAAAGCGTTGATTGACACGGTCAACCCCGGTTTTGAAAAGGAACTGGAAGAAAAAGTCAGCAAAGTCGCAAACCCAGCTGACCTAGATTACGTGGTAATGAACCATGCAGAACCTGACCACGCTGGTAGCACACCGTACATTCTTTCGATAAACAAGAAGGCCAAGCTGGTAACCACCAGTAAGGGCGCAAAAATGGCTCAAATCTACTTTGGAGTACCTGAAGATAGAATCAAGGTTGTTGCTGACGGCGACTCTGTTGATCTAGGCGGCAGAACACTGCGGTTTATTGAAGCGCCTATGCTTCACTGGCCTGAAACGATGTTCACATATCTTCAAGAGGACAAGATTCTCTTTCCATGCGACTTTTTCGGACTACACGTTGCCAAGGGTCTCTACGACGATGAAGTTGATGATCTGATTGAAAATGCTCAGAGATATTTTGGCGAAATAATGATGCCGTTCAGAGTCATGGGACTAAAGGCTCTGGAGAAAATAAGGAGCTTAGACATCAAGATCATTGCTCCAAGTCATGGCCCAGTGCACCGAAACCCTGAAAGAATCCTCAGTGCTTACAGAAAATGGGTGAACGGTGAAACCAGACAAAAAGCTATCGTGGTCTACGTGACCATGTGGAACAGCACAGAGAAAATGATCCGACCAGTTGTAGACACTTTGGCTTCTGAAGGCGTTGAGGTTGTGTCATACAACCTGACCGTTGCGGACATCGGTGACATTGCGAAGGACTTGGTTGATTCGAGAGCCATCGTTCTTGGCATGCCGACCGTGTTGGCAGGCGCTCACCCTCTAGCGGTCTATGCAACTTACTTGGTGAAAGCTTTGAAGCCTCCTTTGAAATACGGGCTTGTTCTAAGCTCCTACGGTTGGAGTGGCGGTGCAGTGAAGCACGTTCAAGAAGTTCTGGGACCGACCAACATGCAAGTCGTTGGCGCCGTCGAGATAAATGGCCCTCCGAAAGAGGAAAATATCGCCCAAATTATCGAGTTAAGCAAGACTCTCGCTAAGAAAATCAAGGAGGAACCATAATGAACGAAGACAAGAAGAAGGCACTGAAAGAAATAATCAAGCAACTACATGCTGGCGTTCCACCCGCTCAAGTAAAAGAGAAGTTCAAGCAGGTTCTAGCAGGCACAAAACCCGAAGAAATTGCCAAGATTGAGCAGGAACTTGTGAAGGAAGGGATGCCGAGAGAACAGCTACAAAGACTCTGCGACGTTCATCTTGCCGTCTTCGGCGAGCAAGTTCAGGATCAGGAATTGCATCTTGCTTCGGGACACCCAATCAGCATCCTCATGGAAGAACACAGGGTTCTGTTGGAACGCGCAGACAGATTGAAGGTCGATGTAGGCTTGATCGAGGAAGCTTGCGACGTCGTCTATGTCGGTGACGCATTAACAGAACTGCAAGGCGTCGTGAAGGACTTCGTAGAGGCAGAAAAACACTACTTGCGCGAGGAAAACGTGCTTTTTCCAACCATGGAGAAACATGGAATTACTGAGCCACCCGCAATAATGTGGATGGAACACAACCAAATCAGAGAACTGAAAAAGAAGCTTCGCGAACTAGTTGAGAAATGGAATTCAATGAGTTTCGAAGATTTCAAAAAAAGGCTAGTTGAAGTTGCGCTACACGTGTGCGAGTTGCTTCCAAGCCACTTCTTCAAAGAAAACAACATACTCTTCCCATCAGCCCTTCAAGTCATCAAAGACACTGAGTGGGGTGAGGTTAGAAAGGAGTTTGACGAGATTGGATACTGCAGCTTCACACCGAAGCACGCGTTGGTTTCTTTACATGGCACTGAAGTTGAAGAACAGAAGGCTACATTGGAAATGGGAGAAACGCTGCATTTCGAGACAGGCAACCTTTCAAAGGAAGAAGTTGAGGCCCTATTGGACACTATTCCCATTGATGTCTCGTTCATCGACGCAGATGATCAAGTCAGGTACTTCAACAAGGCTGAGAAGAGAATCTTTGTGAGAACCAAAGCCGTTCTTGGTAGAAAGGTGCAGATGTGCCACCCACAGAAAAATCTGCATGTTGTCAACAAGATCGTGGAGGCTTTCAAGACTGGAAAGAAGGATGTTGCGGAGTTCTGGATTACCATCGAGAATCGTTTTGTTCACATTCGGTTCTTTGCTGTCAGAAGCAAGGGTGGAAAGTACTTGGGAGCTGTAGAGGTTGTGCAAGATGTGACGGACATCAAGAAGCTCGAAGGACAGAAGAGACTACTTGACTGGAAGGCCTAGGAAGAACAGAAAGAGAGACGCGACACCGTAGGCAATCAAGCTTAATACCTTCTCCAAAGTTCTTTGATCTAAATTCTGATAAGCGCTACTGTTGCATGTTATGTGTGGTGAACTAGTGGCTAAGCTGACTTTCTACGGTGGAGTGAACGAGATTGGCGGTAACAAGATTCTATTGGAGGATGGAAAGACAAGAATCTTTTTTGATTTTGGACAATCTTTTTCCTGTGGACTGGAGTACTTTACAGGTTGGCTTGTTCCTCGTGCGATAAACGGTTTGGGAGACCGTTTCGAGTTTGATATGCTACCGAAGATCAAAGGGCTGTACGCAAAGGAGCTGTTAGAGTTCACTGATCTGCCTTATGCCAAGCCCAAGTTTGACGCAGTGTTCTTGTCTCACGCGCATTGGGATCATGTGGATCACATTCGGTTCTTGGATACTGAAATCCCCATATACCTTGGTGCAGGCGCCAAGCTGTTTTTGGAGTGTATGGAAGAGACTAGCGGCTTCTGCAACTACGGGAAACACAGGTACTGTACGTTTCGAACTGGAGACCAGATCAGAATTGGAGACATTGTGGTTGAGCCTATTCATGTTGATCATTCGATTCCTGCGGCATACGGCTTCCTGATTCACGCGTCTGAAGGCACGGTGGTCTACACTGGTGATATGCGAGTTCATGGCCCTAGACAAGACATGACTGAGGAATTTATGAAAAAAGCGCGCGCAAGCGAACCTGTGGCGTTGATATGTGAAGGCACAAGAATGGTCGCAAAAGAGAGCAGGAAAAACTATTCTGAACCACAGGTTGAAGCCTTGAGCAATGAGGTTGTTTCGTCCACTGACCAAGCCGTATTCGTTACGTGTTACAGTCGTGATATGGATAGGCTGAGAAGTTTCTACAACGTAGCCAAAAACAATGGCAGAAGACTCGTGATTTCTCCGAAAACCGCTCATCTGTTGAGTAAACTTGTGAGTGACAAGCGTCTCAGTTTTCCTGATCCAGTCAAAGACGAGAACATTCTGGTCTATTATAGGCGGAAGAAGTCAGGAAGATTCGATGAGAGAGACTACTATGTTTGGGAGCGAAAATTCATGGACAAAATGGTGAATCACGAGTTTGTGCACAAAAATCAGAGGGAAGTGCTTATGGATTTGGGTTTCAACCAGTTTGCAGAGCTGATCGACATCAGACCAGGCGCTGGCAGCCACTTCATTCATAGCATGAGTGAACCATTTAGTGAAGAGGATATTGAAGACGCTGTTATGCACAATTGGCTGGACCATTTTGGAATGCAGTTCCATCAGCTACACGCATCAGGCCACATGAACAGGAACCAACTAACAGATTTCATAAACTACGTTAAGCCAAAACGGATCTTCCCTGTACACACGGAAAACCAGCAGTTGTTCAGAAGAATAAGCAACAAAGCTCAAACAATAAAACGCGGAAAAAGATACGAAATATGATAACATGAAAAGATCCCTGCGAAATCAACCTAATTGCGCTGACGATGGAGACGTCTCCCGCAAACCCCGCTTTTTTCACTTTGCAGACTGGTTAAGGACAACAGTTCTAGGAGGGGTCTCGAAATTCTAAAATACTTATATGTAGGATTCATGTAACGGAGAGTTGTCTCTCAAGAATCTTGTTCTAGGTGTGTGCTCAATGGACACGGAAGGTAAAAGCTATGTGAGGCTGTTTCAGGAAAGCTGGAACGAGCTTGAGCAAGAGTTTCGACTAGGAAATGTTAATCCTCAGCACGAGAACGATGTCGTCTGCTATCTTTATTATGCTCTGGCGAAGAGATTCAAAAGCAAAGGATTTCCGCTTCATCTTATTCGAACTGAGGACACACATACAATAAAAAAACAGACACTAATACCAGACCTGAACCTTAATGATCGTCTGTTTGTAGAGATCAAGATGTACAACCTAAGGAAGTACGATGAGGGATGGGATAGAAGGAAGGATAGAATCAGATATTACGTCACAAAACTTGAAAAGTACGTTAACTACACGAAACTGAAGACATCATTCAGGGTAAGAAGACCCGTCCTTGGCCTTTGGTTTAGGAAACGCGATAGAATGATGGAGCAGCCTATCGAGGCTCTCTTGATACCTGATGATCTTGAAAGCAAGCTTGAGAGAGAAAAGGAAAGATACAAAGATAAAGCTACTATCCTTTACGGTCCGAAAAATCACTAGTGCTCAAGTTGGCTAAGGTGGATACGTCACGAGCAAAACCATTTCTTTTTCCGTCGTTGCTTCTGGTTTTTCTCGTTTTCTTTTCTGTACATTTTTCTAATCTACTCATGGACGCGTAGTGTGCTTTGGTAGTGTTGTGCGCCATTTGACTTGCGCAATGTCCCAAGTGTTATATCTGAGGTTTGCAGAGTTGGAACAGCCCGGTGAAGCTCGTGAATCACAAGCAAATGCGATCCATCGTAGTGGGTTACCTCAGGAAAAGCGGGTATTTGACTAGAGGCTTCGTCGGCGATGGGCCTCTGAGAATAGAGTTCACTGAGAGAAAGAAGAATGATCATTCTGTCGTCGTGGGCGTAAGAGAGTCTAGCGGCGGGTCCTATCCAAAGCATGAGATAGTAGCGGTGAAAATAGATGAAGGAGCCAAATGTGAGCCCGACTTCATCATCCCAGCAGCGGACTGCGGAGACGATTCATCTGCCAACAAATGCTTTCTGGCCATGCCGATCAACTTTGCTGAGGAAGACAAAAAGATTGCCAAGCAGTTTGGCATTGGGCTTCTGGAGATCGACGGCGACAAAGTGAAGGAAGTTGTCCCGGCCAAACTGATGAAGTCTAATGTAATTGCTTTTCCGAAGCATCGTTTTGAAGGCCTGAAGGTGGTCCAACACCTGCTCAAGTTCACAGAGAAGGATTTTGAGCATCTTGCGAGGGTGTTCTGCAGAGCTGAAGTGGCTTGGTTTGGGTTTACTGTTGGAGGCGTGTATGTCGGGTTTGATAAAGAAAGTGGGACGTTGGAAGTGGAGATGTCGGTTAGGGCTGGGCCGTTGAGGAAAGTTGGGACATACCATTTCAAATTCGGTGAGCTTGCAGGCTTCATCGTGAAGGGTGACGATGACCGTTACACGTTCGTTGACAAGTTGGGGGCCATGTTCGTTTTCAGGCCATCTGAGTGGAGGTTCATGTTAAGGGTTCTTTCAAGGGTTGACATGTGTTTTCTTGTCTTCAAGATTGGCACGGCCAGAATCGCCTTTTCGAAGCATCCGGGGCAGGATGGACTGGATTTGGAGATGGATTTCGTAGATGAGAGGGACACTTGCTTTGAACATCACTACAGCCAAAAAGATCTTGGAATGCTCACGGGAAAAAGGCGACTTAAAGAAAGGCAGGTGATTGCGTCGTCAGAAGAGTCCTAGGGTCACGTGTTTCTTGGTAGGAGGTTTCTGATCTTCGTTTGGCACCTTGAAACCTTTCTCCCTCATTTCCTGCATGACTTTCGGCATGATTGACTCTATTTGTGCTACGTACTCATTGAGTGCTTTCAAGCCTTCCCTCTGTTTCTTAGTTAAGTCACACTCGGCGAAAATGACACTATTAGGAAGGGGCAGATCCGAATGTACATCGCGGTAATGGCGCCTCAAGGCTGAAAGCTCGTCTTCCTCGCTTCTCTTGCGAACAATGACTTCATTACAGACTCTGCAGTGAAAGCGTCGCTTATGTCTTCTACGTGTTTTGCTACTTTGTTTGATTCCCAGCTTCTCGTACGTCTCTTTCGGGGTTCTGTCAACATAAACTCTTGCACCACATGAGCATTCATAGCATGCTGTCCTTATTTCTCCACCAAACTCATAACCCGACCCAGCTATCTCCTTCCCACAATTGGGGCATTTGGTCAAAGCCTAGCCTCCATGGTCAAGTCAGTAAGGCAGTATATAATTGCTTGTACTTCCAGTTTACGGTATTAGCCGGGTTTCGGTGAATTTATTAAATGAATGGAAATGATGTTGTGAATAGGTGAGAGATAGAATGGATGAGAATGAAAGTTGGTTTGAAACTGCTTGGGAGAAATTGAATGAGGACTACAAAAAGGGGGGCTTCACACCGAGAGGAGAAAGCGACATCATGTGCCATCTCTACAGTAAGCTTCTTCAAATAAGGAATTGGAGATTAGACGATGGACGCGGTGTTCTGACTTGTTATGGTTACAAATTGCCAAATCATGTGAAACGAAGTCACGTTGATTTGGTAATCGGGGAATGGGAAAGAGAGGATTTCAGGCTACACATCGCAATAGAAATCAAGGAGACAGGGTCGAATTTAGGAGGTAAAAGGTTCTCATTGCGTTCTATCAAGGGGAGGATTGAAGATGACTTGAAGAAATTGGAGGAGGTGGGACTGAATGAGAAAGCGGCTCATTCAAACTGCATCAAGAAATATATGATCTTTTTCTTCAGTAAGAGATTTCAAAATGAAAAGGCAAAGGCAATCCCAAACGATTACAGAAAGAAGTTAGAGGAAATAGAGAGAGAGCGCATCGTGTTCAAGTGGGGACCATGCTGATCTCTTGTCTCTCGTCTCTAAATCAAAGGTGATAGGACTATTTTCGACTATTTCGCGCGCGCATATAACACTTTTAGGTCGAATAAGCCAGTTCCTAAGGGGTGTCCTTGCAGAAGGATAAACACATCTGCGACAAAATGAAAATGACGGTGACCTAGGAGCACGATCTAGATGTTTGGTGTCTTCATCAATGTGGGTTCAAGCAGTAATAACCCTAATGGAAGAGGGAAAATATCCAAAGACGGTACGTTCGAGTATCTGCCAATACCAGAAGTAGCGGAGACTGCTAGAAAAGTCCCTACCTATCGAGATCTGGGCTTTGCTGGTGTCAGATCTCCTGACCTTTCCGTTCATTTTGATCCCGAATTTGAAACTTTCACTTATGGCCATGTGAAAAGAGGCTTTGGAGATACTTCAAGTCTTGTTAGACTCAGGGAAGATAAAAAAAGGGATTCTGTTTTTCTATGCAACTCTTCAGAAAGATGAAAATTGGGCACCTTATTTAATTGGTTACTTCAAAGAACTCCAAATATACGATTGTAGAGGAAAATCGAAAAAGGAAATCCTGAAACTTGGAAATTTGGGGTTTTCCAATAACGCTCATTTGAAACGACTTGATCCGTCTGTTGATTTCTTGATCAAAGGTGGAGCAGATTCAAGAATGCTCAAAAGAGCATTCAAGCTAGCTGAAGGGCTGGGTCATGAGAGGATCGCAGACGAGTTGAAGGAAATAGTTCTTACGGCGAGCGGAAAGAAAGTAAAAACTGGGGCACCCTGGTACAGGTGGACTTTAATATGCCATGAAGCTGAGAGACTATTAGATCTTATTCGAAGGGATGATGTGAAGATCTATTCATATGTTGTCAAAGATGATACTGGTTTTGCCCCGAACCCCTTCTGGGGTTATTGTACCCTTGCGACCTGCAAAGACCGGGTTAGACTTGGAGCACAGAAGGATGACTGGGTTATTGGCACAGGCTCGAAGGAAAATGTGGGCAACGACAGATTGATCTACGCTATGCAAGTAACCGAGAAACTGACTTTTGACGAATATTTCAAAGACAGAAGATTCAGAAGGAAAATACCTTCAGGAAACGAAGGTTTTCGGAGACTGGGCGACAATATCTACTGCGGGGAAGTGCAGAGAGCTCCTTCTGCTCATAGCAGAGAGAACTTGAGCGAGGAAAACTGGCGAAAGACTGTTGAAAAGGATCTGCGTGGAAAGTATGTTTTGGTTTCCGAAAAAGGACACTTCTATTATTATGGAAAGAATGCACGACCAATACCAAAACATTTGCTTTATATTAAGAAGAAAGGGCCAAACTACAAGAGAAAGTTCGATCAAGAACAAGTTGAATCTTTCCTAAGCTGGCTCAAAGAAGACACACGCGCGGAAATAAAAGGAGAACCATCAAATTATGGGGAAGCAGAACAAAAACTCGCCAGAGTAAAGAAAAAAGGCTGTATACGAGGCGTAACAAAATACCATAGGATTTCCGACCAAGACTCCAAACACTCACAGTGTTAGCAAATCAGACTCGGCAAAACCCCATTCAGAATTAATCAAAGCCTTTTCCAGAAGAGGTAGGCTTTTGTCTGCATCAGGAACCCGCAGATCTTGATCAGTTGAGCAAGTTTTTCCAAACCCGCTGAACATACCGCACATTCATGGATATCCTTTGTTCCAAACACGGACACTAATAGAAACTCCTCAAGAACTGCGTGTGCTTGCCTCTCACGAGAGCCTCCTTCATCTTGGCTATGTCTTGCTGGCTTATTTCGCGAAGCTTGGTTAACACGCGGTCTTAGTGCGTACATACGCTTTGAGTACATCACCGAACCTACAAGGACATGGCAAAATCCTTCGAAAACGAAAACACCGACCAAAACTAAAATCGACTCTTAAATAGGAAAGGTTTTTAGTTTGGTCTTCATATGGAAGTCTGCAAATGGTTAGATCGTACTGTGAGGATGAAATGAATGTCAGTATTTGCAGCACCAGGTGCTTATGATCGCGCTATAACAGTCTTCTCGCCGGACGGACGGCTTTTCCAAGTTGAATACGCAATGGAGCTTGTTAGCCGTGGGGCAACCATACTGGCGATAACATGCCCCGAAGGAGCCATACTAGGTTCAGAAGAGAACGTTGAACCGCTGGAAGAGGCAGAAATCTCATGGAAAATCTTCAAGATTGACGATCACATAGGCGCGGCAATCGTTGGTCTAAGCTCAGACGCAAGAATCCTAATAGACCAAGCCCGAGTCTACGCCCAAAGCAACAAACTAACCTACGACGAACCCATAGACGTTGAAACCGT
>Ga0315288_10009202_pt1 | contig 12450 bp, 20 predicted proteins | sample YL17G11_20_MG_FD_203454 | JGI IMG/M metagenome (GOLD analysis project Ga0315288, IMG submission 203454) | Sediment microbial communities from Yellowstone Lake, YNP, Wyoming, USA - YL17G11_20 | ecosystem: Environmental > Aquatic > Freshwater > Lake > Sediment | place: USA: Wyoming | collected...
TGTACCGCTTGAGGTCAGCGGGCCGCTGCGGGCGGTTGGACTGGTTGTACTCCGTCAAGAGACGGAGGGCTTCCACCTTGTTGATCTTCTTCCAGGCGAAGGTGCCGCTGGGCGGCGTGGGGCTGCAGGGAGGGGCCGGCGGGCCGATGTTCTCGGGCTCCGTGCCGGGGACGGTGTGGGTCTGGCAGAGCGTGTCGGTCGTCATGTATTTCTGGTCCTGATGAGGTTGAGGTTGGAGGATGTATGAAAGATGCGCGCAATTTTGTGGAACAGTTACCTAGTCTTTCGACTAGATGTTACTGATTTGGTAGTATGTATGTTCCAGCGGTAGGGCGCGCATCCTTGTAAGGCGGGCAGCCTTGACAGTTTACGGTCTACGTTCGAAGACGTAAACCTCAGCCTACAATCGAGTTGTAAGCCTATGTCCTGTCAAGGTAAGTGTTTCCACAAACGTCGAAGCTCACTATCAGGTGACTTTGCTTCGACCATGATGGTACCTGATAGGATTCCACCAGGTGCAAACACTCAGAGAGCCGGTATCAAGCCGTATGTCTCTGTCTGGATTTCCAGTTTTCAGCCCATGATTGAAGCGGCGTCTAGCCGCATGAAGGAGCACCGCGCTAGAGGAGCAATCCACGTTGGATCGCTCGATTACCCTAGTGCGATGCATGTAAAATGGAAGCCACCCGGCCAGCGGTTAAGCTAGTCGGTTTCCTGTGTCAGCAGGCGAACGATTTACCCCCGAAGTACTGACGGTTGTTCGGGATTGTCGTTCCTAATGGTAGCTTCCTCGACAGTCGATGAGGTCTGAGGGAATTGAACCACTCATTTCTGCCAGCATCAACCCTGGCAAATGTCCTATCTTGGTAGTTGGCTCGCAAGGATGAGCTAGCTACTAAGCTTTACCGTTGGACGAAGACCTCGTGTGATTACGTGATTACTTACCCTTGATGGTGCCCTTCTTGACGTACTGCGTATCGATCCCCGCGATCTCCACTGAGAGACCGCAAGCATCACAGGCCAGGTGATGGCCCTCGACGGACCACACTTCATCGAAGGCGTGGATGTTCTCCACGCACTTCTCCCGTCGCCACGCTGCCAGCTTGTTCATGGGAACACCATGCGTGATGCCGAAGTACTTGCACTTACTTATCTTGGGAATCACTGGTTTCCTCTGGCTCGTAGTGGTCTCCATACTGGCAAGCAGTGTGGCACATCCCGCAGACCGTGAGCCCGCAGGAACAGATGTGCTCGTGCTTGATGGTAGGCAACGCTTCGCCGCAAGTCGCGCAGGAGTTCATCGCGTCACCTGGCTCCAGACCTGGTTCCAGACCTGGTTCATCCCGGCACCTGGCTCCCGACCTGGATCCCGACCTGGCTCACGACCTGGTTCCTGACCTGGTTCCAGACCTGGCTCCCTACCTGGTTCCTGACCTGGTTCCCGACCTGGTCCCAGACCTGGTTCCCGACCTGGTTCCCGACCTGGTTCCCGACCTGGTCCCAGACCTGGTCCCAGACCTGGTTCTCGACCTGGTTCCCGACCTGTTTCATCGCGGCACCTGGTTCCAGACCTGACTGAACCGTGCTTTGGAGCGCCATCCAGAGAACCCGTCACATTGACGAATTCAACCCGGATGACGCTTGTAGGTGCCACACCTTAGAGGAGCCCTCAACATAGAGGGCTCTGATTACCCTAAGGCGCAGCATGTAGTTGGCAGACAGGGGTTAAAAATCCCTATTCCGGGTCCGCCGGGCCAGTCCGACCGCTTCCTCGGCCGCACCTGTGGGTCGTAGCATTATACTCTGGTATCTGATGCACAGGCTACGACTCCCGCATCAGATTCACGTCCGTTTGTCTGAACACGGCCCGTCTTACCGGGCAAAGTTCAGTGAGTAGCCTACGCATCAGTGACTCGGACAAACCCGATGCAACGGCTAGTTGGCGCGCTCATCCCAGCGGAAATCCGGATTCCCCTAGGACTCGCGCATGTTCTGTTTGCACCGTTGACTTAATTGTTCCTTCCACATCAGGCACGGTGCCACGCCTGATGGTGACGCTACTTTCCTGAGCCCATAAGGCTCTGACCTGCGACGGAATCCGCAGTAGTGTAGCTAGGTAGACTTATAGTAGGCAACTTCTGGCCGCCTGCCGGGGCAGTTCTTCCGGGATGGTCTACCAGCAATCCCGATAGATCTTAGTTTGTTAGCTAGTAGGCACGCCGACCCAGCCTACCAGTGGGGATGATCAGGAGCTAGCACCCTAATCATCAAGCTAGATTTAGTTTGTTAGGGACCGGCTCTCTGGCTAATGCTACGCTTCCGGTATGGAGTCTATGCGACGCCAAGGTAGCCCCTATGCCCACCAGAGTAAGGCCCTAGTCATTATGAGACCGCGCGTCAGACTAGGAATTGAGCGCGAGAAGGAGTTGTGAGGTCGATCCTTGAACTTTGATCGTTGGAAGGAGAAAGGAGCACATTATGAAGATGTACTGTGCCGACTTTCGCCAAGCACTGCCATCAACGATCAAAGTTCTAAGATCGACGCTCGATGCAGAAGAAAGGATTTGAACCAATAACCCCCGAGCTAATTTAACCATCGCCCGGTGCTCTTCCCGCGTTGCCGACCCTGTGATGGACCCAAGACCGGCTGTTGAGCTACTTCTGCGTATTGACAGACTTTGTAGGGTCTGTCAGCCTAGAGTGCGCTATCATGGTGCCACGATGTCCACTCCACCGTACCCTATGATGTGGGGCATCGTCTCGATTTCTGGCGCTTTGTTGGTCGTGGGGACTCCGAGAAACACCCACGGCAACCCAGGATCGCCTCTGCCACAAGTGGCAGCCTGACCCTGGTATTTTGGCTCTCTGCCCTAGAGCAGAGATTCGGCGTGTTTTGCGAGTTGTCAAGATCGGCCCCGCCCCGGCCCAGGACTACCATCACCAGATGTCGGTGTGTTTGGTGTCCCGGGCCGGGGCTGCGTCGGAGGAGCCAGGAGGGCTTGGCTTTGCGGCTCTCTCGTCCTTACGCTTCCTATCATATCACAGGGCATTTACTTAGCAAGCCCCAAATGCGTCTCAGGCGTTCGTTTCGGTTTCGTCTCTTATGTGCTTCTGTTCTTTTGACTTTCGCTGACAGTAGCACCCGTTCTCCAACTCATCTCCGGAGGGAGTACATCCGCAATGCTGACAATAATATCGAGAAGCGATGGCTTTGTGGTGCTCGCGAACTAATTTTCGATATTCATAGCTGTCGTAGTAGCTCAAATGCGTCTCAAGTCGGGTCGGATGTAGCTGTAGGCCCCATACAAGCGAGCGGCATTGTTCCGACCTGCAGTTCGCGGATGGCCTGGAATAGGGGAAAGATCGACGGCTAGTGAAACTAGCCCGAATAAGCCAATGTGTTCTTGAACTGGACGCTCAACGCCTGCTGTCACCAGATGCTGCAAAGACCCTACCTCCAATGCTACTTTCTCGCGAACAGCTACGAAGGATCGTCGGATGCGATCTCTGCATGGATGATAGTCATAATCAGCACTGTAAGTATTCTGAAACACTAGGACGACAGCTTGCCGTGCTTCTGGAAATCAGCCCGAATCTGCCGCAGAATGCGGACTCCCGACTCGCACTTCTGCGTTAGCAACTTGGCCTTCTCATCCGCCAAGATGTTGAGATGGATGGCAGCATCGACGTACCGATCATCCTCTTCGGGAGGAAGCTGGTGTTCCGCGCTGAAAGCATCGATCTTCTCGTAGAGCGTCTTGATGTCGGCCATGATCTGGCGATGCATGGTGTCTTTCCCGGCTCTAATCACAAAATGAGCAAAGGAATCTTGGGTCAAGTGGAGGAGTACGTGCCCGGGAGTGCCAAAATAGTACTCCTGGGTGTGGTCCTGGCCAGTGATGTAGCACTTCTTGGTGGTCATGATGGTTTTTTCTCCGTCGTTGATTTCTACGATCATGGTTTTGGGAATTCTATCACGCTGGCCGAGTCTTGGCAAGAAATTCTTGGGCCTCGGCCGCATGATCATCGCAATAGTGCCTAGCAGGAGCGAAAATAGTGACACAGCTAGAAGTGCTGGCCTTTCCACACTCAAAGCAAAGTTTCCTAGTGCCGCGTTCTCGCATAACTTTGTCGATATGGGCTATTGCGCAGGGGCCCATCATTTTTTGATCTAGGTCCAATGGTTTGTGGTCGAGGCAGTAGATGATAGTTCTCTCAACCTCCAGATCTAGGAAAGCTGGGGGATTACTGCAAAAGTCGCAGGTTCGATTTTTCATAGCTTAGATGCTACCCAATAATTTTAGAATTTCAATAGCTAGCCAATGGATGTTTTTTCAGGTTTCTTTTCCATCGCATCCTTCACATGTGGTTACCACAAAACCATTTAGCAAATATTCTCTACACAGTGTCCATCTGCCACACCAGCCACACCAAGTTTCGCAACGCGGGGACGGCTGCATATTTAATCTGGGAATTAGTCATCTTCATCATCGTTCATGCGATAGTGATTAGGAAATTGATTATGTGGTATGCAGGCACAGCTAAAACATAAGGGAACTCTAAAAATTCCAGAATAGGAAGCATCACTACAAACTAAAGTCAAAGTGGCTGAAGAATCCCAATGTGGTCCCGCATCATTGCAGCGCCAACATGGATCAAATAGCCAAGGCTTAATTAGTTTTATTTCTTTTTCATCATCTTCCAGTTCTTTCATAGTTTAGTTACCACGCTCTCAATACAATCATTTTCACATCCACAAGTCCATGGCAGCATCTCAGACGCGCACTTTTCGCACATCAACCTCTCTTGATATTCTGGCCCAAAAATGCTGTCTTTCCATCGCCAAAGAATTTTGTGCGTGGCTTCTCGGTCAACTGCCCCATCGAATCCAGAATCTTTGTTGCAGCCGCTGCTAGAGCACCTAATCAAAGGATATCTCGGTTGTCATCTCGGCTGTCATCGACCGTAATTCTGATAGTTTTAATTTTCTCGCCCAAACGAAAAGCTCCGTAAGCTGCGCCAACTACGAAGGCGATAGGAAGCCCCACACCAAGGGTGAAGGGCCAGAGTATTACGGCCACTTCCGGAATTGGCCCTGTATCACTATTTAGTTCTCCGGCTCCTAGCCGGTCAGTAAGGCCAGACACTAGGAAGAATATCAGGAGTCCTACGAAATAGATTCCCAGATAGTGATACCAAAACAAACTACCAAAGTATTCTAGCATGCTCGTCTCCATTTTTTAGTAACCCTCTAGCAATGATTCTGGTGGGTGCATCTTCCAGATACACCAATCCGTGTCTTCCTGCAAATCGCTCTCCTCCTGGCAAGCAGCGGAGCAAAAGCATCCGATCTTGCCGTCGATTTTGACGACAAAGCCCTCACTACGGTAACACAGATCGCCGCAGGAGACGCACTCAGGCTTAAACATCTTAATATACTTGTTGTGAAAGTCCTCCCATTCCATCTTTTTCACCTGCTCGCAGCATTTTTGGCAGATGACGCCTGGACATTGATGGCATTGAAATCCGTTGCCTGATTGACAGTCGCGGCGATGACGAAGTTCTTGGTTACATTGCTGGCACTGGAGATGGGTCTGTGGATGACAGTTTCCAAGGGAGCATTCTGTGGTCATTAAAACAGCACCTTGTCAAGTTCGATTTCGATGAGAGCGATGTTGCGATATCCATCGGTCCAGCGGTTCGCAAGCTGCTCCGGTGAGTATTTTTGATGAAAGTTCATCCCACGGAAGCCGGGATGGAAGCCAGGACGACTATGCACTAACGATGCTTCGGCCTCTACCTTGGACGTGAAGATCCCAATGATCGATCCATCTAAACCGACAGAATCACTTCCGTATTGCAATACCCACACGAGGCGGCCCGCACGTTCCTTGGCTCGTTGGAGTGCATCAGCAGCCAACGGATCATTTTGGGCAACCCTTTCAAGCAGTCTAAGTCTTTCGTCCATTCACGGTGTTCGATGATGGCGGACTTTAAGCGCAAATTATCTGTGGCTAACCTCGCAACTTCATTCTGGGCTGCTTGAAGGTCGATCTGAGTAGCGTGGAATGCTTCGAATAGTTTGCTCACAGCTTCTGGCAAGGATGTGATAGGCCACATCGGCTCGATAGCTTGAGCCGCCTCCGATAGAATATCCATTGCCTCCCTAGGTATCATCGTTTTTCTCCCAAGAAATCTTGGCCTTTAATTCCGTCATCCTTTTTCCATCGAAGAACCAACGCCACTGATCCCCATCTCCACCGCGCATCTGAATGTAGCTATCAGCCCGAACAAAAGGAGCAATAGCCCGGAAAAGAATACCATCGTCGCCTAACTTTTCTCCACGAAAATGGAGATAATCAATATTCCCTTCCTTGTCTTGTTCTGCATCCCAGCGCCAGGCTCGCAGCATCAAGATGGGGTCTGTAATGGTATGGAAGTTATGCTCCACCCAAGAGAAATGACGACCACTTCCATCCTGGATAGTTTCTTGGCCATGAAGACCGCGAATGGCTTCCATCATTGGAAGCAGATTATCCTTGGCTACAAAGAAACCTGCTTCTAAGAGATCCATGTAGTAGCCCATTATTCTGGGTTCTCCGTTGTGTTGGGTCTCTTCTTGGTTGTGGGCACAAAGCTCATCGTTATTCCTTTTAGTCCTTGAAGTTATCGTGGTCGGCTCAGATATACCACAACATATCATGGCCGCCGGGGATCTGATCGTCGCTTTGGATCTGTTCTCGAATTTGATCCACATGATTCAAAAGTAGAAATCCAGTATTGCACCAGACCTGAGTTCTAATGTGGAAACGAAATCTGTCGTACATACGATTTCTAATAGTCGAAAGACTGCGCCGAACTTGCTTATCAAATTTTGATTTTTGCACTTTATTCCTTAAAGTGAGGTCGGACATTATCGTGGTCAGGAACATCGTGCTGCCGCCGGCACCATCCCACGAATTCTAACAGACTAGCATTGGGCTTCTCGCCGGTTTGCTGGCTCCAATCTACCATCAGTTCCCTTAGAGCACGGTATAACTGCTGATGATGGGCTCGATGTTGAGTCAAATCGAAGGACTCCCGTGGAACAGCTTCCATCGGATCAGGACGATGTGCTCCCTCGCACCAGCCTTCGTTATTTAGCAATCGGTGTGGAGAAATGCGGCTGTCGTTCATTACTGCCACCACCAGCTCACATCGAGTGCAGGTTTCGTAGGTGCGACGGAAGTGCTTTTGGGCCATTTTCAAGGTCCTTTCGAAATCGCATTGAGACATTTCACACACCACCTTGCGTCCGGCTCCAGCGGAACTGCAGGAGCCAGAGTTTGCTGTCGCGAGCGAGGGTCACACAACGGTTTCCAGTCAACCGTCCACTTGTGTTGGATCGCGAGCTTCATCTAGCACGATCCAAAACGGAAAGAACAGAAATTGCTATTTTCTGGGTTAGCGTGAAAGCCAAGTTCCTCCAAAGTTTCTTGGTCCTTCTCCGAAACCAAAGCCGGATCTACAACCACCATCAGCTGGTCGTGATCGCAGCATGTTGGATGAGAAGCACCGCTATACTTCTTGAAGATCTGAAAAGCAGCGATCAACTGGTCAAACCCACTATCCATGTTGTCCTCCAAGTTAGTGTGCCATCCAAACGATCAAGAAAATCACCGCGCTCAAGCAAGATAGCCAAAAAATAGGAGGTACTATAATGAGCAGGATCAATAACATAGGCAGACCTTGCGGGCCTCCGGTGCATAAGCGATCAGCTAGATATTGTGCGGGAGCTAGGTAGCAATCCGCCACCGCCTCAAAAAACTTTTCATAACATTTCATGTCAAGTAATCTACCACAGAAACGCTACCTGGCAAGAGTCCTAGCCAATCCGCAAATCGGAATTATGTTCCAATTTAGGCATTTCATCGATCACCGCCTGGATCAAACCAATAGCTTCATCCTTGGTGGCGCAGTGTCCTTGTGTTCCGCCACGCGGATTCAAGGCAGACTCATCAAAGATGAGACTAATCCAGGCACCGCCATAAATACTTTCTGGATGGTCCTGGGCATAACGATCCTGCAAAGATAGCAGAACTCGGCCCGCGGTGGCTCCCATCGACACTTTCATCTTGGCTGTGGCGGCAGATCCCCAGCCACGGAAGTCATCCATCGACTTTTGGAGCGGGATCTTGTTGCGACGTGCAAAGTATGGTTCCCAAAGCTTTGACTCACCTGCATCTTGCAGAGTCCAAAAGTTGCGAAGCCAGTTTTCATACACCGGGTCGGAACCATTCCAATGATGGTTGGTCCAGGCTTGGTAGCCCTTGAGCAAATCAGCAACATCCTTATCGCAGAATCCCATCCATCGCTTGAACTCAAATTCTTTCATCTTGAGTTGGATTTGCTTTAAATCACTAGCGATCTTTCGATAGGTGTCAATGTGTTGGCGTTCCAATCCTGCGTATTCCGGTCGAATCCCATTCCAATTAGACTCGGAATGGCAAACAGCCAGAGTGGCATCTAGCGACAAGCTAGAAGTGATTTCTCCGTTTTCGCGGTACTTTTGCAGTGCTTCTAGGTTCAGCATGGCTACCACCTTGTGCTAAGAAACGCCAGGAAAGGAATCGACAGCAACCAAAAAATGGCGGAATAGACCAACCATCCGATGCCATCTAAATGTCGATGAGTGGACTTTTGTTTGCTAAGGAATTCAATCAAGGTGCCGATTATCATGCCTGGCACCAAGAACAGGGCGAAAACGGCATAGACTGGCAGCAAAACAATATGGCCAATAATGCCGTAGATGTCCCAATGTTTGGTCATTGACATCCCAATGTCGGACACTTTTCCACCGTGGGAGCACAAGCCAAGCACAAGAATCCACCACACTTCAAACAAACTTGCGCCTTGGCCTGCAGTTGGGAGTGGCAGTAGATGCACTTAACCTCGGACTGGCGAGATTGAATAGCAATCATCAGCGGGGTTTCGGTTTCGTACACCTTTCGGACCTTGTATTCAGCATACAGGCGGTCAAAACCAGTGCCGTGCATGATGAAATCTGGATAGAAATACCAATTACCATCCTTACTTAGCAGGTATTGTTCTGGTTTGCACCCACACTCTTCGTGTTTCCACCTCGGATCTTTGTAGTGAGGATTGATAGTAACCAATTCATCTCCAGCCTTGGCTGGCTCGATGGATACTACTCGTGATCTATTCAGGGACCGGCTTATACCAGTGCAGGGGCGCAGTGGCTTCTTTTCTTGGTTGCTTTCTACCTTAGTGGGTTCTGCATCGATGGCGGTCAGCGAGAGGGGTGCAATCGGTTCCTCGATCCCCGCTTCGACCTTCTTTTCTTTACTGCCCAGCAACCACTTTAACATAGCACTTCCCTCGATTCAGTACCGCCACAGCAAATCCCCTCGATTGTGTATATCTCATAAGATAAAATGGACCATCAGCCCACCCTTATTAAAGCTCTTTCGTGTATCTGGCTCAAAATTCATATAGTACACTGGAAAGGAACCGTCTCCAAATCCCGAGTGCGCGGCCACCCCGGCCTCTGAGTGGAAGATTCTACCCTTAGAATTGTCAAAAACAAACTGGTAAAAATCGGAGAAGTATTTTAGATCCGATCTGAAAATGCCGATTTGCCCACCATCACAGCCCGTGTTGTGGTAGTAACCCCACTCTGTGTTACCTATCGATTTTTCTAGCTTTTCATGAACCACATACAACCTAGCTACTCGTCGTCCAAAGGCATAGTCACGACGATGTGTCTCAATGCTTAGAGCATATGCTTTCCAAATCCCCGGTTCTAAGGATGACACTATCGATGATCTATCTGGATTAGCAAGGCTAACCGGATCTCCGAGAATGAAATTCACGCCCGGCTTGACCTCAATAGTTCCGATGAAATCTAAGAGAGATTGGTTAGCTGCCAATCTCTCCAAGGATTGAGCATAGTTTTTCCAAACAACAGCGGAATCTTCTAGCTGCGCAGATCGTTGCAGTAGACGAAGTTCTTGGTCCATTACAGCACCTTTCCTAGTTTGCACAGTTCTTTGCCTAACCACCAAAATCCGGGCATTCCATAGCCAACCAGAGATCTAGCCATCACGAAATGAGGTTCCATACGACTAAAAAGTAATGGCAATGCACGGCGAGATTCCGGACAGGAACGACGTTTCATCCATTTGTATTTGGGTGCGAGCTTAGGATGTGTAAATTCCTTGACAGCAACTACCCTGTTTGCCACCTGAGCTACACGATCTGGACAATCAGCCAACATCACTTTGAGAACAGCCAGTAAATGTGGCTTGGCCTTTCTTCGAAAACCCAAGATTCTAGCAGCATCCTGGTTACCGCACACGGCTAGACGTTTCATGGTTCGCACCGAAATCATTCCGGCACGATAACGAAGCAGCAGGTTAGTGCTGCCATCGCGCTCCGATGCTCTTAGTTCTTGGTCCATTTATAGTCCCCACTTAGCCTTCTCCTTCAAAACATCTTCATGTGTTTGTTTGCGGTCTTTATCTTGCGCGGCTCTTTCTGCTTTAACCTCTAGTTTCTGAGCCTTAGCAAACAGTTTGTCTAACTGCTCTTCCCATTTGCCAGGGGTGTAGAGATTCGGAGTCCCCCAAAGCCCTGCTCCAAAAACTTGCTTGGATCCCAACCAAATTTCAGTATGGTGGTTGCCAGGGGATTCATCTCGATCCGGCTCACGTCTGTCTTTGATGACTAACTTCTCATTAGTAAAAGTGCGATCCCAAGAATCTGCCCCAGACTCATAACCATTGCACCAACAAGCCACATCAACTGCTTTGTCGCGAATGCCTCGATCTTCGGCTTGTTTCATTCTTTCTAAAACTTGACGTTGTACGTGTTTCGGTAGATGATCTACGTAACACTGATTGTCCTTGCGATATTCTTCGAAAGCACGATCTACTTTGGCTTTAACGCGGGGCGCGGTCATGTGGTTCCTCTTAATGGCCATTGATCCTGCGGCTTCTTTAGTAGTTTTGCTAAGTCTTGGTAGCACTCGCGAGCTTGCTGGATTGCGTCTTGGAGGTTGTCTAGCTCATCCTGTTCTAAAGCCACATCATTAATTTTCTGATATTCAACCATGGACCTGGTATGTTCATCGATCCAATACAACATGGTATCCAATCGCTTTAGTAGAAAGGCAATAGTTTCTTCCTTGTCGGGGACTACATCCACATTGACCTCTACTACATCGAAAGTCTGCCCGCAGGGTATTCCACGCTCTGGTGAAATTATCACCATCTCTTCCATGCCCGGTCGATGCCTGATGCGGATGGGATAATGCTTGGGGTTTCTAGTATCGATCAGCAACTCACGGCCATCGGCAATGTGCTCCTCTCCTAGAGAAATATATTTCTCCCCAGCTTTCACCGGAATAGGGACTTCTACTCTCCATTTTTCTTGGAGTTCGGCTATTACCTTGGCAATGCGTTGCTTAGTTTCTGGGTCCATCTTCTGATCTACTCCATGCTATAAGTCATCGGCTGGGCTGCTGTATGGTACGTAGTGTGGCGCGGATTCGGATATCTTCTCCTCAAAAGAACCGTGAATTGCAAACCGAAATTGTGCGGAATGGAAGACGTTACTGTTAATTTCTGCGCTGATTCGTATAGCTGGCGGAAGAAGCATCTCCGTAATCCACCCGGGCTTAAAAGGAGGATCTAAGGTTGGAACCAGGAGAACACTGGCGGGCTGCTCTATGACACGGCCAGTATGTGTTAAATGAATTCGAACAATAGACATTCCAAAGCTGGCGAGGTCTTCTGGTTCTAGCGCGGTAAAAATGCTCATTCCCACTAGATGAAAGGATGGGTATCCTCCTTGGCCAGGCGTAAAACTGTTGAGAGGAATAGCTACCTCTAAATAGCCTACACCACAAGCGGGTATTACCATTGTGTTAGAGTAGGTTTCGGTGAATTTTGGAATTTGGATGCCCTGTGGAACCCCCATTCGACGCAGCCGCGTCTCTACCCAACGAACCACATCAGGTGATTGTTCGGAGGCGGTTCTCCAAAGTTTTCGTTCTTCTTCGTCGCTCATTTGGGCAGTGACTCCCAAAAGGGATGTTTGTCCCAGGACATCTCCCCGCTGTCACTCCAGATCGCGCATACCTTACAAGAAGCATAGCGCTGATTTGCTGTAGTGCTACGCCGACACAGATTACAAAAACCTACAAATCGATCCGGGGGGTCTATTGTATGTTCCACCAATCTCTTACCAGAAGATCCCAATTTGATAGCCATCTCTTGCCAAATTGGGTTATGACCTTGGTTTCCGTGCTGTCTATCCACGATAGCATGGGCTATTTCGTGAAGCACTACTTCTCGAAGTAACCTTGTCGAATTAATCAAAATCAAGGGACGAGATAAGGAGATAATTTGATCTATGGGCCGACACCACCCCCAAGTGGTAATGCTATTG
>Ga0315288_10009203_pt1 | contig 12449 bp, 8 predicted proteins | sample YL17G11_20_MG_FD_203454 | JGI IMG/M metagenome (GOLD analysis project Ga0315288, IMG submission 203454) | Sediment microbial communities from Yellowstone Lake, YNP, Wyoming, USA - YL17G11_20 | ecosystem: Environmental > Aquatic > Freshwater > Lake > Sediment | place: USA: Wyoming | collected...
GTGCCGCTCGAGACGTTTCGCGGCAAGGTCGTCTTCGTGGGCTCGTCGGGCGCGGGGCTGTTCGAGGCGCGCGCCAACCCGTTCGGGCCCAACGATCCCGGCGTCCTGATCCACGCCACGCTGGCCGACAACCTGCTCACGGGGGACTTCCTCGGCCGTGCGCCGGCGCTCGCGAACGTCGCCGCAATCGTCGTCGCGGCGCTGCTGGCCGGCCTCGCCGTGTCGCTCATCACCGCGGCGTGGTGGAGCGCGGCGGCAGGTTTAGGGCTGGCGGCGTTGTACGTCGGGCTGGCCTTCGCGCTGTTCCGGTCGGGGGTCTGGCTCGACGCCGCCGCGCCGACCCTCGGCATCCTGCTCACCTTCACGGGCGGGATGGCGGTGAACTACATGACGGAGGGGCGGAAGAAGCGGCAGATCCGCGAGATGTTCTCCAAGTACGTGGCGCCCGAGTACGTGGCCCAGCTGGCGGAGGACCCGTCCAAGCTCGACCTCTCGGGGCGGCGCGCCGAGCTTAGCATCCTGTTCAGCGACATCCGCGGCTTCACGTCCATCTCCGAGAAGATGCAGCCGCACGAGGTGATCGAGTTCCTGAACGAGTACCTCTCCGAGATGGCCGCGATAGTGAAGCACTCGGGCGGCACGCTCGACAAGTTCATCGGCGACGCGGTGATGGCCTTTTGGGGCGAGCCGGTGCGCCACCCCGACCACGCCGTACGCGCGGCGGACTGCGCGCTCGCGATGCGCGACGCGACGGCGGCACTGGCGCGGCGCTGGGTGGCCGAGGGGAAGCCGGACATCCGCATCGGCATCGGGATCAATACGGCCGAGGTGGTGGTAGGAAACATCGGGTCGCTCGAGCACAAGCTGGACTACACGGTCATCGGCGACGGCGTGAACCTCGCCTCGCGGCTGGAGAGCCAGAACAAGGAATTCGGCACCACGATCATCATCAGCGAGTTCGCGCTGGCGAAGCTGGACGATCGGTACGACGTGCGCCAGCTGGGCGACGTGAAGGTGAAGGGGAAGGAGAAACCGGTGGTGATCTACGAGCTTCTCGGGCGGCGCGCGGCGCCGGTGGGTGGGGCGTGAGCGCGCGGACCGGACGGGCCGGCGCGGTCCTGCGCTCGGCAGCCGCGGCCGCGGAGCGGAGCGGAAACGCGCTGCGCTCCGCCGGTCGGACGGCTCGCTGCGCTCGCACGGCGCCCGGCTCCGCTGACGCGTTCCCGCTCCGTGCCGACGGCCGCTCGTCTTGTGCCGGGCGCGCGGGACTGCTCGTCGGCCGCGCCCTGCTCGCGGCACTCGTCTCGCTCGCCGCGCTCGCGCCGGCGGCGCTCGCGCAGCAAAGGAGCCAGTGGTCCGACGCGGTGTACGTGCCCGGCCGCTGGCAGGCGGGCCGGCTCGTGCCGGTGCGCACCGCGAACCAGGCGACCGACACCCTCGCGCTCGTGATGCGGGTGGACTACTTCGCGAAGCCGCCGCGGTGGCGCGCCGAGATCCGGCGCACCGCCGACGGCCAGAACTTCGGCGACCCGCAGGTGGTGCTCGGCAACGGCGCGGACGTGCAGGTCGTGACCGCGCTGGGGGCCACGCCGCTGGCGCGCCACGCGCTGGGCGGCGACTCGCTGGTGCGCGCGGCGCTCGTGGTGGACGCGAACGGCCGTCCGCAGGGCGCGGCGAACGGCCGCGTCGTGGACCGCGCGGCGGACGGGTCGGTGCGGCGCGTCGTGTTCCGCCGCACGCAGCGGAGCGCCGCGTTCGACGACGCGATGCTCGATCCGCGCAACTCGTCGGCGGGGCGCAACTTCCTCTCGAGCCGCATCGCCGCCGTCGGCGACCAGCGGAGTACCGCGGTCGTCGCCACGGCCGGCGCGCGGGGCGTGGACCGGGTGCAGACGCCGCGCGGCGAAGTGCCGGTGACGCCCGATTCGCTGGCGATCCAGCGGATGGAGCGCTTCGTGGTGGGCGCGCTGACGCTGGAGGAGTTCCTGCGGCAGGGCGCGCTCGGGCCCTACGCGGTGCGGCCGGAGGTGAGACCATGACCGCGCGCACGGGTTGGCGCGGGGGCGCCGCGCTGTTGCTCGGCGCCGCGCTGCTCGCCGGCTTCGCGCGGCCCGCCGAGGCGCAGGGCCTGCGCGACCGGCTGCGCCGTGTGGTGCGCGGGGCGGCGCAGGTCGCGCAGACGATGCTGCCCATCAGCACCGACAAGGAGGTCGAGATCGGGCGCGGCATCGCGGCGACGATCGCCGGCCGCTACCCGATCGTGTGGGATGAGGCGCTGACGACGTACGTCAGTCTGGTGGGGCTCGCGGTGGCGGGCGAGGCGCCGCGCCCGGACATCGTGTACCGGTTCGGGGTGCTCGAGACGCCGGACGTGAACGCCTTCGCCGCGCCCGGCGGCTATGTCTTCATCACCCGCGGCGCGCTCGGCATCATGGAGAGCGAGGCGGAACTCGCGGGGGTGCTGGCGCACGAGGTCGGGCACGTCAACCAGCGCCACGTGATCGAAGGGATCCGCAAGGCGGACTTCATGCGCGAGGTCCGCGACCAGGCGGGCCTCAGCGGCTCGACGCTGGACCGGGCGGTGGGGGCGGGCTCCAACGTCCTGTTCAGCGGCTACTCCCGGGAAGACGAGGCCGAGGCCGACAGCCTGGGCGTCCTGTACGCGGCGAGTGCGGGGTACGACGCCACGGGGCTTCCGACGTTCGTGTCGCACCTCAACAGCCGTGCCGGCCAGGGCCCGCTGGCGGAGATCTTCGCCACCCACGAGCGCCCGCAGGGCCGGCTCGAGCGCCTCAATCGCATCATCCAGCGGGAGAGCCTGACCGGCGGCGTGCAGCTCCCCGAGCGCTTCGCGCGGAACGTGCGGAACCGCACGGCGCCGGCGGCCCAGCCGCCGACCCGTACGCCGCTGCCGGCGCAGCCGGCGGTCAAGAAGCCCGGGAGCTAGCGGCCCTCCCTACCGCCGCACCGTCAGCAGCACCCGACCCAGCATCTTCCCGACGGTCACGACGCCGGCGCTGTCCGTTCCCGCCACGAGCTGCACGGACACCTGCGCCCGGACGCCGCCGCCCTCCACATCCGTGACGAACAGCTCGTGCCGCAGCCCCGGCACCGGCTGCGGCTGCGGGACGCCGCGCACCCAGACGACCGGCCCGCGTCTTCTGTCGAGGGCGCGCAGGCGCGCCAGCATCGAGTCCAGCGGCGCCACCACCACCGTGTCCCCGGCGTGGAGCACGCGCACCGCAAGCGGCATCGGCGACCAGACCGCCACGTAGCTCGACTCGGCGGCGCTCCCCGCGCGCTCGCGCACCGGAATGAGGTAGTCGTATTCCCGGAGCGGGATGGCCGCCGTCTCGGGCATCGAGTAGCTGAAGGGCCTGACCTCCATCAGGCGGCTCGGTCGCTCGTACCGCAGCCCCACGTGCGTGACGACGGTGTCCGCCCACCGGTCCACCTCGTCGCTGTGCACGCGCCCGTTGATGCCCGCCGCCACCACCGCACGGCGCACGGTCGTGTCAGTGAACCACGGCGCGATGGCGTCGGTCCCGTGCACGGCGACGAGGTAGCGCACCGCGCCCGAGATCTCCGTGCGGTCCGCGGCGCTCACCTCGCGCGCCGCCCGGCGCAGCGTCCCGTCTCCCAGCATCCCGTTGCGCGTCAGCGCCGCGCGCAGGCGGCCCACCTGGCTCGCCTGCGACATCGCGTAGCCGCCCCAGGGGCCCGCCAAAGTGACGAGAGCGACGATGGCCAGCGACGCCGGGATGACGGCGATGTTCCGCGAGCGCGTCGCGCCGTAGTACACCGCGAGCGCGGCGAGCCAGATCGAGAGCACGATGAGGAAGTAGCGCGGCTCGGTGAGGCCGTACTGATGCACGCGCTGGTAGAGGGCGAGCCACAACATCACGACCGACGGGAGGATCGCGATCCAGAACTGCCGCGTGAAGGTCGCGACCCAGCGCTGCCCGCCGTTCTCTCCCGCCGGGTGGACGAGGAGGATCGCGAAGATGCCCGTCGCCGCCACGCCCGAGACGAGGTAGCCGATCCAGCCGCTCGGCCATTGCCACGTCACCACGACCTTGCCGAGGTACAGCGTGAGGATCACGAGGTAGGCGGACACCAGCGGCACGAGGATGAACTGCGCGAAGACGCGGATCACCGCCGGGTAGTCGCGCCGCGCCTCGAGGGCTTCGACGTCCTCGGGCACGCCGCCGAGGAAGAACCAGGCGCTGAAGACGAACGCGACCACGGCCCACAGCCGCCCGTATCCGGTCGGCGGCACGTCCACACCGAAGAGGTTGTCCGCCGCCGCGAGCGCGAGCACCAGGCCGAGGAAGAGCGCCACGGAGAAGGCCGCCGCGAGGACCCCGCGCTCGAGGAGGATGCGGCTGAACTGCCAGAAGGCGTTGGGCAGCCCGCGCCGCGCGAACGGCAGGATGACGACGAGGAGGTGGAACGCGATGGCGAGCTGGATGAACCGGCCGATGAAGATCTGCTCCGACCACCACTCGTAGCCGGTGAAGAACCCCGCGAGCACCAGGATCCCCGCGAGCTGGAGCCCCAGCGCGGCGCCGCGCCGGCGCAGCCGCTCGGCGAACAGCACGAGCGCCGTGAACAGCGGCATGCCGAGAGCGGCCGTGAACGCCAGGCGCAGGTGCGTCCAGTCCGGGCCGACGTCCTCGATCATGAGGATGTTGGCGGCCGCGGCCACTGCTGCGGCGAGGAGCACCAGCGGGAAGCGGCGCAGCGTGCGCTGAGCGTCGGCGACGGCGTCGCCGAGCGAGGGCAGGGCGATGGGCATCGAGATCCCCGGCTGTGGGATGGTGCCCGAACCTGGGGCGCGTTCCGAACCACGTCAAGGTCGCCCGGGGTGTCTGGTGCATCCCAACCACTACCGGCTGTGGTTCGCGACCAGCGAGCTGCGGGCCGGCAACGGTGGCCTGGAAATGCGCCACGGGAGCACGTCGTACCGCGTGTACGACACGTGGCTCGAGCGGATCGACGAGTGCAAGGCGGCGGGCCTCCTGCCGCGGCGCGACAGGCTCGCGCTCTTCCAGCTGATCTGGGCCGCCGTGCACGGGCTGATCTCGCTGCGCATCCACCATCCGGGTTTCCCCCGGCCACCGCTCGACCGGCACGTGAACGCGCTGTTGTCACTCCTCGATCGCGGGCTCCGCGGCGCGCCGCCGGTCGACACTCGAACGAGTGTGCCCGCCGCGCGGACTCGGCGTCCGCGGCGGCGCATCGGGAGGAACCGATGAAGCGTCTGGGCGCGCTCGTCCTGGCGGGCGCGTTGGTCATGCTGGCATCCGTGGCAACGGCGCAGGATCGCCGCATCACGACCACGCGGCTCACGGACAAGCTGTTCCTGCTCTCCATCGACGAATCGACCTACTCCACGAACTCGCTTGCCTTCGTCGGCGACGACGGCGTGCTGCTCGTGGATACCCACACGAGGACGGACGCGCCGGCCCTGAAGGCGGTGGTGGATTCGTTCGGCAGGGGAACGCCCCGGTACATCATCAACACCCACCGGCACATCGAGCACATCGGCGGCAACGCGATCTTCGGCCCGTCTCCCGTGGTCATCGCCCACGCGCTGCTGCCCGTGAAGCTGCGCAGCAGGAGCTTCCTCTTCGAGGAGTTCCCTCCCGCGACGTTCCCGGACATCACCGTGGCGGACTCGCTGACGCTGTTCTTCAACGGCGAGCGGATCAGGATCATCGCGCTTCCCGGCAGCCACGACGACAACGAGATCATCGTCCACTTCGTGGATCAGGGGGTCGTGCACCTGAGTTCCCTGGTGAACGGCTTCAACTTCCCGTCGGTGGACGCCGACGGCGACGCGCTCCGCTTCCCCGAGCTCGCGGAGCGGGCGATGGCGCTGCTGCCCCGCGACGTCCGGATCATCTCGGGGCACAGCCCGCGCGGGGAGCGCCGCACCGGGACGTGGAGCGACCTCCAGGCCTATCGGGACATGATGGCCCGGTGCATCGAGATCGTCCGGAACGGCCTCGCGCAGGGCAGGGACGTGGCCGCGCTCCAGCGCGACAGCGTGCTGAGCCAGTACGCGTCGTACGCCCGGAGCTATGTCAGCGCGAACGACTGGATCGCCGAGCTGGCCGCCCGCCTGCAGCGGCCACGGGACACGAGGCCGACGGTGTTTCCTCCCCTGTACGAGACGTGGAGATCCCAGGGCGCAGCGGCCGCGGTGGCGCGCTTCTCGGAACTCCGGCGCGATCACGCCGCCGAGTACCTGATAAATGATCTCGATCTGCTGGTGATCGGCATCAAGCTGGTCTCGAACGACCACCCGCAGGACGCCGTCGCGTTCCTCGAGGGGAGCCTGCGGGAGTATCCGAACGGAGCGCTGAACTACTACGCGCACTACCAGTTGGCCAAGGCGCACCGCAGGCTGGGGAACGTGGATGCCGCCAGGCGGGCCTGCCAGAGGGCGCTGGAGCTGAACCCCTCCTATGCGCTGGCGACCGCGCTGCTCGCGGAGCTGAACCGGGGGTAGGGCCGGGCGCCGGCGTCGCCTGCGCCGCTCAGCCGTGGGCGCCGACCGCCCGGCGCGTCGCGTGCCACCGTCTCGTGACGGCCACGCGGAGCGGCGCGGACTCGATCCGCGCGATCCACCCCTCCAGCTCGCTGTGGCGGAATCCCACCTGCAGGACGACCTCGGGCAGGTGGGCGTAACGCGCTCCTTTGCGCACCGAGAAGTAGAGCGTGTCGAAGAGCGCCTTGGCCGGCGTGGCGAGGGAGAAGGTCCCGGACTCGTGCAGCACGAACCCGCCCACGAGGTCGCGGCGCATCAGGTGGAAGCGGTACGTGCCGACGGAGGTGCGTCTGGTGCGCCGGGCCCGCCGGCTACCCACCACGTGGATCACCCGCGGCACTTGCTGGATCATCCCGTGCAGGCTGAGCGCCGAGAGGAGCGACACGTAGCCCGCGCTGTCGGGGCCCGAGAGCGCGAGCAGGGGAGGCACCACCGCATACGGCGAGAACCGCGGGCTCCGCGTGTCCGCCCACACCCCGCGGGTCACCCGCGTGATCAGGTCGAGTCGTGCCAGGCGCGCCAGGTCACGCGACGCTTGGTCCACTCCCACGCGCGCCGCGGCCGCCGCCTGGCGCGTGGTGAACGCCGGCGCCGCCGGCAGGATGTCGCGCCACAGGGCCTGGGCCACCTTCTGCATGATGTCCCTCCCGCCGTCACGCCGGCGTGCGGAGCACGGCCTCGATCAGCTCCGCCACGAACAGCTGCCGACGCTCCCACTCCTGTACGTCGTCGAGCGCGCGCTGGTCTTCGTCCGCGAGGAACTCGGCCACCTGGCCCCGGAACTGTTCGTAGCTGATCGCCCACGCGCGGCGGCCCGCCTCCTCGAGGTCCGCCGTGGTGAGTCCCCGGCGCAGCGCAGCGGGATCGACCGAGGCCGCGTCGCCCCGGGTCAACACCCAGAGGTCGAAGACGTCGCGCGCCTGCGGCATCGTGCGCGAAGCCAGCGCCTGGAGTTTCTGCCGCACGGCCGCCGGTCGCGTGTAGTGGCAGACCTCGAGAACCCCGTCGGCGCGCGTGAGGTATCGCTGCGCAATCGCGGCCTCGGCGGGCTCTCGGACCGCGAGGTCGCTCTCGGGCCCGCCGCGAAGTGACGCCTCGATGCGCGTGGGGAGACGGATCCCGCCTCGGTTGACCACGCCGAGCTTGAAGCGCACGGTCGTGTCGGTGTTCTTCGCGGGCCGGCCCGAGTAGTCGAGGCGCTCGAGGCCGAGCGCGCTCAGGCGTGAGCGCAGCCGGGCACCGACGAGTGTCTCGTGCACGGCGGAGACGAATGTCACGTGCGCTCGGCGATCGAGGTCGAGATCGAGATCCTCCGAGAATCGCCGGCTTCCGAAGAAGAGCCGCAGGTTGACGCCGCCCTTGAGGACGAGCGTCCCTGCCGGAACGGCGTCGGCCAGCTGGTGCAACACCAGGACGTGGAGGGCTTCGCGGGCCTCGAGATCGGTCAGCATCGCGACATCAATATGCTGCAGTACAGCTGTTTTGTGCAAGTTCAGTTACATAACAGGCGATATAATCGATTGATATATAAGGGGATCAATGCTACGCGCTGTTGAGCGCAGCCAGGCAGGCGCGCTCTCCTCGCGATTGACGCGGCAACGGCTTGCGGCACCCGCTCGTGCTGGCCTCACGGGATCGCAAGCGGTACGTTGGCGCATCTCTCAGAACAGCGGTGGAGCGTTGGACGTCCTCGACACGCTTCGTCGTGCCCTCGCGGACCGCTACGCCATCGAGCGCGAGCTCGGGCAGGGCGGGATGGCCACCGTCTACCTCGCCCGAGATCTCAAGCTCGGCCGCGCCGTGGCGCTCAAGGTCCTGCGCCCCGAGCTGGCCGCGGCCCTGGGCGCCGAGCGCTTTCTCCGCGAGATCGAGATCGCCGCCAAGCTCGCCCACCCTCACATCCTCGCGCTGTACGACTGCGGCGAGGCCGGCGGGCAGCTCTACTACACGATGCCGTTCGTCGAGGGCGAGTCCCTCCGTGACCGGCTCACCCGCGAGAGGCAACTGCCGCTGGACGACGCGCTCCAGATCGCCCGCGAGGTGGCCGACGCGTTGAGCTTCGCGCACAGCCGAGGTGTGATCCACCGCGACGTCAAGCCGGAGAACATCCTCCTCGAGTCTGGTCACGCGGTGGTGGCGGATTTCGGGATCGCCAAGGCGGTCGCGGCGGCGGGCAGCGAGCGGCTGACGGAGACCGGGCTGGCAGTAGGCACGCCTCAGTACATGAGTCCCGAGCAGGCAGCGGGAAGCGGGGAGATCGATGGCCGTTCCGATCTCTACTCGCTCGGCTGCGTGCTGTACGAGATGCTGGCTGGGGAGCCGCCGTTCACCGGTCCGTCGGCGCAGGCGGTGGTGGCCAAGCGGCTGAGCACACCGGCGCCGCGCATCTCCATTCTGCGCGATACGGTGCCGGCGGCGGTCGAAGCCGCGCTCGCCAAGGCGCTCGCGAGGACACCGGCCGACCGGTTCCCCACGGCTGCGCAGTTCGCGTCGGCGCTGACGACGGGGTTGGCCACCCCACCTCGGGAGGCTGTCGGGACGAGTGTGCGGGGGCGTCGCGTCGCCGCGCTGATGGCGGGACTCTTCGTCGTCGCTGCGGGCGTCGGCGTGTTGATCGGGACGGGTGTTGTGGGGCCAGGCCGGGGCCCGCGAATGACGTCCCTGGCGGTCCTGCCGCTCGTCAACGTGTCCGGCGATTCGACACAGGAGTACTTCGCCGACGGCATGACAGAGGCCATCATCACGGAGCTGGGCAAGATCTCGGCGCTGACGGTCATCTCGCGCACCTCGTCGATGGGCTACAAGGGGAAACAGATGCCGCTCCGCGCCATCGCCAGGGAGTTGGGGGTGGAGGGCATCGTGGAAGGGTCGGTGCTGCGGGAAGGTGGCCAGGTGCGGATCACCGCGCGGCTCATCGACGGCCGTACCGACCGGCGTCTGTGGGACTCGACCTATGATCGGCAGGCGGCCAGCATACTGGCGCTGTATGCAGAGGTGGCGCGGACCATCGCCGGTGCGATCGGGACTACGCTGACGCCGGAGGAGGCGCGTCGCCTGCAGGTGGTCCGCACGGTCAACCCGCAAGCGTACGACGAGTACCTGCTCGGGAAGCACGACCTGGAAACCTGGACGGCCGATGGCTCGACGCGCGCGATCGCGCACTTGCGCCGGGCGATCGCGCTCGATTCGACCTACGCCGATCCCCACACCGGCCTCGTCATGGCCTACGGAGTCCTGAGTTATGTCTGGGGTTCCATGACGATGACGGAGAGCGCCCCGCTGGCGGAGGCAGCAGCGGAACGTGCGGTCGCGCTCGACTCGGGATCCGCGCGGGCACATGCTGCCCTCGCGGCGGTGAGGTTCAAGTGGCAATGGCGCTGGGAGGAGGCCGACCGCGAGTTTCGCCGCGCCTTGGAGCTCAACCCCGGTCTGTCGGATGTGCTGACGTGGCACATCACACTGTTGACGTATGAGGGTCGGCACGACGACGCGGTGCGGGAGGCCCTGCGCAACGTGGCGCTCAACCCACGCCAAGCCGAGCCCATGTACATGCTCGGGTGGACCTACTTCTACGCTGGGCGCTATGAGGAGTCCATCGCCGCCGAAGAGAGAGTCCTGGAGCTGGACCCCTCGAATTGGGCGGCCCAGTCCCTGCTGGGGTGGAACTACTCGGCCCTCGGTCGCCACCAGGAGGCCATCGAAGCTAACGGCAGCGTGCTGAAGGAGATGCCTGCAAACATGATCCTCCTCAGCAGCGCGGCGTGGATCAATGCCCGCGCCGGCAGGCCCGCGGTCGCGCGCCGTTTCGTCGACTCGCTCCTGGCTTTCGGCAGGAGGGGAGTCAGCGTGGATCCGTTCTTCCTTGGGTGGGCGTACGCCTGGCTGGGCGAAACCGACCGGGCGATGGCGGCCTTCAGCCGGGCCATCGACGAGCGCAGCGGGCAGATGGACGGGCTGAAGGCCGAGTATCTCCCGGCTGCCTTCAAGGCCGACCCGCGCTTCCACGCCCTCCTCCGGCGCATCGGCCTGGAGTAGAAGCAGGCAACAGCACAGGCGTTGCGGAAATCGTTCGTGGTAGGCAGGAGCGGAAACCACTGGGGGCACACATGCGTGCACGCCTTTGGATCTGTGCGTTGTCCCTGCTGATCGCCGCGCCGGCGCTGGTCCGGGCGCAAGCGGTCACCGGCTCCCTCGAGGGCCGTATCCTCTCCGCCCCGGGTGAGCCGCTCGAGCACGCGGTCGTCACGGTCAGCGGGCCCTTCCTGCAGGGCACACGGAGCGCCACGACGGACGTGCGGGGGCACTTCCTGCTGCTCTGGCTTCCCGCCGGGACGTACACCGTGCGCTTGCGCGCCCTGGGCTTCGGGCCGGTGGCGATGTCCGACGTGCGGGTGAGCCTCGGAGCGACGGCGTCGCTCGGCGACGTGACGCTCGAGCCGCAGGCGATGGAGCTGCCGGAGATCGTGGTCTCCGGTGCGCGGCCACTCATCGATCCCACCACTGCCGCCGCTACCACGGCGCTCGACTCGGCGGTCTTCCTCGCCCTCCCGACGGAGCGCAACTACCGCTTGCTCATGCCCCTCGTCCCGCAGGCGAACGCGAGTCCCTACGGCGACGAGGTGAACGTGGCGGGTGCCAGCGGGGACGAGAACGGCTACTTCGTGGACGGGATCCACGTCACGGACCCGTTCATGGGCGCGGGAAGCCTCAACCTCCCGTACAACTTCATGCGCGAAGTGCAGGTGACGACCGGGGCCTACGCGGCCGAATACGGCCGCACCCAGGGCGGCGTGGTCAACGTCGTCACCAACTCGGGAGGGAACGCACTCCACGGGCAGGTGCTGGGGTTCTACACGGGCGACCGGCTGCGCGCCACGCCGCGCTGGGGCGTCGGGCAGGCGCAGGTGGAGCGGTTCTCGCATTACGACGTCGGTGCCAGTGTCGGCGGGCCTATCCGGCGGGACCGGCTCTGGTACTACGTCGCGTACAACCCGACGGTCGAGAGCCGTGATGCGGCGTTTCCCGGGATAGAGACAGAGCGGGACGCCAGAACCAGTCATCTCTTCGCCGGCAAGCTGACGGGCCGGACGGGGCGCGGGACGGATCTCACGCTCACGGTGCTCGGCGATCCGAGTCGGCGGGACTACGTGGGCGCGGCTGGAGGTGGCTCCCTCCTCGCGGCGACGGTGACCGATCCCCGCGTCGTGCTGGGCCGGATCTCGGAAGGCGGCACGGCGGTCGCGCTCCAGGCACGCCACCAGCTCGGCGACCGGGTGTTCCTGACCTGGTCACTCGCGCGGCTCGATCGCCGCCAGGACCAGACGCCTCGGGCTGGGGTGCTCACGGACATGGTCGCTCTGGCGCAGGTCGTCGACTACGAGACCAACACGGCGTCCGGCAACTTCGGGTGGTCGCAGCGGACCCGGATGGCCCGGACCGCGGGGCAGGCGGCCGTGACCGTGCTGGCGGGTAGCCACCTCCTGCGGGTGGGCACGGAGTACGAGGCGAACGTGCTGGCGTTCGATCTCCGCTACAGCCTCGTCCTCCGCAGCGTCGACAGCGCCGGGACCGCCGAATACTACTGGTTCCGCAACACCCAGCACGCCCGGGGCCACATCGCGGTACCCACGCTCTATGCGCAGGACTCCTGGCAGGTCAGCCGGCGTCTCCAGCTGAATCTGGGGCTGCGGTGGGAAGCCCAGTTCGTGTGGGGTGACACGGGCATTGCCCGGTGGATCGCGCCCGAGCTGGCCCCACGCCTGGGTGTGGTGTTCCAGCCCGGCGAACTCGGCGTGCAGAAGGTCTATGCGTCCGCCGGCCGGTTCTACGAGCAGATGCCGCTGTGGACCACGTTGGGGTGGGACGGGCTCTTCGAGCAGAGAGCCGGGATCTA
>Ga0315288_10009204_pt1 | contig 12447 bp, 9 predicted proteins | sample YL17G11_20_MG_FD_203454 | JGI IMG/M metagenome (GOLD analysis project Ga0315288, IMG submission 203454) | Sediment microbial communities from Yellowstone Lake, YNP, Wyoming, USA - YL17G11_20 | ecosystem: Environmental > Aquatic > Freshwater > Lake > Sediment | place: USA: Wyoming | collected...
GCCCCTCGTGCGGCGTCGTGACGACGCGGTGCCTGCGTCAGACCTCGCGCTCCAGCAGCACCGGCAACGGTGTGCTCGGCTGCGCCGCCGGCGAGTACGACGGGTGATGCGTCAGGTCGACGCTCACTTCTACGGCGACCATGTTCGTCCCTTGCCCTGCACGCGAGCCGCCAGGAGCTCGCCGACGCGATCGGGTCGGTGCGCGAGGTTGTGACCCGCAACCTGCACCAGCTCCACGAGGAAGGGCTGATCGACATGTCGCGCGACGAGGTCGCGATCCGCGATCCGGTTGCGCTCACGGAGGTGGCCGGTGAGCCTGCTCGGGGGAGGGTGTGCCGCGGATCCCGAGCCGAAGCTCATGCGCGAGCGTGCGTAACCTCGCGATCGCCTCGGGTTCCTGTCCGATGTTCGCCTGGCGGCCATCTGGCTGTTGTCGGCTGACCAACGCCCGCCTCAGGGACATCTGACGGAAATCTGCGCTGACGCGGATCAGGCGGGATTCGCGAGTGGCGCCGCGGCGATGGCCGGCGTCCCGGCCACGGAGACCGCGCGAAGCCGGGCCGCTGCGTCCTCCGCGGTCAGGTCGCGCTGGGTCTCGGCGAGCAACTCGTAGCCGACCATGAACTTGCGAATCTTAGCGCGCAGGAGTGGCGGATAGAAGTGGGCGTGGACCTGCCAGGCGTCGATGGACCGATCGCCGAACGGTGCCTGGTGCCAGCCCATCGAATACGGAAAGGGCCGCCTGAACAGCCCGTCGTAGCGCCCGAGCAGCTCCGGCAGGACCGTCGCCAGGTCGTCGCGGGCGGCGTCGTCGAGCTCGGCGAGGCGCGCCGCCGGGCGCCTCGGGACCAGCAGGATCTCGAATGGCCAGGCCGCCCAGAACGGCACGACGGCCAGCCACTCAGCGGTCTCGACGACCACGCGCGAGCCGCCGGACTCGTGGTCGACGTACTCGAGCAGGAGCCGCCGGCCGGTCGACGCGAGATGCGCTCGCTGCGCGGAATCCTCGCGCGCGCCCTCACCTGGCAGAGTTGTCCCGGCCCAGATCTGGCCGTGCGGGTGTGGGTTGGAGGCCCCCATGGCCTCGCCGCGGTTCTCGAACACCTGGACCCAGCGATGGCTGGCACCCAGCTCGTCGGTCTGTTCGGCCCACAGGTCGACAACGCGACGAACGGCATCGGCGGGCATCCGCCCGAGGGTCAGATCGTGGCGGGGTGAGAAACACACGACCCGACACAGCCCCAGCTCGCCCTGTGCGCGCAGCAGGCCGTCGTCGAACTCGGCGGTGGAGGTGTCCGGCCGGAGTGCCGAGAAGTCATTGGTGAACACGAAGGTTTCGGCGTAGTCCGGATTGACGTTCCCGTTGGCGCGCACATTGCCGGGGCACAAGTAGCAGTCGGGATCAAATGCGAGGCCGGCACCGTCCGGCTCCGGCTCTTCGGCGCCCAGCCACGGCCGCCGGCCACGATCGGCAGACACCAGCACCCACTCGTCAATCAAGGGGTTGTAGCGCCGATGTGGCTCACCCGCGAGGCGATCGAGGGAGGCGCCGCCCAGCGCTGGCTCACTGGGCACGAGCGACCTCGAGCACCGGCGCCTGCCGTCCGGTCTCGACGACGATCAGCTCCCGGACGGCGCCGGCCAGGATCGCCCGCGCCTCCGGCTCGAGGCCGGAGTCCGTGATCAGCACGTCGGCCTGATCGAGTCGCGCGATCGAGCTGATCCCGATGACTCCCCATTTCGAGTGGTCGGCCACGACGACCAGCCGGCGACCGGCCTCGATAAGGGCCCGGTCCGTGTCCGCCTCCAACAGATTCGGGCAGGTGAAGCCCGAGCGCGGGTCCATCCCGTGGACGCCCATGAAGACGAGGTCGACGTGGACCGTGCGCAGGGCCGCAACAGCGAACGGTCCAGCCAGGGCGTCCGATGGCGTGCGCACACCCCCGGTCAGGATGATCGTCTGGTCGGTCGGGCCGACCTGGTAGAGCACATCGGCCACACGAATCGAATTGGTCACCACGGTGAGGCCTAGGACATAGGCCAGACGCTGGGCGAGGGCATACGTCGTGGTCCCGGCCGACACGGCGATCGCCATGCCCTGCTCGACAAGCGCGACCGCCGCATCGGCGATCGCGTCCTTCTCGCGTTGCTGAAGCGCGGACTTGGCGGCGAAGCCAGGCTCGAACAGGGCCGTGCCGGCGAGCGACGTCGCCCCGCCGTGGACCTTTTCCAGGAGACCGCGCTCGTGGAGGGCTTCGAGGTCACGACGTACGGTCATGTCGGACACGCTGAGCTCACGGACGAGGTCCGCGACGCGGACCGCTCCGTCTTCGCGGACGCGATCCAGGATGAACGCCTGGCGCTGCCGCGCAAGCATCAGCGCATGATCCGCAAGTCGTCTCGTCGGGTCACGATGGACACCGTCCTCCCATGGTTCGTTAGTGTAAGATTGCCGCGCTACGCACAGAAAGTCAACGCATTCGAACATTTCCCGATGGTGAGGCCCTCCGGACCTTGACATCGGTGGATCTGGTGCCGACAATCTGGGCGAACCTGTCGGATTTTGTCGGGCAGTTTCTGGAGGAGGAGCAACGCGATGGCAGAACCCACCCCGGTGAAGTCCGTCTCGCGGCGGACCGTTCTCAAGGGCATCGTCGGCACCGCCGGCCTTGTGTCTGTCCCGGCGATCATCGCCGCGTGCAGCTCGCCCGCGGCCACGACCGCCCCGAGCGCTGCGGCCCCCAGCGAAGCAGCGAGCGCCGCCCCGTCGGTAGCCGAGAGCGTGGCGCCCGGGTCTCTGACGCTCGGATCGAACTATTCGGACGATGTGCCGAAGGGGGTCCTCGCCGGCATCGTCGACACGTTCACCAAGCAGACCGGCATCACGGTCAAGGTCAATACGGTCGATCACGGTACCTTCCAGGACCAGATCAGCTCGTATCTCCAGGCCACGCCGGACGACGTGTTCGCGTGGTTCTCGGGCTTCCGAATGCGGTTCTTCGCGGCCCAGGGCCTCGCCACCGACATCAGTGACGTCTGGGCGACGGTCGGTGGCAACTACAGCGACGCCTTCAAGGTCGGCTCGACCGGTGACGATGGCAAGCAGTACTTCATCCCGATCTACAACTACCCGTGGGCCGTCTTCTATCGCAAGAGCGTCTTCGCGGACAAGGGATACACGCCACCGACCACCCTCGACGAGTTCAAGACGCTCGCAGCCAAGATGAAGTCGGACGGCCTCATCCCGATGGCGTTCGGCGATTCGGACGGCTGGCCTGCGATGGGCACCTTCGACATCCTCAACCTGCGCCAGAACGGTTATGACTTCCACGTCGGCCTGATGGCCGGCAGCGAGAAGTGGACCGATCCGAAGGTCAAGACCGTCTTCGAAATCTTCAAGGATCTCCTGCCCTTCTACCAGGATGGCGCCGCCGGACGCACGTGGCAGGATGCCGCCCAGGCGCTGGTCCAGAAGAAGGCCGGCATGTACCTGCTCGGGATGTTCGTGTCCCAGCAGTTCCAGGAGGCCGGGCAGGCCGAGCTCGACGATCTCGACTTCTTCCCCTACCCGAATTTCGGCACCCAGTACGACGCCGAGAAGGCCCTCGACGCGCCGATCGACGGTTTCATGATCAGCGCCAACTCACCCAGCCTCCAGGAGGACCTGGACGGTGCGAAGGCGTTCATGGAGTACCTCGCCCAGCCGGCGACCCAGGTGACCTGGGTCTCCCAGGACAAGGGCAACGTCGCGGCCGCGAAGGACGCCGACACGAGCGGCTACACCCCGCTCCAGAAGAAGGCAGCCGAGCTGATCGGCGGTGCCCAGCGGATCACCCAGTTCCTCGATCGGGACACGAACCCGAACTTCGCGGGAGCGAACGGCATGCAGGCCTTCCTCCTCGATTTCCTGAAGAATTCGAGCCAGGACCTCGACGCCTACCTGGGCAAGATCCAGGCCTTTTGGGACACCCTTTGATCTGAGCACAGTGCGGCCGGCTTCCGGGCCGGCCTACACTGCATGCCGTGGCCGACAACCCACGCGAACGCCGTTCACCCGCCCCGCTGGATCACTCGACCAGCGGGGCGGGTGTCGCTGCGGCCGGCCGCGTACGCCGGCGGTTCAGCTTGCTGACTCGCCGGGACAAGCTCGTCCTGGCGCTCATGATCGGCATCCCCCTGTTCCTCGACCTCGCCCTCATCTGGGGCACAACCGTCGCATCGGTCCTGCTGTCGTTCACGAACTGGAACGGGATCGGCGGGATCACCGGCGAGAACATCATCGGCCTGAAGAACTACGAGAACCTGTTCAACGCCTACCCGTTCTTCTGGCCGGCACTGACCCACAACATCCTTTGGCTGGCGGTCCTCATGTTCGTCGCCACGCCGATCGGGATCCTGTGCGCGGTCCTGCTCGACCGGGAGATGCGCGGGACCCGGATTTACCAGAGCATCCTGTACCTGCCGGTCGTCCTGTCGCTGGCGATCATCGGCTTCATCTGGCAGCTCCAGTACGCGCCCGAGCAGGGGTTCATCAACAACGTCCTGGGGCGGACGGGCGAGGCCGGCGACGGTCCGCTCATCCCCTGGCTTGGTGACCCGAGCCTGAACATCTGGGCGGTGCTCGTCGCCGCCAGCTGGCGCCACGTCGGCTACATGATGGTCCTCTATCTCGCCGGCCTGAAGAGCGTCGATCCCACCCTTCGGGAGGCGGCCAAGGTCGACGGCGCCAATGAGCGCCAGACGTTCTTCTGGGTCGTCTTCCCGGTCATGACGCCTATCAACGTCGTGATCGTCGTGGTGACCGTCATCGAGTCCCTGCGCGCCTTCGACATCGCGTACATCATCAACCGCGGCAAGAACGGTCTCGAGCTGCTGTCGACGCTGATCACGAACAACAGCATCAGCGAGTCGAACCGGGTCGGCTTCGGCTCTGCGATCGCGGTCGTGCTCCTCGTCATTTCGCTCGTGCCAATCGTGATCTTCCTGTCCCGGATGATGCGCGAGGATCGGACGTGAGCGTGACCGCCATGCCGGCCAGGACTGTGGCCAGCCGTCCCAAGCGCCCGCTCCACTGGAGCCGGATCGGCGTCCACGGGTTCCTCATCGCAATGTCGGCGCTGTGGCTCTTCCCGCTCGGGTGGGCGGTCTACACCTCGTTGCGGCCCTACTCCGATACCCAGCTCAACGGCTACGTGTCACTGCCGGGCGTCCTCAACTTCGACAACTTCGTCAACGCCTGGATTCGGGCGGAACTGCCGCACTTCTACCTGAACACGCTGCTCGTGACCGTGCCGTCGGTGATCCTGGTCCTGTTCGTCGCCTCGATGGTCGCATTCGGCCTGACGCGTTTCAGCGTCCGCTTCAACGTCGCGATGCTGATGCTCTTCACGGCGGGGAATCTGCTGCCGCCGCAGGTCATCATCGTCCCCTTGTTCCGGCTCTACCTGCTGCTGAAGGGCGTGCCCCAGCCGCTCAGCGACAACAATCTGCTGTACGACCAGTACATCGGCGTGATCCTCATCCATGTCGTCTTCCAGACCGGCTTTTGCGTCTTCGTCCTGAGCAACTACATGCGGACGATCTCGAACGAGCTGACGGAGGCGGCCCTGGTCGACGGCGCGGGAGTGTGGACGATCTACCGGCGAATCATCCTGCCGCTGTGCCGGCCTGCGCTGGCGGCACTCGCGACGCTCCAGTTCACGTTCATCTACAACGATTTCTTCTGGGCCCTGATGCTGATGAAGACTGGGGCTCGGAGGCCGATCACGTCCGCGCTCAACAACTTGCAGGGGCTGTTCTTCTCGAACAACAACCTGCTCGCCGCGGGCTCTCTCCTCGTCGCGATCCCGACGATCATCGTCTTCATCGCGCTGCAGAAGCACTTCGTTCGCGGTCTGTCACTCGGCTCGACGAAGGGCTGATCTCGAGCTTCAGATCGCGTCCAGGACGAAGAGCCGAGCCCAGAAGTCGCCGCGCGCCACCGTCTCCTGCCGGTCAAGATCAAGGACGAACCCGGCCGCCATCAGCTCGGCGCCGCTCCGCTGGCCGGTGTTGGCGCGAGCCGGCCGATCGTCGCCGGCCGGCCAGGTCGAGACCCGGTACGTCGCCAAGGGGTCCAGGCCGCGGAGCCGCAGCCGGCCGGGTCCGGGATCGGCGCGCGCCAGGATCTGGTAGCTGCCCACGACCGCCTGGCGGGCGTCGTCGGCCACGGTCATCCAGGCGACGTGGTCACGGTCGCCGTCGTACGGGCTCTCGAGCCGCAGGAACCGGCCGCGCTGGAACAGCTGGCGGCGGCCGATGTAGAACGCGATCTGATCGGCGATCTCGCCACGTTCCTTCGCGCTGAGCGCGGTCAGATCGAGCTCGTATCCGAGGACGCCGAAGAACGCGACCGCCGCCCGGGTCGAGAGCGGCGTGACTCGGCCGACCTGGTGGTTCGGGACGGCCGCAACGTGTGCCGCCATGGAGCTCAGTGGATACGCCAGCGACGTCCCCCATTGGATCTTCAAGCGCTCGATGGCGTCCGTATCGTCACTCGTCCAGGCCTGCGGCGCGAAGGCCAGCAGGCCGGGGTCGAAGCGACCGCCGCCGCCGGCGCACGACTCGAACAGGATCTCAGGGAACCGGGTCGTGAGCCGCCGGTAGAGCTCGTAGACCCCCAGGAGGTAGCGGTGAAAGAACTCGCCCTGCCGGTCGGGCGGCAGCGACGGCGAGTACGGCTCGGTGATGTTGCGGTTCATGTCCCACTTGACGTAGGCGATCGGGGCGCTGCCGAGCACCTCGGTGAGAACACCGGTCAGGTGGTCGACGACCTCGGGGCGGGTCATGTCCAGGACCAGCTGCTGGCGGCTTTCCGTGCGCGGCCGGCCCGGGATCCCGATCGCCCAGTCCGGATGCGCCTCGAACAGGCGGCTGCGCTGGCTGACCATCTCGGGCTCGATCCAAAGGCCGAAGCCGATTCCCAGGTCGGTGATCCGGCGGGCCACGCCCTCGATGCCGTCCGGGAGCTTGCGCCGATCGACGAACCAGTCGCCGAGCGAGGTCGTGTCGTCGTCACGAGCGCCGAACCAGCCGTCGTCGAGCACGAACAGCTCGACCCCGAGGTCGCGCGCGGTGGTGGCGATCTCGACGAGCCGGTCGGCATCGAAGTCGAAGTAGGTCGCCTCCCAGTTGTTGATCAGGACCGGCCGAGGGCGGTCGCGCCACTGGCCGCGCGCCAGGCGCTCGCGGAAGAGACCGTGGAGAGCATCGGACAGCCCGCCCAGGCCCGTCTCCGAGTACACGACGATCGCTTCAGGCGTCGTGAACTCGGCACCCGGATCGAGACGCCAGCTGAACGTCGTCGGCTCGATGCCGAGGCGGACACGGGTCGTGCCGTACGGGTCGACCTCGGCCTCGGCCAGGAAGTTGCCGGAGTAGACCAGGCTGAAGCTGTAGGCCTCCCCATGCGACTCGTCGGTCGTCGCCCGACGCAACGCGAGGAACGGGTTGTGCTCATGGCTCGACGCGCCGCGGGTGCTGGAGGCGGACTGCCGGCCAGGAACCAGGCGACGCTCCGCGATGTGGCGCTCGCGAGCCCAGGCGCCGGCCAACCCGATCATCAGCCAATCGCCATCCGGGAGGTCGACCGACAGGCTCATCGCGCAGCGCAGTTCCGCCGGCCTCGACCCGGCATTGCGGATCGTGGCGCTCCGGGCGATCACCGGCCGGTCGCGAAAGATCGTGAAGCGAAGGTCGACATCGAGGCCGGCGAGCTCGTCGGCCAGGGTGATCTCGAGCGTGTCCGCCTCTGCCGCGTCCTCGACGTAGGTCGATGGCAGCCCCGAGAGCGCCGGCTTGCCCACAACGATTCTGTGGTCGCGATAGTGGAGTGCGAGCGACGTTGCGCCATCGGCGGCAGCCGCGACCAGCGCCGGAATCCGGAAGTCGCCGGTTCCGCTCGTCGGGTAGGCGAGCGGAACCGGCGAGCCGACACGGTTCGAGAAGCCCGGGAACGGGTCCGGGCCCAGATGCCGGTACGACCGACCGCCGGGCATCGCCGCCCCAAGGTGAAGCTGTCCGAGCGTCCCGTCCTCTAAGACCCGCAGGACCAGGCTGATCTGCCCGTTGCGGAGGTGGAACTGGCGGTCGCCCGGATCCCACTCGATCGACATCGGTCAGGCGCTCCTCAGTCGGTGAGCGTCCAGGACCAGCGGTAGGTCCCGAGGCCAACCAGGTATTCGGGCAACGTGTCCGGCCCGCAGCTCGCGGTTCCGAGTCCGCGGTGGGCCGCGTCGAGGTGGACGATCGTCTCCGGCCGCGCCTCGAGCTCGATGTCGTGCGTCGCCCCTGCCAGGTCCGCTGCGCGGAAATGGATCGCCGAGACCTGTCCCGGGCGATCCAGCGTGAGTCGGAGGCTTCGCCCCGTGGCGTCAGAGAGGCGGAGCCAGCGGACGTCGGCGTGGCCACCGTTCTCCTGGGGTCGGATGTATGGGACGTATTGCTCGGCGACGGACGAGCGCCAGCGGCCGATCAGCCCCCCGCGCTTCCGATCGGGGTAGGTTTCGTGCGGCCCTGAACCGAACCATTCGACGGACTCGAGCCCCGCGACCGTCTCGAGCACGGTGCCGACCCGGGCCAGGTCGCTCAGCGCTCCGGGGATGACGATCGATTCCTCGACGTGCACCCCGCCGGCGTCGAGCGCCGTGTAGCGCGCCTCGTGCGGGATCGAAACTCCGGCGCTCGTGCGGTACTCACTGTGCACGACGGTCGCCGGGCCGTCGCGCTCGATCGAGACCATACGGCGCTCGAGGCGATCGATCCCCCAGTCGGTCCACCGCGCGGCCATTCCGCCGATCCGATCGTTGTCGGTCGGGGCGCGCCACAGGGAGAGGGTCGGAGGTGCGGCCAGGAGTGGATGCACGAGCTGCCCCTCGGCGTCGAGATCGGGACGGGCACCTGGCCCGCCGACGGTCGCGGATGCCGGTGCCGCAACCGGCTCGGCGGCTGGCCCGACCGGCAGCTGCAGTGCGCAGACCTCGAAGTCGCGCGGCGCCCAGGGGAGCTCGCTCGCCGTCCGGAAGTGGAGGGTCAGCCATGCCTCGCCGCCTCGCTCGGTCGCCGGCGTCACCCACTCCGGCAGGCTGACATGCGCCCGTTCCCCCGGCCCGATCGATGGCAGGTCGAAGTCGCCGCCAGCGACGGGCACGCCGTCGACCGCCAGCTCATAGCGACCGCGCAGCCCACCGAGGTCGCTGAAGTCCTGGCGATTCGAAAGCTCCACTCGACCGGCGAGCAGCTCGACCGGGTCGCCGGCCAGGCGAACCGGGGCGGCCAGGCGCTTGTGCTCCCACATGGCGGGCTTCGGCCGCCGATCCGGCCAGTTCAGGCCGTCGGCGACGAAGTTGCCGTCGTTCGGCGTGTCGCCAAAGTCGCCGCCATAGGCCCAGCGCTGGCGGCCGTCCGGAAGCGTCTGGACGAGGCCGTGGTCCCACCACTCCCAGATGAAGCCGCCCTGCAAACCGGGCGTCGACTCGATCGCGTCCCAGTACTCGGCCAGCGTCCCGTTGCTGTTGCCCATCGCGTGCGAGAACTCACACATGATCAAAGGGTGGCGCTGGCGGCCGGATCTCGCGTGGTCGACGATGGCCGAGATCGGCGGGTACATCGGACAGGTGATGTCGCTGATCCCCTGGTCGCTCGTCCAGTCGAACCGGATCGCGCCCTCATAGTGGAGCGGCCGTGAAGGGTCGTAGAAGCGCAGCCAGGCGGCGGCCGCCTCGTGATTCGTGCCGTGCCCCGACTCGTTCCCGAGCGACCAGAGGATGACCGACGGATGGTTCTTGTCCCGCTCGGCCATCCGCGACACGCGACTGACCCACTGATTGAGGTAGCGCGAGTCATCGCACAGCGTGCTCTGGAATGCGTGCGATTCGATGTTCGCTTCGTCGATCACATAGAGGCCGAGCTCGTCGCTCAGGTCCAGAAAGACCGGGTCGTTCGGGTAGTGCGACGTGCGAACCGCGTTGAAGCCGAACTGCTTCATCTGGACGAGGTCCGCCCGCATCGACTCGGCGGAGATGACCCGCCCGGTGTGCTGATCGAAGTCGTGCCGGTTCACGCCGCGGATGAACACACGCGCGCCATTGATGAGCAGGTCGCGCGCGACGACCTCGACCCGCCGGAAGCCGATCCGCAGCTGGGCGGTCTCGACGACCTCCCCGGTCGGCGAGCGCAGGTCGATCTGGAGCGTCTCGAGGTGGGGATCCTCGGCGGACCACGGTCGGACCCCGGGAAGTCGGAGGTCGATGGCCGCCTCGGCGTCTGGTGGCGGGACGACCCGGCGCATGAGGGCTGGCAGGACGGCCTCGCGCTCCTCGTCGGTCGGCATCTGCCCGGAGGCGACGCGGTAGAGGAGGGCGTTCTCGTCCAGGTTCGCGTGGGTGTCGTGCGGCAACGGCGGTACCGGGGCCCCGGCCGTCGCCGCGATGCCCAGCCCGGGGAGGCGCACCTGGATGGTCCAACCGGCCTTCGTTGCCCGCGCCGGGAACCCCACGAGGACCCGTGTTCCCAGCGTGCCGGTTGCGCCGCCGGCATCAAGCCCGGCGTCGGCGCGGATGTCCGCGAGGTAGACGGGTCCAGTCGCATACAGGTAGACGGAGCGGGTGATCCCGCCGTGCCACCACTGGTCCTGATCCTCAACGTAGCTCGCGTCCGACCACTTCACGACCCGTAGGACGAGCTCGTTCGTCCCGGGCCGCAGGTGCTGCGTCACCTCGAACTCCGCCGCGAGGTGAGAGTCCTTGCTGATTCCCACCTCCTCACCGTTGAGGGTCACGAAGAGGACGCTCTCCGCCGCGCCGACGTGCAGGACGACCCGCCGGTGCGCCCAGTCGGCCGGCAGTTCGAAGGTCCGCTCGTACAGGCCGGTCGGGTTCGCCTCGGGGACGTCCGGTGGGTGGAGGGGCCACGGCATCTGCACGTTCGTGTAGTGCGGCCGATCGCCTGTGCCTTGCAGCGTCCAGACGCTCGGGACATCGACCTCCCGCCATTCGGTGGCGGTGGGTTCGGCGTCAGGGGCGGACAGCAACTGAAACCGCCAGCGCCCGTCGAGGGGGAGGCGGTCGAGGTGGGGGACGCCGTGCATCGGCAGGCGCCCGGACCCACTCAGCGACGGGTCACGCCAGGATCGGATCACGCTCGGATTGTCGCATGCCGGACGGGGTCAAGGAGGGCTCCCGGCCCGGGAAGGCGATCCGGCCGGCGACCGCCGCGTTGGCCGGTGCGGGCACCGCCGGACATCCGCCTCATCGACCTCGACGGGTCCGTGCAATTGTCAGGTAGCCGCGTTACACCTGCCCCACAGCGCCGGCCTATCGCGAGGCGTCGAGGGCTATCGTCACGGCCCTCGTGGACCGGCTCAGTAGCCGGGCGCGGCCTGCCGGTCCCGTCCGCGAGACGAACCGGGTACAGGACGCCCAGCGCGACGCCGAGCGCCGTGACCAGGACGTGCAGGGCGATCACGCGATGCGACGCGCCCCGTCGGCCGCCCTCACTTCGAAGACCCGTGGCGTCAACCCGGTCGCACCGGGGTACTGCCCCAGCACGGCCTCGCGCAGCGCCCCCACGGCGTCGTCATGGACGAGATTGACCGTGCAGCCACCAAAGCCGGCGCCGGTGAGTCGGGCGCCGATGACGCCCGGCACCCCGGTGGCGATGTCAACGAGGGCGTCGAGCGCTGGCGAGCTGACCTCGAATCGATCGCGCAGCGAGACGTGGCTGGCGGCGAACGCCCGCCCAACGGCGTCGAGGTCGCCGCGGGCGAGGGCCGCGACAGTCGCCATCACCCGCTCGTTCTCGTGGACGACGTGGTCGGCACGCCTGGCGGCCGTGTCGTCCAGCCGGTCCGCGCCGGCGGCGAGCAGCTCCGGCGTGACGTCACGCAGCGAGCGGATCGTCGGGTCGAGCGCGCGAAGTGCGGCCACGGCCCGGTCGCATTCTGCCCGGCGGGAGTTGTACTCGGAAGCGGCGAGCTTGCGGGGCGAGCCCGAATGGCAGACCACGAGGCGCGTCCCGGCCGGCAGCGGCACCGCCCACCTGGGGCGCTTCAGTGGCCCGGCCGGCGAAGTCCATAGGGGACCGAGACGACGACGCGTCAGGCGGACATCTTCAAGGCACTCGCGATGCCGGAGCCGCCGCGCTTCCTTCGCCTGGCGCCGGCCGCTCCCGCGGGCGACTGAACCCTACCTTCTCTCTCCGCCGATCGGCGCCGGTCCATAGATACTCGCGTGAGTTCCAGCTGCGGAATCCCGGCCGGTGAGGCGTCTGCTATTCTTCGAGCCGTCGGGGTGTGGCGCAGCTTGGTAGCGCACCTGAATGGGGTTCAGGAGGTCCCGCGTTCGAATCGCGGCACCCCGACCACGTCTTACGCACGATATGGCCAACGAGACGCTCCCGGGGGCCTTCTGA
>Ga0315288_10009207_pt1 | contig 12446 bp, 8 predicted proteins | sample YL17G11_20_MG_FD_203454 | JGI IMG/M metagenome (GOLD analysis project Ga0315288, IMG submission 203454) | Sediment microbial communities from Yellowstone Lake, YNP, Wyoming, USA - YL17G11_20 | ecosystem: Environmental > Aquatic > Freshwater > Lake > Sediment | place: USA: Wyoming | collected...
GGGTACGAACAAGTGGCGCGACTCCATCGAAAGCATCCACCACGACTTCGCCGCCACCCTCGCCGGAATGGGCGCCACGCTGACCGCCCCGTCCTCCCACTACGCCTATCTGCAAGGAATGACTTAGCGCCCCACGCCGCAACTCAGGCCTCACCAACGAACAGCCGACGGGGCCCGGCCCATCGCGGGAACCTTCGCACGCGCGCGGCGGTCCATGAATGCAGGGCCGGTGCCACGAGCGTCGACACCTGTGAGGCCGGCCGATCCTCGTTCATGTCGAGGGGTGATACCGCGATGCAACGATGGCTGCTGGGTTCCATCCTGTGCCTCTGCTCGACGATCGCCGTGAGCTCGGGCGACCGAGTCCTCGCCGCGGCGGGTGACGGTCCGCCGAACTATGTGATCCATGAGAAGGCAACGGCCGGCGCGCTGGATGCCGGCCCGCGAATGGATGTCGTGTTCCTCCTCGACACGACGGGCAGCATGTCCGATGAGATCGAGGTCGTGAAGCAGAAGATGCGCGACATGGTGGCGGAGATCGCGTCGGGCGACCCCGCGCCTCAGGTTCGGTTCGGGCTCGTGGTTTACCGCGACCGGGGAGACGCTTATGTCACCAGCAAGACGGACCTTTCCGATGATATCGACACGGTCGTGGCCGCGATCACCGCGATCGTCGCGGACGGTGGCGGCGATGAGCCCGAGAGTGTGAACGAGGCGCTCCACGTCGCCGTCCACGAGATCAACTGGGACCCCGACGAGAACGTGGACAAGACCGTGTTCCTCATCGCCGATGCGCCCCCGCACCTCGACTACACGGGCGACTATGACTACAAGCAGGAGACCCGCGACGCTCTGGATCGCGGCATCATCATCCATGCGATCGGCTGCAGCGGCCTGTCCGACGCGGGCGCAGGGATCTTCACCGAGATCGCGCAGGGCGCGGAGGGGACATTCGAGTACCTCACCTACAAGCGCGAGTACGCGACGGAGGACGGCCGAACGGCAACGGTGCTGGAGTCCGGCGGCCGGGCCTTCGGCGTGGCCGGTACGGCGGCGGCGGAGCCGGCCGACTGGCGGGTCGGCGCAGACCGCCTGAAGGAGGCGGGTGCTGCCGTCGAGGTAGCCGCGACGCCCGCGACCACCTCTGCCGGCGGCTATGGCGGCGGAGGGATGATGGGCGGCGGGATGGGCGGGGTCGCAGCGGGCCCCGGCACGCCCGCCCCGGGAGGCGCCGGGATGCCGGGCATGGCCCAGGTCGGCGATGTGGAGAACAACCTGGACACCGTCCTCGTCGGCAAGCTGCGCCACCGCGCGGAAGCGAAGGGCGTGGTTTACGCGACCACCGGCACCCTCGAGCCGATCACCCGCTATGCCGGCGACCACAGCGGCATCAAGGATGCCCTGTCGGTGGTGATTCGCACGGCGGACGAGTGGCGGAAGCTGTGGGAAGAGCACACCACCGCCTACGGCGACCCGAAGCCGGCGCTCCCGGCGGTCGACTTCGCGAAGTGCATGGTGATCGGTGTCTACGCCGGGCAGAAACCCACGGGCGGGTATGAGCTCAGGATCGTGCGCACCAAGGCCACGGATGCCGGCGTGGACCTGGAGTGGTCTCTGGCGTCTCCCCCGCCGGACATGGTCGTGACCCAGGCCCTGACGGAGCCCTACGTGCTGATCGTGGTCGACCGCCAGGAGGGGGACGTGACCTTCCGGCAGGTGGACCCCCCGGCCAAGTAGGGCTACGGCGACGGACTGTCGCGCGGCAGGACGTCGGCGCCTGGCAGGCGAAGCCCGTTGCCTACCGAGGAGGCGCCGATGAGGGAGTTGGTCCGCCGAGTCCGGGACCGCTTGGTGGTCGCCGAGGAGTCGGTGTGCCTCGAGCGCGCGCATCTGGTGACAGAGGCCTATGCCCGGTTCGCGCGTGACCCGCCTCCCCTCCGGCGGGCGAAGGCGTTCGCTCACGTGCTCCAGCACATGACGCTGGACGTTCGAGCCAATCCTGTGTTCGCGGGGAACACCTCGTCGCAACCGGGTGCCTGGATGCTCCAGCCGGAGTATGGCTTCGGCATCGACCCACAGGTTCTCGTCGAGCGCGACGGCCTGTGCGGCTTCCTGGACGGAGCCGTCCCCGAGGACATTCGGGCGTTCTGGGCAGAGCGGAGCCTGGGCGGCTGCTCCGGCATCGGGCACCTGGCCGTTGACCTGGGCGCCGTCGTCCATCGCGGGCTGGGGGCCATCGCCGAAGACGTCGAGCGGGAGCTCGACGTGGGAGGCGAGTCGCAGAGAGTCTACCGCCAGGCGATGCTCATCGCGCTCCGGGGTGTCATGGACTGGTCGCTCCGCTATGCCGATGCCGCCGACCGGGCCGCGGCGGCGGAGTCCGACGCGCGGGTGCGAGAGTGCCACCTACGCGTGGCGGAAGCGTGCCGCCGCTTCCCCGCGTACCCGGCTCGGAACCTGTTCGAGGGGCTGCAAGCGGTAGCCCTCGTGCACCTCGCCATCGTCATCGAGGGGCACGGCATGTCGGTGTCGGTCGGGCTCCCGGATCGCGTGCTCGCCCGGTTCGCAGCCGAGTGTCAGGACCGCGAGGAGGCGGCCTGTCTGGTTGCCGCGTTCATGCTGAAGCTTGCCGGCGTCTCCCTCCTGGGTTCCGCGTCGAAGACACAGGCGATCACCATTGGCGGCGTGGACCATCGCGGCCGTGACCAGTGCAATGCGATAACGCGCGCATTCCTGGACGCTGTCGAGATCGCCCGAGTGGGCGACCCTCACGTGTTCCTTCGCTGGCACGAGCGCATCGACGAGGGCGTGAGGTCACAAGCCGCCGCGATGCTGGCGTCGGGCGCGAGCATGCCGCTGCTCGTCAACGATGTCCCCACGGCTCAGGGCTTCATGGGCGCCGGTGTCGAGCCCGAGGACGCCTACGACTACTGCGTCATCGGCTGCAATGAGCTGGGTATCCCCGGTCGGTCGGCGGAGTCCGCCATGCCCTTGGGTGGCAGTATCCAGTATCTCGGGCTGCTGAACGAGACTCTACACACACTCCCCGCGCCGGACGCGATCAGCGACATGCCGGCCCTGCTGCGATGCCTCGAACAGACGATGGCCCGACGGGCGCTGGAGATGCGCCGCTGGGGCCAGGAGCACAAGCTACGCCTCGCGGAGCAAGCCCCGACGCCGTTCACGTCCGCGCTGATGCCCGGATGCATCGAGCGCGGCGCGGATCTCCTGCTGGGCATGAAGTACCGCCTATGCGGCGTCTACGAGCGCGGGCTGGCGAACGCCGCGAACGCTCTGGCCGCGATCGGGCAGGTCGTCTTCGGGGAGCGCCGCCTCTCGATGTCCCAGCTTCTGTCCGGAATGAGCGGCGACTTCGCCGATCTGGGAGTCCGCGCCGCGCTTCTCGCTGCCCCGAAGTGGGGATGCGACGACGACCGCGCCGATCAGTGGGCAAGCGCCCTGGTTGAGATGCGCGAAGGCGTACTGGACCGCGTGGACGCCCAGTTCGGCGGGCTGCCCCACGTGTCGTGTCATGTGGTACGCAGCCTACACCACACCGACGGCCGCGGGATCGGCGCGAGTCCGGATGGCCGGGGAGCGGGGACGCCGGTGGCCGACAGCATCGGCGCGAGCCAAGGCACTGCGACTCGCGGACCCACGGGCGTCCTGAACAGCGTCCTGAAGCTGGATGCCGCGCGCTACTACCGCGGCGGCACGAACCTGAACATCACCATTCCGCACGGCGGCGCCGCTCCCGAGGTCGTCCGGTCGATGGTCGACGCTTTCTTCGGCGCGGGGGGACAGGAGCTGCAGATCGGCGTTCTGGACGCGCCCACGCTTCGAGCCGCCCAGCGCGATCCTCACCGGCACGGTGACCTGGTCGTCCGCATCTCCGGGTTCAGCGCCCGCTTCGTGGACCTGTCACGCGTCGAGCAGGAAGAGCTGATCGAGCGCGCCGCGAGCGCCGTCGCATGCTGCCCTCAATGTTAACGACACGCTCAATGCTTGCTCTCAGGAAAAGTACGAACTGTTTGCATGTTGGAGTACGACTTCCTGGGCGGAGTATGGAATACAGATCGGGGTAGTGACGTGGTGGCATGAGGTGGGCCTCCCCCTACGGCGTTCGCGAGCGTTGGTGGTCTTGCTCGACGACCACGGCTCGTCGTGCGGGGGGCCAAGGTAAAGTGGGGTGGGCAGGAATGGCTGGCTGGGTGCGGCAGGTGCGGCTGGCGATGGCCGCAATCGCGGCATCGTCCGTGGTGGTGGCCCTCTGCGGCTGCCAAGCAACCGGTGGGACCCAGGCTGACTGGCCCCTGGCTCCCGCCCATGTCAGGACCGGTGGTGGGAGCATCCCCGACGGTGTGCCGGTGGTAGGCACGGTGGTTGAGTACAAGCTGCTGACTGGCGTGCCATCAGACGCCTCGTCGCCGTCATACATGCCCGTGTCCGGTGTCGACGTCACCATTGCGGATGCCACGGGGGCGATCGAGGTCACCAACACTAGCGACGGCTTCCTGCCGGACGGCGGCTATGACCCCCTGCCGGCCGGCGGCTTCGTCTTTGCTGACGCGAACCCGGGTAGGTCACGCCTGACATTCGACATCAACGGCGATTCGAATGCAACCGAGGCGTATGTGAGTGTGAAGGGTGACGAGCGGTGTGAGGTCATAGCCGGCCTTGTCTCCGATGGCTCTGTCGCTCCTGACGGTCTGAACGCCAAGGTGAGGGCGAGCTGCGATGAGAAGCGCGTCCCGCCCGGCAGTGAGCCTGTGCTGGTCTGCGCCACGATCGAGCACCTTCGAAATGCGTGGCCGGAGATCGTGTGGGTCATGCAGACCGCTACTGACGCGACGCTCGTCCCCGGTTCGCGTCCGAACGAGGTACTCGTGGTCCCCGGCGCTCTGGAAGGCAAGGTCAGGGTGCACGCATACCTGGAGGACGCGAGGTCCAACGGGGTGGGCATCGCCATCAGGGCCAACTAAGCCTGGTGGAGCCAACTGCACATTCGATGAGGGGTCGTGGGGTGGGGAGGGGCCGTGACCAAACAGAGGACGTGCCCATGGTCAGGGACTGTAGGCGTGGTTCTGGCGGCCAAGTGCTGGGGGGTCCGAGCGGCGTGGTGAGCCATGTGCGGTATGGCTCCGCCCGGGTCGTGTGGTGGAAGGGGATGAGACGAACCATGCAACACTTGAGACGGCTCCTCGTGGCGATGGCTCTATCGGCGGGAGTGTCCGTGGCGCTGCTGAGCGGGTGCCAGGTAAGTGGTACTCTCCCGGACGATGGGCCGTGGGACTCGGCGGAGGTCCGGACAGGCGGGGGGAGCATACCCGACGGTGCTGCAGTCGCGGGGACTGTGGCCACCTATCAGCGGACATTGGGGGTGTCAGCAAGGGCCCTCTGGGCTCTGCCGCAGGTGCTCGAAACGGGCACCGAAGTGACGATCACCGGTGTCGACGGGCGGACGGACAGGACCACGGCGGGGAATGGCGGCCTCGACGGACGCACTGGCGGCCCCTCCGGTCGTCGTTTCGCCTTTGGGGGCTCCTATGAGGGGGACTACGTCGTATCATTCGCCCGGGGCGATAGCTGGAACACGACGCGCGTACACCTGAGCCGGCGGAACGGCCAGCGCTGCGAGATCGTCGCCGGACTGCTATCTCCCGACGCAGACATCGCGGACGTGGAAGACGGCAGGCTCCGCGTGTTCTGCGACACCGAGCGCCCGCGGATCGGGCAAGCACCTACTCTAGTGTACGCGACCCTCGGTGGTGTCCGAGAAGCACGGCCCGAGATCGTCTGGGTCATGCAGACGGACACCGATGCCTCGCTCCTGCCCAGCGGACGCCCCGACGAGGTATTCGTCGTGGCAGGACAGCGCGGGGGCAAGGTCGCCGTGTGGGCCCAGCTGGGGAACGCGACGTCGCGTGCGGTTGGATTGCGCGTCGGCCCCTCGTGACCTGGTGCTGCGATGCGACTGCAGTGGGGCATCGGGAACGAACCGCTTCCGAAATCGGAAGTTTGACGAGTAACGACCGAGGGGTGAGCCGGAGTGGCCCTCCACGATAAGAGGGAACGGAAGGACACGGAGCAACAGATGGTCTCCACGGAGGAGCGAGCCCGTGAGCACCTTGCCGATCTCAGGCGCTTGACCGCCGCGCAGGTTGGCCCGGCCAGCCCGGAGGGGCTGGTTGAGACATGCCCAAGGCTCATCGCCCTGGCTGAGTCGCTGGGTGACTTCGTCGCCAAGGCGGAGGGATGGCATCAGCTCGGTGTTGGTTGGGCGCGCCTGGGCGACTTCGAGCGGGCACGGGATGCCTACGTGGAGGCTGTGAAGATCTGGGAGTCCATGGGGGAGACGGACCGGGAACTGCGATCGCGGCAGGGGCTCATCCAAGCCCTCGAGCAGATGGGGGAGCCTGACAATGCGCTCAGTCAGGCGGAGCTGGTTGCGAACGCCCGCGACTGGTTCGTTCGATGCACCGGTCTCATTGGCATAGCGGCGATACAGCACCTGCTCGGCGACGGCGCGAGCGCCCTCGAGTACATTGGCCGAGCGGAACAGATCCTGGTATCGTCCGACGCGAACCCGCGCCAGGCTGCTTACCTGCGGGCGTACCTTGCCGGCAACCGCGTCAACGTCCACCTGGATGCGGGCGACCTCGAGGCTGCGCTCGATGAGGCGAACCAGATGTCCGCGGCGGCCGCCCTCTGCGAGAACCGCCCGCAGGCGATGGAAGCATTGATCAACATCGGCCTGGCGCGCACTCGCATGGGCGATCTGGCCGAGGGATGGCAGTGCCTGAACCAGGCCCTGCAGGCGGCGTCTCTAGCGGGTGACCGACTCAGGGAGTCGACAGCCAACTGGGCTCTCTCCGAGTGGTTCAGTCTGGCCGGCCTGCTCGAAAGCGCGGTGAGCCACGGCGTGGCGGCCCGGAACGTGGCCGCCTCGTGCAAGGCCCGGTTCTCCGAGCTCTACTCGTGCTTGTGTCTCGCGGGGGCGTACATCGAGGCCGGCGAGCCGGCGAAAGCTCAGGAGCCGGTCGACGAGACGCTGCAGGGAGCGCAGCGGCTCAAGGCGGCCCACCACGCGCTCGCAGCGCGACTGCTCAATGGCCGCATCGCGCTCTGCGAAGGCCGGAGCGGCGAGGCCCGGACGCTTCTGGAGCAGTGCGTTGCTGACGCTCCGACGGTGGGCGCTCTGGCATTGGGGGCTGAAGCATCGGTGCACCTGGCCCGAGCGTTGCTGATCGACGACGCCGCGCAGATGGCTCTCGACCACGCGAGCCGCGCCACGGACGCGGCGAAGCGGCAGGGCAACAAGCACATCCAGTGGGCGGCCAATCATGCCGGGGCCTTGGCCTGTCGCCTGCTCGGGCAAGTGGACGAGGCCCTCGTGCGGTTCCGAGAGGCCGTCCGGCTGGCCGAGAGCATGTGGTGGCCGCTGTGGCGAGTGGGCTTCGCCGAAGTGAAGGACATCAAGCCCTCAGTGGTCGCGCTCTACCTGGACTACCTGGGGACCGCCTCGGAGGCGGGCCAGTGCGACGAAGTCACACGCGTCCTGTCGGTCTCTCCCTGGCCGTTCCTCAGGGAACGATGGGAACGTGGGCAAAGCAGCGACGCGTCCGGCGGGCCCGCTGTGCGGGGCGCGAGCCCATAGCGTCGGCTTAGGGGCCCTAATGCGCTACGGAGTGACAGCCGGTCCGACCGCCATCCACGAGGGGCGACCTCTCGAGGAGCTTATCGGTACACTGGGCGCCATGGAACTCGTGCCCCCGAGCGTCCACGATCTCACCGGGCACTTCCGTGAGGTCGTGGACGTGGCTGTGCAGTCCGCGAACGCCGGCGCGGCTGTGCTGTACCTGCACGACTCCGGCGAGCTCCGACCGGTCGCGTACTGCGGGGGCGGCTTGGCCGCGGCTCTGTGCGACCCGGCGGCAAGCGCCAGCGTCTGTACGCTTCTGCGCCATGTCATCAGCACCCAAGCCATCGTGAGCATTCCAGACATCCGCGACATACCGTCTCAGGCCCCCTATGCGGCTCACATACTCGCGGCGTGCGCTGCGAAGGGCCTGCCGATGTCCATCCTCGCGGCGCCGGTCCGAGCCGAGTCGGCGGGGGCCGTGGGCGTCCTCGAGATCCTGGACGGCAGGGATGACAGCGGGAACGTCGGAGCTTTCCCCCCGCGACTCGTACCCCTCCTGGCGGCACTGGCGGACCAGGTAGGCGCCACCGTCACGAACGCGCGGCTGAAGGCCAGACTGCGGGACTCGCAGTATGAGACCATCCTGCGACTCTCGACGGCCGCCGAGTTCCGCGACACTGACACTGCGGCTCACGTCTTCCGGATGAGCCACTACTCGGCGACGATCGCGCGGCACATGGGCTTGGATGATGGGGACATCGAGGTCACGCGCCTCGCCAGTCCGATGCACGACATCGGCAAGCTGGGGATTCCAGACCAGATCCTCCGCAAAGAGGGGCCGCTGACCGAGGATGAGTGGCGGATTATGCGGCTCCATCCGAAGATCGGCGCCGACATCCTCGCGGGCTCAGACTCGCCCCTCCTCCAGGCTTGCGAAGAGGTCTCCATCTCCCACCATGAGAAGGTCGACGGCAGCGGGTACCCCTACGGCGCGCGGGGAGACGAGATCCCCCTGATCGGTCGGATCGTGGCGCTCGGCGACGCGTTCGACGCCATCACGTCCAAGCGATGCTACAAAGACGAGCTGCCTCTCGACGACGCGCTCGGCACGGTAAGGGGAGACGCCGGGAAGCACTTCGATCCCGAATGCGTCCGCGCGCTCGAGTCCGGGTTCAGCGAGATCACCGAGGTGCACGCCACGTTCGCGGCGGCGAACGCCTGAGCCGCACTCACCACTGCGGCGGCAGAAACTGTTCGACGTCCCTCGCAGTGATGACATGCTTCTGCAGATAGTATACGGGCCGCGTGATCGGCTCACCGCGGAACCATCGGGCGGCCATCTCGATAGGCAGGGCGCCGTCCGCCTCGGCCGACTGGTACGTTACCGCGTGCAACTTGCCCTCCTGGATGAACGTCAGGCCGCTCCTACTGCTGCCGGCAGCAACGCAGATGACGTCCTCGCGCCCCGCATCGGCGAGCGCCTCCGCGATGCCGACCTGAGCCTTCGAGTCGTCGGCGCTCACGATGCCATTGAGCTCTCGCCCGTACTTCTTCAGCCAGGCGGCGACCTGCGTCTTGGTCTTCTCCGCCTGAAGGTCGGTCGTCTGCATGTCAAGGCAGACCATCTCGGGGGCGACCTTCTTCAGCTCCGAGACCGCCCCCCATGTGCGTGACAGGTAGCAGCTCGTCCCTGCAAGGTGGCGGACGACGCAGTAGTTGCCGCTGTTCCCCATCGCCTTGGCGAACTCGCGGGCGAGCATTCGGAACTGTCCCCAGTCATCCGGACCGGTCCAGCAGATGGCGTACTTCATCCCTTCGTCAACCGGCAGCAGATTGCTGGCGATCGTCGGTATCTTCGCGTCGTACAGACGCTTGAGCATCGGGACCACGCCATTGGAGTCCACGGGGGTGATGATGACCATGTCGGGCCGCATCCCGATAGCCTGCTCGACCTGGTCCATCTGCACCTTATTGTCGTTGCCCGCCTCCATGATCGTCAGGTCGACCCCATAGTACTCGGCCAGGCGCTTCATCCCGTTGCCGTACCCCTGCCAGTAGGGGTGGTCCATGTACTGCAGAGAGACCACATTCTTGCCCTTGGGCCCATCGCCAGGGCTCTCAGGCATGGGGAGCTTCTTCGCGCTCCAGCCGGCGTACTCGTAGTCGTACCAGCGCAGCGGGTCATCGTCCGGCAGTGCCTCAGGGTCCGCGGGACGCTGCGGCGCGTTCAGGGGAGAGTCGTCGATCCACACAAGCGGCTGGCCATCCGTGGCCTTGAGCTGGGATACCTCGTCGGGTGCGGTCCCCGCCGGAGCGGTCGCCGAAGGCCCACCGGGGAGCGGCGTCGCCACAGCGGGCGCTGCCGGTGGGGGAGCTGTTCGGCTGCGGCTCCACATCGCGTAGATCGCCACAATCGCGACACAGGCCACGGCGGTGACGCACACCATAGCGAACGTGCGGTCCGGCTGTCTCGTCTGCATTTCGGGACTCTCCTGTTCGTAGTTCGCGTCCTCGGGCACAGCAAGAGGCAGGGAACGCGACCCCAGCTCCCTCACTAGCTCCCGGCGCTGACCGCGGATGCGCTCCCGCTGGGTCTGACGCCAGGCATCATGGATGATGATGCTCGCCAGGACCAACCCTTGCGCTACGAGCTTCGCGGACTTCGACGCGCCCAAGTAGCTCAAGCCGTTGGTGAGTGAGTTCAGCAGTAGAAGCGCCGCGACGCTCATCGCGATACTGCCGCGCCCCCCGGTCATGGCCGTGCCGCCGGCGATGACGGCCGCAACGACCAGCATCAGGGACTTGTCGCCCATGTTCGGCATCACGGTGTTCTGCGCCATCGCGGCGAGAGCGCCGCCCAGGGCCGAGAGCACCCCGGAGAGCACGAAGGCTCCGGTGAGAAGACGCTCGACCGGCACGCCGGCGTGCCACGCGGCCTCGGCGTTGGCGCCCAGGAGGTAGAGGTTCCGCCCGGCGCGCGTCCGGTGAAGCGCCAACTCCAGAAGGACGATGGGTACCGCGACGGCGAGGATACGAGGCGACCAGGGCGCGACCGGGTTCAGCAGCCCCGACATCCACAGGCCCTGGTCCACATCGGCCAGTGACTTGCTCCCGCCTTCGAGGACGGCGCGACAGAAGCCCTGAAGCACGGTCATGGTGCCCAGGGTGACGATGAACGAGTTCACCTTCGCGCGCGCCACAAGCAGCCCGTTCGCGAGGCCGACGATCATCCCCGCCACGCACGCTGCGAGCATGGCGCCGAGCCACCCGAGTGCGGGCTCCAGGAACACCACGGCGACGCCGCCCAGGGTCATCGTGGCCCCGATGGAGAGGTCGAGCTGCCCGGCAAGCATAACGATGGTGAACCCCGCTGCGCACAGAGCGTCGGTCGACGTCGCGCGGAAGATGTTGCCGACGTTCGACCACTGGGCGAACTCGCCCGGCGCCAGCGCGGCGAAGACGACGAAGATCGCCGCGCCCATGAGGAGGAGGCGGAACCGGTGAGCCAGCTCGGAGAGTCGCGACTCAGCCCTCACTACGGCCCGCCCTTCTCAGCGCGTATGAGCTGAGCGCCACGACGGCAATGAACAGGATGCCGCGGATGGCGAGCTGCTCATCCTGGCCCACGCCCGGGATGAGCGGCAGAATGCGCCCGAGGAGCCCGATCACGAGGACGCCGCCGAGCACGCCCACAATGCTGCCGCGCCCGCCCGCAAGTGCCACCCCGCCGAGCACGATCGCCGTGATCGCTTGGAAGTCGTAGGTGAGGCCGATCTCGACATCGCCATACATGTTGAGGCTCGTCTTGATAATGCCGCCCAGAGCCGACGCCAGCCCTGAGATGACGAAGGCGATCAGGACGACGCGACGCACGTTCACCCCGCTCATCCGGGCCACGTCATACGCGGACCCGGTGAGCGTAAGCTGCCGGCCGTAGATGGTGTTGTGCAGCACCACATGGGCCGCGAGCGCCGCGAGCAAGAGAAGCCCGACCGCCCCCGGGAAGAACCCGGCCACGTTGCCCCGGTAGATACCCGAGAACGCCATGCCCGCCGCCGTGTCCTGGCCGGCGTAGATCCATTTGCCCCCATAGGCCCACCGCGTCACGCCATCGATGAGCGCGAACGACACGAGAGTCCAGATGATGGGGTTCAGACGAAGGTAGCCCACCAGGGCACCGTTGACCAACCCGAGCAACGCGCCCATAGCCACCCCGCCGACCATGGCCACGGCGAACCCGTAGGGCAACAGGGCCACGGACACGATTCCGCCGACGGCCATGATGGCCGGGATCGAGAGGTCGATGTAGTGACCGCTGATGGTGATGAAGCTCGCGCCGACGGCCACGATGCCGAGCATAGTGACATCGCGGACGACTTGCAGCAGGCTCTCCCCGGACAGGAAATCGGCCGACAGCGCGCGCCCCAGGATGACCAGACCAGCCACGAAGACATAGACCCCGAGCGCGCCCAGCCGGCTCTGCCAGTGGTGGGTGTCTGCTCGGGTCCGCGATGCGGTCATGGCAACTGCCCATCCTCGGGTACCAGACTGTGTGCCTCGCCGCTGGCCGCGAGGAGAACGCGCTCCGGGCTCACATCGGCGCCTCTCATCGCACCGACGAGATGGCCGTTCCGCAGCACTACGATCCGGTCGGACAGACCCACCAGCTCGGGCAGGTCGCTCGAGACCAGGATCACGCCTCGACCTCGGTCGGCCAACTCGGCGATGGCGCGGTGGATCACGGCCTTCGCGCCCACGTCTACGCCGCGGGTAGGCTCGTCGAGGATGAGCACCCTCGGGTCCG
>Ga0315288_10009208_pt1 | contig 12446 bp, 19 predicted proteins | sample YL17G11_20_MG_FD_203454 | JGI IMG/M metagenome (GOLD analysis project Ga0315288, IMG submission 203454) | Sediment microbial communities from Yellowstone Lake, YNP, Wyoming, USA - YL17G11_20 | ecosystem: Environmental > Aquatic > Freshwater > Lake > Sediment | place: USA: Wyoming | collected...
GTTTTCAGGGTGGAGCTTTTGGATTTGGTGCTCAACGTCAGTTAGCCGACCCGGTTGATCACATGCCGCCAGAAGAAGATGACACAACCGAAATGCAGCTTCCAAGCTCTAGAGACAGAGAAGGTCTCGGAAGCTCGGATCTCACAGACGATGACATGGGATTAAGACTGTATAACAGCTTAACTGAACTAGTAGATGAACTAGATGAGAGAACCGAAGCAGATGCCATGTACAGGGATCTTCCGGGTATGGCAATTGATCCAGATGCCAACGACAAGAACTTTGATCCAGAGCCTCCAGCTCCAGAAGAGTTCGGCGCAGATCATCACGTTGGCGGTATGGGCAAGATTCTAGCTCCACACAGATTTCTGCCAGCTGACACGACTACTTCTCAAGTAATTGGAAAGGCACGTCTAGCCGAGCAGCTAGCTTACAATGCCAGAATGATTAAACTAGGAGTCCGTCGCTAGACTTTCACTCCAAGTTGAAGCGAGTGACTCACGTCTCCAACCATGTCCCTGACAGCGACTTTCAATCCAAGTTCTGTTAACTTTTCAATAATCTTGGTTGCTCTAGGTGATATATCCTGAGCATCAAACTTGCCCTTGATTTCAAACAAGGGAACGAATCCATGACCATTCGCAATTGCTTCGGCAAGTCTTTGAGGAAATCCTGAAAGAATTGCACTTGCAGTATTGTCGTCATCAAGTGATGCATTGTGCTTAGCTGCGGAAGCGCTAGCATGATGTGCTTGCTTATCACGCGCTCCCTGTTGGTCTCTAGATCTTCTCTCTAGAGAACCAGAAGTTATGGCATCCGCGATTTGTTGTTGAATAGATCCGGTTTGTTGTTGTTTTGGTGGCATACCACGAGTCTACCTATTATCAGGTAGTTTGTGGTGGTGGTGGCGTAGGCGCTTGCCCATTTTTGATTAGAAGCATCAAGTCATCCTCTTCAAGACAGATGATTCCCTTGTCTCTTGCAGCTTGAGCTTTGCGACTGAAACTGTTCTTGAACGCCATCACAAGGTAGTTCAAGTCGTTGGTCACAGTCTTCTTGAACTCTCCACCGTGTAGGGTGATCAAGGTTTCAAAGTAGTCTCTTGGCTTAGCCAGCGCTCCGGTAAAACAGAACGTCTTGCCAACCAAGGCTTCGGACGGCTTGCAGAGCTCGTAGTTTCCCTTGCTGGCTTCATACATGTTTTCACCGTGAATGAAAATAATGTTCTGTGGAGTTTCCTTTACCACCAACACGATCGTTCCAGCTGGAATTGTAGTTGAGGTACGCTTCCAGTGATACTCTCCGGTTGTGTTCTGTGCGCTAGCTTCTGTTGCATCGTGTCTGTCCGTTGCAATTACCAGACGCTTAACCCATGCTTCTGCTTTCATGACTTAATTCCTATTCATCTTCAACTTGTGCAGCTTCATCCTTGAACTTCACTCCAGTTGCACCGAGAGAGAAGGGGTAGTAGAGACCAGCAGGACCGAAACGATTCTTCTGCATTTCTGCTACGCGTTCACCATACGTTTCACTCTTGCGATCCGTGTCAAACGCCAAGTGAAGGTGACAGTCAATTGCGTGCTTGATTGCTTGCTTGCCAGCGAACACACCATCCTTGGTGACCTGTCCGATGATAACCACAATTGAGAACGTTTCCTTTGCCCACCTTGTCAAGCGTCCAGCAGCTTCAACAGCCATGTTCTGATCTGACATGGGACGACCACGAACTCCATCTTCCCGTTTGACAGTAAGAGTCTGGAGAGAGTCAGCAACAACGAACATTTGCTTTCCAGGATTCATTGCCCGTAGACGATTTGCGTGAGCAATCAAGTCATCAACATCGTTGTTGTAACCTGGAGTGAATCCGTGACGAAGCTTCAAGCGTGTCATGGTCTTACGAATCTGATAGAGAGATTCCTCACCAGCGTTGTAGAGGCAAATGTTCTTGCGACTGGTAATTGCGTCTGCTAGTTGCAGTCCAAGCGTGGACTTTCCAGCACCAGGAATTCCAGTGAGAAGCAGTACAGTAGACGGAGTCATCCCGTCACCACAACAGAGCGAGTCAAGGTGCTCCAATCCTGTACGGACATTCTTCTCCATTTCCTTGGGGACTTCAATGTCAAGAATGTTTGTCCGGTCTGTGATCTTGGGATTTCCAACGTCTAGCTTCATGTCTGTTTTCTCCGTGTCTAGTATGACACTATCACACTAGGTTGCCTATTATGAACTGAATTCTTTTCCCGTGCTATAAGCTAAGAAAGGCAATTCTGCCAACTATTTTACCAGTCTGGAAAGCTCGTCATAACCGCGCATGGCAGACACAAACTGAGCGTTGGAATCCTTCTGAGTGTGATCCGGGTGAAGCTTACTAATCATAGCACCACGCCCTTTCTTAAGCTCTTCCGCATTGCAAGGGAACTGAGAGATACCAGAGAAGCGAAGGAACTGCATGGCGTCAACACTGACACGCACGCCCCCACCATGGTTCGTTCCCTTGTTCATTTGATACAGACGTTCCCACATTGACGCGTTCTGACGTGCGTTGCGTGCTGCTACGTTAAGATCAAAAGCTTCCGTGCGCAAGCGAGAATTTTCGTCACGCAACCGCTTGAGTTCGGGATCTTCTCCTGAGACCTTACCAAAGCCACCCATTGCAGCTTCGCTACCAGCACGAGCAAAGGGAGTGCCTGCCTTGCGTGCGCGGGGAACGCGCTTGTAAACCTTCTGGACATTCACAATGTCAAGGGGAAGCATGCGACGAAGGCGAAACGTAAGCGTGTCACCTACAGCAGAACCAGCGATGACAGTGTTCGGGAATGGCGTCAAGGTGAGACGTGTGTATCCGCCACGACCACGCTTGGAATAGCGATCCGTGACACTATAGACAGCGGAAGCTCTGCCAGCACGCGTGACGTTGAGAACAGCACCAACCTTAGCTGCCTTGAGAACCTTGACTGAATTGTCCATCACCATCCTCTTAATATAGCATATCTAAGAGCCGTTCTAAACCGATTAAATCATATTCTTTAGTGTATGGTCATGACCCTATACCTAGTGCCTCCTGGACGGGCTCCTAGAGGCTTCCCTAATCGGAGCTCGCCTAGCCCGTTCCAAGCCTTGCGGAGCCTAGACGGGGCTTATAGCCTATTCCTAGAACGTGGTTCAAGCATGACCTAGAACGTGGTAAGGTAGAGACATGTCCCAAATATTGCCAATCTGTCATGACTGCAACGACACTGGAAGAATACACCGCAGGATGTTCGGTCTCATAGAGTGTTGTAATCATTGCAGATTTTCACAGATGGAACAGGAAGCATGCGAACAGGAAGCAGAGCGTCTAAAGGCGCTAAATCACAAGGGAAAGTAGAGCCACAGAAGTCCATGACCCCGAAAATCCCCAAGACGGCAGATCTAGAGAAAACTCTGGAAATCCTGGAAATGATAGCGGGAACCTGCTTCAACGTTCCCTATCTCCCACAAGTAAGCACACACGCTCAGACCCTAGCAAGCGAAATCAAAGAAACCCTTGAGTTTCGCAGGATTACAGATTTCGTCGGTCAATGATTTCTTGTGTGACATTCACCAGGGTTGGTTGTCCACCACAAGAGTTCTGGTATTTGTAGATAACCTTCATGATGCGTTTTACCATGGTTTCTGGCTTTGTGGACTTCTTGAAGGTGTAGAAGTATTCCAAAAGCGCTAGACCCATCTCTTCGCCCCTGCCCGCGCAACAGAAGCGATCAAACTCTATAACCCCGCAGTCCTCGTCTACAAGGAACAAGCGGTCACTTGTAGCTACCATGAAACCAGAGTTGTGAAACTCCTGAACTTGGTTGTGTTCAGCTTCTCCAAGACCAGCTGTCTTGGTGAGGTACTTCTTGAAGTTGATAAAGAACTGCATCACGTCATTTTTGGAACTCAAGACGATTTCGTAGTTGTTCCCTTTGGAGATGTAGAGCTCCAGGTGATTGCGAATGGTTAGGTCTCCACAACCGCCAATAACAGCATTTGCCATGTGTACAAGCTTGCTGTCAAGCTTTGGATCAACAATCAAGTCACCGTAGGTAATATATCGGTCACAGGCAATCCAAACTTGATTGTCTTTCTTGAAGCCAAGGATGATGGTCATGGTTGAAGGTATTCCTACAAATTAGGATAGGACAGAATCTGTTGAAAGTAAACGCTAACGTTTATGACGGAATTGGTTCATTCGTAGCGGGAGCTGGCGAGCATCTTTTTCTGGTTTGCGCTGCTCATCAAGATCTATAGACTGGATATCGTTACGAGTTGAGAGCTCTTGTTTTATATCCGTTATAGAGAAGGAGAAGTTATCGTTCCGGAAGGGTTCATACACCGCATCTTCTAGTTTAGCTTCTTCTGCGGTGTGGGTGTTGTTCAGTCTTTGCACCATAGCTCTGGCATCGGCTACCCAACGCATGAGTGTACCAGTGGGAACCTTGGTGAGTATTAGTCTTTGAAAGCCTGTCATGCGTTTAGTGAGATCTGCTGACATGACAATCCTAGGTTGTCTCTTCATCTTCGGCATCTTCCCACTCAGCGTCTACCTCTTCACCGTCTTCGTCCTCCGCTTCATCTACATGACGCGCCCTGATTGCCTTTGCCATCTTACGCATCCTGGCAGTCTTGGTTGGAGGCAGAGTGAGATTCTTGAGAAGGTCATCAATGTTGAACTCAGAACCATCGTCAAAGTCACTGTCATCAATGAACTGGCGCGTCATCGCAATGCGTTCTACGAGAGCCTTGAAGTCAGGATCGTACTTCAACTCAAGACAGTACTCCTTGAGGTACGCGTGAGAGAAGCCCCTGGTGACGGCTACCAGTTGAGTGATCTGTTCTGGGTTGGGTTCAATTTCCAACGTCTTGCAGAACTCGGTTACAAGAATGTGACGTTCCTTGTCGTCCGGAAGATTGAACACCATGATCTCGTCAAAGCGTCCAGGACGAATGATTGCTTCTCCCATCTTTGCCATGCTGTTCACGGTACAGAACACGGTGATGTGGCTGTTCTCTGGCTGCTTCAAGCTCTCAAAGAAGTAGAGAATGTCCTGGCTCTTGGGAGAGTAATCTGAGTATACACGATCAAAGTCATCAATCACAACAAACTGTGGACGTAGACACTGGAGAATGAAGTCCATGTCTTTCTTGCTAAAGGCTGCAAAGAGCTCAGCTGAGATCTTCATGACCTTCTTGCCGCCGAGGTGCTTGGCAATCTCAAGACAGAAGGTGCTCTTACCCGTTCCAGCACGTCCAATGAGAAGGTAGCTACGCTGAATCTTGTTCTCACGGAACGATGTCAATCTCTTGGAGAAGGTTGACACAAGGTCAAGGCTCTTGCCAAAGATGGTGTATTGCGGAAGACGGAAGTCTTCAATCACAAATGCCTGGGCATCGGTCTGTGCCCGCTTTTCTTCTTCATCTTGGTCGTTGTGGATATAGACGCCATCCTTGTGCATCGTCCAGAACATGTCAATCTTGGATTGTAGATTGAAGTTCTTTGGCGAAGCAAAGGTGTAGTATTCCTTGTTGCCTTCAATGGCTCGGCGCTTCTTCTTGGCAGTCTTGGAATTACCCTCAGTTGTCGTCTCGTCGGGATGATTATCCTTGTAGTAGGATTCAAGGATGATGTCACCGTCAGGGAAGGTGATCTTGTTGACAGCTAGGTTGGCTCCAACAGTCAGAAACTTCTTCTCAACCTCAATAAGCTTGTTAACCCTTGTGTGCATCACGAACGTGACAATGTAGGGGTTATCCATGAACTCGTAGTTCTGTTCATGAATATACTTCTTGTACTTCTCAAGGTCAGCTTCACTGAACATGAAGTAGATGCGTTGTGCGTTTTCAACTACACGAATGACATTTGCCACAAAGAATTCATCCTTGCTCGGCATCATCATGGAGATATAGTCATAGATGGAAAACAGATTTTCAAAGTCATCCTTGGAGATGAACTTCCAGAGTGCCTTTGCCTTGGTTGGATTCTTCTTGTAGAAGATGAAGGCAGCAACAAGCCCAGCAAGGACTACTCCTAGCATCATCAAGATCTTGTTCAGGAACTTCTTAAACATTACTTTCCCAGTTTCCTCAAAAGGTCGTACATTGCTATACCGGATGCTGCACCGGCATTTATTGATCTTACACTACCATATTGGGTAATGTGAACCAGCTTTTCGCAAAGAGTTATGGTATTCTCCGTTAATCCTGTGCCTTCTTCACCAAAGAGTAGAAGTGTCTCTGGTTCCCACATGTGGGTCTCCATAGGAACCGATCCAGGGACACAGTCAACCCCGATGAACCTGTACCTCTGCTTTAGCGTTTCCAATTCGCTATAATCTTTTAGGTAATTCACAGAGGTATAGTTGTAGGTTCCCACACTTCCACGTCGGTCCCACTTCCTGTTCCCGATGTAGTACACTTCCCTAGCTCCAAAGGCGTTGGCGTTACGGACAAGTGTGCCGATGTTGAAGTCACCCTGCCACTGTTCCATGAGTACAGCATAGGGGAATGTGTTCTTCTGTACGTCTTCACGTACAAGATCAACTTCCCAACCGCGATACTTGTCTACGGTGTTACGGGGATGTTTGAGGAAGGAGGAACCAGCTGGTTGGTCCAAGATAGGCAGGGGCTGGTTTGTATTCGCTGTTGTCTTCTTGGAGCGCATTCGGTTCTAACTTCTTGAATGTCTTGCGTATTTCTTGCGCGCAAAACCATCCCATCTTTTCGCCAGCAATAATCTTGACAAGAAACTTACGTAAGCCACCATGTTGAGCCTTGTGAAGTCTTGTAATAGCAACAACAAGGAAAGGTTGTTTCCACCCGATAGTTTGAACTTTAGTTTGAACTTGTCTCCACGTTTGCGTGTTCAAATTGACCTTGGGAATCCCTACAAACATTGATGAAACTGCTGATAAAGCAACTGTTTCAACTAGGTCAGCTACTTTTGATACTTCCGGATTTGCTTCCCGCTCTGTGCGGAAAAGAGAAAATCCACCATTGGTTGCGAAATACATCTCACCAATTTGAAGTTGGTCAGGTCCCAGTTTCTTGCTCTTCGTTATTCGTCTCTTGGTCATCTTCTGTTACCTCTTCAAACACTGTCTCAAGTTCGCCAGCGCTAATCCAACCTAACGCATTCGGTGACATGATCTTAACCGAATACATGATGATTGGTTCGTAACTTCCAAGAATAAACTCTTCTCGTCTGTAACTTGGGGTAACCTGAACTATCAGACAAACTTCATTTCTGTGCAGCTTGGCTCCCGTGTAGCCAACAGGAGAAAAGTCCAATGAATCATACCGTGGATTCATTGAGTTTCGGACTTCTTTGTACACCAATGGCTCGTCGCGGCCCTTGTAACGATACATGTCTTGAACACGTAGTTCGTCAATGGACTTCCATTGCTTCTTTGTACTCATTTGGATATGCCTCTTCTAGAGGAACAAAAACAGCATCGGTTGTTTCTACAAACATCCATCCCATTTTTTCCTTAGAAATGACTTTGATAGCGTAGTAACCATTCCGGGTTGGATGAAGTGAAACAATTAGTAACGATTCATCTTTTTCAATTTCAAAATCTGTTACTCTGCTATCATAGTAGTCATCAGTTTTATAGAGGTTATAACCGGCTATCAGCCTATTCTGATACAGGTTACCCGGTTTGATCTCTAGAACTGTGAGCTTGTTTGTCACTGCTTTGGTCTAGCTCTGCACTCGGTTTCTTCTACGTACCTGTGGAGCTCGTGGGGAAGAAGATTCCTTCGTTGATTACACTGCAATCTTGTGTCTTCACAGTAAATACAAGTGACACCATTCATTGGAACTTCAAAGCACCACTCAGTGGGTACAGCAGGTGGTGTTACATGCCTACGATGTCTCGGAGTTGCACTAGCTGTGAAAGCAAACAGGAACACTGTTGCCGCGATGATGAACTTATTCATAATCCCTTTCTGAGATGTAGGTTGGGAATCGTGGAACGCCGTCCTTGGTAAGCTCCTGATACTTCACGGTAACCTTGGAGCCAAGCTTGGGTGGGTTCTCACGTTCCTTGTCTGTGAATCCAGAGCCTACACTGAATTCTACACCAGAAGGAAGACGAACGACAAGAGCTCCCATGCGTCCCTTGTGTTTTCCCTTGCCCTTCTCGTAGTCAATGACTGTCGCTTCACAGTCAACGAAAGTCTTCACCTTGAGAAGTGTGTGAGAACGTCCATCAACATACAAACTTCCTGGCTGCCGAAGCATGAGGCCCTCGTACCCCAAAGCCTCTGCTTGTTTCAAACGAGCAAGAACCGTCTCTTCTGGATTCGAATTATCGATTCGAATTTGCTCTACAAGAGCAATGCATGGATTATTGTCTTCGATTGCTGGAACGGAATCCTGGAGAGAGTCAATCCGCTCTTCAAAAGTCCAGGCCGGATCACTATCAATCGACATAGTATTGACAGTATCACTGGTGGGCATATCGAACACCATGAACTTGATATTCTTCCACTCTGCGTCAACACCATTCAGCTTACGAACCGTGCTAACGGTTTCCTGGAACTTACCATTCCCGGCAAAGAGTTCTCCATCCAGAACATCATCTGGCATGGCATCCTTGAACCACTGAGGAGCATTGTACTTGTTACCAAGTCGGCTCCAGAAGTCTTTGCCATCCCACCACGCCCGAACACCATCCAGTTTGAAGCTGCAATGCCATCCATCCATGTCCTGCTCACCATCCCAGGTGTGTGCTAGGAGACATGGAGGGGCGACAACTGCAACCTTCTTCGTGGGATTCGGTGCCTTTGCCGTACCATTGACTACACTACCAGACTGAACACTAGGAGCCGCCCCATTGCTCACGTTAGCCTTGATGTGCTTACATGTGCGCATGTCAATCGCTAGGCTTTGATTCCGCCATGCAGGACACGAACAAGAAATCACTCCACCACTGTTCTTGACGGTGTAGGGATTCTTCCCTGAACCTTGAACAAAGATGGATTCACCTTCGCTTAGATGCTTCATACCTTAAGCATACCACGTTGAAGCTGGGAATTGAACCTTATTATTCTTCCGGGGAAAGTGGAGGATTTCTCTCCAAGTATTCGTACGCGTCTTGAAGGAAAGTGTTCGCCACGTAGTAGGTGTTGGCGCCGATCATCACCTTGTGAACAAAAGGCTTGTTGTAGACGTAAGGCTTATCTTTCATCATGGGTAAGAGAAAGGGACCAGCTAGATCTGTGCCTACAGTTCCTTCCGGAAACTGAGTTTGATGCTTAGCCGCCCATTCACCAGTCCAGTCCTTGACTTGATAAGTTGATTCAATGCCCCAAGGAACAAGCCATGGCTTGTTCGCCTTCTCAGGATTTGACAGCACAATAAGTCTACCGGGTTTATCTTGAATGTTGGACATGCTACACCATCTCTAGTCAATCAAACGAGAACGATTACGAGAACGGTAGAAAGATCCTCCACCATCAATCACTTGATCACGTGAGGGACGAACCGCAGGACGATTTACTCCTGGAATCCCTTCTAGGACAATCTTCTTGCCCTCTTCGGCTGCTCTTTCAAGCACAGGACAATCTTCCTTGTGAGAAACGAGAGCAGGATGCGATCCTGGCGGATACACAACATAGCACTCAGAGCAGTGCGTTGGGTAACCTTTGTCAAGTCTAGCTTTTGCGTCTTGAATCTTCTTGTGAAGATCTTCAAGAGTTGCTTCCTTCACGTTCTCCGTAGCTTCAACCACGTCAACGTTGGATGCCTTCATCTTGATGATGCGCTTCTTGCGAGGCAATCCACCAAGCCACTTGAGATGACTTGTGTCAATACAGTTGATTACCTCATGAATCGTTGGAATGGTTCCCAGGTCATCAAGACAATGATCTTCACCGATATCTCTTACGGAGTACTCACGTCCAGCGCTGTTTACGCGAACAATACCAAATACCTGTTGACAGAGATAGATGCCAAAGGCGTTGTGAAGAATCGCCCTGTGACGCATGTCGGGAACATGAGCCTTGGTCTGATCAAAGAACTCATGAAGGTCAATGTAGTCGTTCCACTCTCCACCATGCTTGTGGGCGGAAATCTTTGCGTGCTGTAGCGGTTTCACTTAATCAATCTCCATGAGATACGAGGCTTGGTGTACTTATTTCCATCAAAGGCAAGGTCAAAGGCAAGAGCTTTGCGAAAGAGATGAACCGAGAGATGGAAGAGACCGTCACCTTGAAGGTCATAGACATCTACGGCAATCTGGAAAAGCCTTTTAGAATCCCATGTGCGGAACTGCCAACCAGCTGTCTGGACATCGTTCCAGCAACGATCCTTCCATTTCTTAGACTTGCCCATTGCTACTCGTGTTCGTATTCTTTGGTATGAATCTTGTTCTTGGAAGCAAAAACTTCAACGTGATCGCCGAAAGTGATCTCTAGAACTTCCTCTAGATCATTGAGTGTCTTAGAGAACTGTTCACAAGCTTTCTTGAGTTGCTTGTTCTTGATGCTGTAGGAATACTCCCAGTCATCCTCTTCATCGTCATCGTATTCTTCTTCATCTTCTGTTGGTGCCTCTGGCACTGGAGCACTCGGATCAGCAGCGAACTTGAATCCTGCATCTCCAATCCTGAACTCGCATACATCGCCATCGTTGAAGTATGGCGTGTATTGATTCCAGCGAACTTCCACAAGCGTGGGAATCTCTGCGAAGAGATTGTCCAGAAGTTGCTTTACCAAACCCTTTCCTTCGCTCTTGATGAGCTTAAGATAGGCTTTCTTGGCTTCCTGAATTTCTTTGATCTTGTCTTTGACTTCCATGTTAATGCCCGCAGTCGTATTCGTTTACGACGATGTTGTTTGGAGTGATGATGACGTGCGCGTCTGAACCAAAGATTGACTCAAGCATGTCTTCGTTGAACTGGCACCAGAGCGACCACATAGCTTCGGACTGTGCTTTGAATTCTTTCTTCACACGTCCATACTGAGGAATGTTATATTCACTGTCTTCGGCTCCGAGCTCACTCGTGCCAAAGTCCATGATCTGCTCTTCGGTGGGATCTTCATCCCAGAGATCCAATGTAGCTGGTTCCTTGGTCTTCCAGTGAATAGCTCCTGGCTCCACTTCCAGGGCATCTCGCGTGTAGAGAACGGCTAGCTCTCCGACACGGAACGTGCAAGGGTCTCCGTCGTTGAATCCTGGAACATACTGAGTCCAGGCAAATGCAAGAACAGCAGGATTCTTGGCGAAGAATTCCTTGCATGCCTCTTGGATCTTTTCTTGGGTTAGAGACTTGAGCTTCTCTTGGTAGAGCTCGTGAGCTTCGGCGATTTCGGTGAGAATGTTTGACATGTATAGAGCTTATCACTCCTAGACAGGAATATAAACCTATATCTCAGAATTCTTCAAAGGTCGGGATCTTGCTGTGAGAATCTCGTAGCCTGTAGGTGTACAGAGCACAGTATGTTCAAACTGAACGGATAGCTTGCCATCAACAGTCTTTACCGTCCAGTTGTCCTTTGGATCTAGACCAGTATCTTCCGATCCAAGGTTAAGCATTGGTTCAACTGTGAAAATCATTCCTGTGATGATCCTCGTTCCAGCTCCACGAGTTCCAAAGTGACACACTTGTGGTTCTTCATGAAAGCCTTTACCGATACCATGTCCGACATAACCCTTCACAACAGCATAACCGTTCTTCTCGGAATACTCTTGAATGGCTGAGCCGATGTCTCCAAGGCGAGCTCCGTGTTTCACTTGACTAATGCCCAAGTTCATAGCTGTTCTGGTGTGTTCAACCAACGCACGAGCCTCCGGACTTACATCACCAATGAAGAATGTTGCGCTGGTATCTCCATGCCAACCGTTGAAGATGGTTGTGATGTCAACGTTGATGATGTCACCTTTCTTGAGCTTCTCAAAGGGACTAGGAATTCCATGACACACAACATTGTTGACACTAGTACAACAGCTCTTTGGAAAGGGAGTTTTACCGCTACCTGTATAACCAAGCGGTGCTGGAATACCTCCCTTCTTGAGAGTGTCTTCATGAACGATTCGGTTGACATCGTCCGTAGACATTCCTTCACAGATAAGGTCTCCAACAAGCAAGAGAGTGTCAGCAGCCATCTGTCCGGCTACCCTCATTGCTTGAACTTCCTTTGCGTTCTTTACATAGATCGGCATTTAGTGATACCAGTCCACTTGGTTTAGAGAAACAGGTGGTTGAGCGTGAATGTAACCACGAGCTCTAGCCATGTGAAGTCTGTAGATCTTTGCGATGTTCTTGGCATCATCAACGCCTCTGTGGTGAGTACCCTCTAGCTTTAGATTAAAAAGCTCACAGCCAGCGTCCATACCAAGTTCCTTGTCCAGACCTAGCTCAATTGCTACAACATTCTTGATATTGACGTGAGTGCGAGTTTCACCAGGGAATTGAATTCCCTTA
>Ga0315288_10009211_pt1 | contig 12445 bp, 21 predicted proteins | sample YL17G11_20_MG_FD_203454 | JGI IMG/M metagenome (GOLD analysis project Ga0315288, IMG submission 203454) | Sediment microbial communities from Yellowstone Lake, YNP, Wyoming, USA - YL17G11_20 | ecosystem: Environmental > Aquatic > Freshwater > Lake > Sediment | place: USA: Wyoming | collected...
TTAAATTCAATTCCACTACACAACTGTCTTTTATTAGGAATACAAGCGGGTACACGGCCACAGCTTCATGGGAAGCGGTTGAATGGCCTATGCGAGTATTCGATTTTGCGCCTTTTTTCATGTAACAACAAAGGGGAGTATCATGGACAAGGTACATTTTGTTTCTCTCTTTGCGGTTGATTTCGATCTAGATATCATGCCGTTTTTTTCAGAACATTATTTAGATTTCGGTTTCGATGATTATGCTATTTTCCTGAATTCGCAAGAGGGAAATATAGACGCAATAAAAAAGGCAACGGCATTTTTCGGGGAACGCGGTTTTGAAACGGCCATTATAGAAGGTGATTTTGCGGATGGCAATTTGCGGCAGCGCGCTATATCGGCGTATGTTTCAACATTGCCGGCGAATGATTTTATTGTCGTTTCCGATAGCGATGAATTGCAATCGGTTCCTTTTGCATATCGGGAAATGATATTAACCAATGACATAATAACCGGAACGCTTGTCGATAGATGGGATACAACATTGCATGATGCAATTATAGGTATTCCGCTTAAAAAGCAATATCCATTAGCCGGCTATATTGATACTATTATCAGCGCAAAAGGTACGGTTGCGCCTGGCCAGGTAGTAAAGTGCCATCGTGAAAAAATTATGGCGTCACGTTGCATCATGCCGGTAAATTGGATCGGTTCTCACGGCCTTGATGCGGATATGACGAATATTCGCGTAAGAACCGGCTATGATATATGGCATTATTCTTTCCGCGCTAGCTATATAAAGCGGATGCAGAATAAGTCATATTATAATCAGGATTATCAGCAAGCAATAAAAAGAATGTTTAATGTCCAGGAGGGAAGCGAAAATGCCTGAAATCATATCGACAGTCAAGGCTAGAGTATTGCAAGGCGCGATAATGGCGCTAACCGGAGAAAATCCCGAAATGGTTTTACATCCCGATTTTATTGAGATAATACTAACCAAAAATCAAAAGGAATTTTTTAAGGCGCTTTTAGATAAGCAGTTTATACCAGGCAAGCCGGCCGATATCCGCATAGTTGGCACGGAAGATATAATTATGCCTGTTATTGTAAAGCGGTTCGGCGTATGGTCACTAGTGCCGGCCGCAATCGGTTTCCTATTCGGAAGGAAATAAAATGCTTTCCGCAAACGAAAACCAGGTATTGAAAACAGTAGCGGCGGATTTAGGAACAACACCAGCCGCTTTATCGGCCTTGATTCAATTTGAAAGCGGTTTCAATCCGAAAGCGAAAAATCCATTTTCAAGCGCGCGCGGTTTAATTCAGTTCACTGATACAACGGCGCGCGCTCTCGGCTTTAATGATTCACTTGATTTAGTTACGCGGTTTTCAACGATTGAAAAGCAATTGCTATTAGTGCATAAATACCTGAAAAAATACGCGCCTTTCCGCGATGACCAGGCGCTATTTATGGCCGTTTTCTATCCGGCCGCGCGTGAATGGCCGATAACGAGAGAATTTCCTGATTTTGTGCAAGCGGTTAATCCTGGGATAAAAACGGTTTTGGATTATGTTAATAAGGTATACGGTAAAAAAAAAGCCATTGAAGCGGCCGGCGTCGGCGCTGGCGCGCTGGCCTTGATTGCGGCCGCTTTATTCTTTATCTTCCGAAAGGGGAAAACATGAAAAAAGACGCGGCAACGGAAAAGAGACAGGCGGAACAAAAGGAACTGGAAAAGGAGCATCCGGCTGATGATACGGCGCCAGATACGGGTGATGATACGGCGCCAGATACGGCAATAGAACTAGACGCCTGGATTGAGAGTATCGGGCTGGATAATGAAGAGGATTATAATTGCTATATCTACCGCATTGTAAAAGGATATCGCAAAGGCGCGAAAACCTATTGCCACAAGTTTAAAAATGAAACGCCAGACCTGGACACAATCGCAGAGCGTTTCGGGCCTGGGTTATATGAAATCTGCATAACGCGGCGCATTCGCGGCAAGTGGACACCGAAAAAATACACGATAGAAATTGATCCGGCCGCTTGTCCTGGCGCCGGCGCGCCGGCCGGCCAGGGAAACGCGCCAAGCGGCGGTAGTGTGCAGATTGGCCTTGATATCGTGCGGCAGGTCATGCAGATTATGCAACCAATCCTAGACGTATCGGCGCAAGTTAAAGCGGCGGCGCCGGCGCCTGGGGCGGATGGATTAAAGCCAATTACGGCGGCTTTTTCTGAAATGATGGCCGAAATAATCAAAATCCAAAGCAAAGCAACGCAGGAGATAATGTCAATGCAAAACGCGCGAATGATTGAACAGGCCGATATTGCCGGCGATGATGCGGACGATGATGAACCAGAACAAGAGGATTTCACAAAGCAAATTTCCAGTATTGTCGATATGGTTAAAAAGGGGTATGCGCTTCTCACTTCACCGGCCGGCGCGGGTGTAGTGGAAAGCACGAAAGCAAAGCCGGAATTCCAGGCGCTATCTAGTGATCCGGCAAAAAAAGGCGCAATAACTAAGGCACTTATTAAAGAGATTGGAAAGGTTAAAGCCGGAAAGGTTTTAGAGCTTTTCGGCATCACGGCCTAGCTGTTTCCGCCTGTCCACGGTTGCAGCGGGGAAGGTTCGGCCGGCCATAATGCCGGCCGGCTTTCCTTAAATAAAAAAGGCCGGCATTCATCATGCCGGCCTAAAGGAAACTTTAAGCGGGGTGCGCCTGGGCGTTCCCATGCCCTATTGATCTAAGTATACAACGCGCAAGGAATAAAGTCAATGATTCAAGAGCTTGAAAAGACGGCGCGCCTAAATAAATGGAAACATTCCATACATCGCTATGTCACGGCCGGCGATTATCTCAAAGGTCATAGCATTCTAAATACTCCATACACGAAAAACGAAATCCGCGAAAAATTAGATAAATTATTCCTTTGCGCGCATACACTGGAAATCCGCGAATATAAGCGCGAAGAAAATCCGCTTGTTTTGCATAATGCCAACTATTGCAAAATGCCTGATATATGTCCGGTTTGCGCCGATAGAGCGCAAGCGCGCGCGCTGGCAAAGTACAGCGATCCTATCAAGCGCGCGGCCGGCGCGCATAGCTACGTTTATATGTTGACGGCAACAATTCGGGACGGCGAAAACCTTTCAGAACGCCTGGCCGTTTTGCGTGATTCATGGAAGCGGTTTCGGCTAATGGGACAAAAGCGAGTACGGCATATTTCGGCGGCAACGGCGGAAATCACACGTTCGGCCGGCGAATTCGGGAAGGTGCGGGCTTGCATTGCCAAGCTGGAAACGCAAAAAGGCGCGCATTCCGGCTTATGGCATCCCCATTTCCATTGCCTGATATTCGCGGATGAACCGATAGACTATAAAACGCGGCGACTTGAGGAATTCGGCGGCCGTATGGTGAATGTTTCAAACCTATCGGCGCAATGGATAACGGCAACGCGCGGCCAGGGAATTAATATAGACTGCCGCGAAATCAGCGCAACGCCGCGTTTCTGGCATGGTATGCCGGATGCGGAACGGCGGCGCATTGCAAGGCTTATTGCCAAGATGCGGCGCGATGGCGTGACCAGGGAAGATAGCATTTTGCAACAGTCAATTGAGGTTTTAAAATACACAACGAAATTTTCTCAATATCAGGAAAACGGCGCGCCGGCATTCAAGCCGGCCGATTATCTCACTGTATTGTATTCCCTGGCCGGACGGCGCCGGCGCGATGTATACGGCGAATTCCGAAAACACGGCGCGGTTGAATATCAAGAGGACGAAACGGAAACGCCGGCCGGCATTCATTATGCCTATTATCATAGTGACAAAGCGCAATATGAATTGATCCGCGCCGGCCAGGATAGATTGATAGAAGCAACGGAGAGCGCGCGCCGGCGCCGCTTTGCCTGGCTTTCGCGTATTCAAGGCCGATACCGCGCGGCTAAAAATCGGTTCCGCAATAACCGCGATCTATTTTTGCATTATACAATACCAGACTTGGCGGAAATCGAAAAGGTTTTAGACGATTTACGCGCCAGGTTCCGCCAGATTATCCGCGATCACGGCCAGGCCATGACACCTTTCCCGCAATCCACCATTGACCATCTTTTAACCGGCACGTAAAAGGCGATCGACTTTCCGGCCGCGCGGATCGGCGCCATTGCGCAGCATTGCGCCGCCGCGGTCTCCGGCGCTTTCGAGGCCGGCCAGGACACCGGCCGGCCAGGTTCCCCGCAATCTTGGGCGCCTTTCCGCGCGCCTGGGCGCGGATTTCAGGCCGGCGCGCCGGCCGTTCGGCCGGTTTCGGCCGTTCATCTTGATACTGAGCGGTTTATTATCACAGTAACTTAAAATCTATTTAAATAAAGATACCTATTGACACCGAAAGGTACTTAATATATACTTAATTAAACCAGGGGAAAGGGGGTGATGAAAATGAAATTAATTATTCTTAGTGGGAGGTTTTCAAAACGCTTTTTTGGTTTTCAATTAGTTTGTGGTAGATTCACGGTTCAATATGCGTATGGTAAAATCGGAATATATAACTCTGTCAATTACTCGTGGTGGCCGTGCTAAATTATCGAAAGTGAGGTATTTAAATGATTTGCAAAGTAAAGAAAAACCGTGGGGCGGATTGGATATGGGAAGTAAATGGAACTGAAAAGGATATAAAAACAGGATTTTATCCCTTTCAGAATGTAAGGTCATCTATGCGCTTTAAAAGCGCAAGCGAAGCGGCCATTGATTTGATGCGGCATTTAACATTGATCGAAAACCAAAAAAACGGAAAAGGAAAAAAATAATGGATCATATTCACATTATTTGTCCTTGTTCGATAATGGCGGATGCAGAGCATATGCAGCATTGCATTAGAGAAAAATGCGCATGGTTCCTGCAGCTAGAGGAAAAAACAATGTGCGCGATAACGGCTATAGCTTTGGCCGCTCTAAAAATGGCGCATAGGGATACTAATTATGAAATAACCATACCTTAAAAAAGGATGCACAATGGAAAAAGAGAATTGGAAACTAGGCCATTTTGTTGTAGAGCAAATACCAGGGGATGATTCCCGTGTTATGTCTAGTGATTATTTTTCATGGATTGACGCGGAAAAGGTAGTGCATTGTTTAGAATGCTATTTGAAAAATCCGCCTGATGGAATTATTCTCAGTGATCTATTTCGTGTATATGGCTTATATCATAAAGCAATTAGATTAATGGAGATATTAAAGCCATGAAAGCAAAACCATTTTATAGATTGAAAGCCAACGGCGACCGTGCTTTATTTATTCTGAATATTGATCTAGTTGATTATATTCAGGGAAAGGAAAACACCTGGACAATACTAAACGGAGCTATTCACCCCTTAATAGTTTATGCGGCGAAAGATGAAATTAAAAAATCATTGCGCCGCTCGTGGATTGAAACAAGCGACTATCAAGGGGAATATACTATCTACATAAATTTGTCCAGGATAGTACATTGCGGATACCTTAAAAACATCTTAGATAAAGCGGATGCGAAATCGCCCGATATGCCGGATGATTATTTCGCTTTTTTCTTTGGCAACGGATCATTCATAATTACCAGAGATGATTATTTTAAGGTATACGCTTCACTTCAGGAACTAGAGCGGGGGTATAGATGAAACGAAAAGAAAAAAGCGAAATGGTAAAATTGACATTTACAAGAGCAGAAGTAGAACACATAACGAAATCGGCGGAAGGATACGGGATGCGGCTGGCAACTTTTATCCGGCTTGTATTCTGGCGCGGGCTGGAAACTGTTAATCGGTGCGGAATTCCTAATCCAAGAGCGATACAGATCACTATGCCATTAAACGGAAAGGCCAAAAATGTTTTTGATAAAAACGGTTCAAAAAGCTAGCGGCGGCGCGCTGATATCCGGCGCGGCGGTTATTGCGGCGGAATTGATTTCTCGCCGGCTGAATATGCCGGATCAGAAAACAGAGCTTATAATATGCTTAACCGCGATGATAACCGGAATAGGCCAGGGAGCGATTAACCTTTTTAAAAACTGGCCGCGCAAAGGCAGGTAAGTACATCAAAAGTAAGATAGGTAAAACCAGGCCGGCGCCGGTTGGCTGCAATTGCCTGCGAGAGCGATTTTGTAGGCGGCGGCCAAGAAAGGGGTTTTATGCGAGCAAATGATTTGGTATCGTGGGTTAAAGAGCAGTATGAGCTTCAGGTTGTGCATCGGCCAGATGTAAATGTCCACAAGCGAACGTTGCATGAGGTATGGACTCAGGTGGCTAAACAGGCCGAAGTGTGGGCCGCCGCAGAACTGGCGGATTCGCAGGCAACAACAGCCAACAGCCGCTATGCGACGGCGCTCTCCGTTTTAAAGGAGTATGGTTGTGTTGAGGATGTTCAGTACCAGGACGAACGTACTTTTGAGTCGTGGCTAAATGAGCGCCTTCATTCGGCCAAAGCGCCGAACGACGCATAACGGCAAACGATATGCGCCGGCCTGGTTTTATTTGCAATAAAACCTTGATTTTAATGCTGGCAATCGTTATAATATCAACATGAAGGCGATTATTCAGCCATTGCGCGATAAATCGCAAACGGGGAAAAGCCTATATGATACTGTTTATCAATTCTCCGATGATTGCCGCAAGTGCAGAGTGCTATACAAGGCAAACCTTGTTCCGTTTTCCGCTTTATCATTATCCGGCGCATTCGATTATGTCAAAAATCTTCCATATCGGCGGGACGGCCGGCCCGTTGAAGTTGTCGCACGGCCGAAATATATTCTTTCCTGGCCGTCAATCGGGTATGATTGCAAAAAAAAGGGAATTCTAATGGCCGCATGGCTTCACCTTCACGGTATACCTTTCCGATTTATGACGCTTTCGCGGCTACCTTCCGGCCGGATTCATCACGTTTTTCCTCAAGCATGGCTTAACGGGCAATGGCGCAATGTTGACGCCACCTATCCAGAATATCAACTATTTGAAACGAAAGAAGCAACTAGCGCGGAGGTATTAAAGTGACATCGACACCCAAACTATTGACACTTCACGGCTGGCCTTGCGCCGGCGATTTTGACCAGTTTCCGTACTATGGCGGAGCGGCAACATACACGGATCAGCAGCTATCTATTATCGGCCGGCGCCTGGGAGCGGATTTCGGTGTAACGGTTGAAACGCTAGATACATATCCCGAATTGTTAGGCGCGGCGCGCCAGGTTCTATCGGCGCCGGAATTGCTGGGAGCGGCAAAAGACCCTGGAAAAAAAATCGGCGCCGGCGCCGGCACTGGCGGCGCGATCGGCGCGGCGGTCGGTTCCGTTATTCCAGGCTTGGGAACGGCAATAGGCGGTGCGGTCGGAACGGTTGTGGGAACAATCGGCGGCATTTTCGCGGCGTTTGGCGGCAAGAAGAAAAAGAAAAAGAAAAAGGTTGCGGTTGTCAATCCGCAAACAGGCCAAACGCAAATAAAAGAGATTATAACCGAAGAACCGGAAATGCCAGTATCGGCAATTCCAGGATTGCCGGCAGTTCCAGCCAGGGGTGCAAGCGCGCCGGCGGTTGCCACGGCGCAAAAGCTGGCGGCGGTTGATGCGGCCGGCAAAGGGAAAACGGTCATTCTAGCCGGCGCCGCAATCGGGTTGCTGGCGCTAATTATGCTATCAAAAAAGAAAGGCGGATAAAATGATAGTTTACTATGGCGATTTTGCAACGATTTTGCAAAAATTCGGAACTGCGATAAAAAGCATCCCCTCGGCGCGTTTCAAAATCAAGGCAAAGGCAAGCCCAACGGGAAAGCCGATTAATATTCTTGACGTTGCAAAAGCGGCAAGCGCGCCGATGGCGCCGGCGGCGCCGGCGGTTCCGGCCGCGAAATCCGATACCATTTTTGGATTGCCGAAAACGGCCGTTCTCCTAGGGATTGCCGGCCTGGGTGCCGCGTATTTGCTTTTGAAACGGAGATAGCCGCAATGCAAACGATTATCGCACCGGAACGCCTGGGAGTATTCGGCTTTGCCTGGCAAGAGAAGCTAGCGGCGAATATCGGCTATCCGGTTACGTTTCTGAACGCAAGCAATTATGGAGCAATTATCAATTCCATGAATAAGCGGCTTGCGTTTTATAACGGCCAGGGGATAAAAGATAAATCAAAACTAGTTCCCTTGATTGCGGCCGATACACAACAGGCGCCTGAAAAGGTTTCGGCTTTCATTGACCAGATGGCACTAAAGAAAAAAACCGGCGAAATCGTTTTAGCAAAGCCGGAAGGACGGCCGGCCATGCCATTTGGTTTGAACCTAAAGCCGATTATGTTTTTAATAGGTTTGGGCTTGTCCGCGTATATCCTGGCTCAAATAAAACCATTTTTGCCGAAAGGAAGCAAATAAAATGAAGTTGATAAAAAGAGAAGGCGCGATATACATGATGAAGGAAGGTACTGGCTATGAAATACAAAATCAGAATCCGCCGAACGGCGAACAATATTCTCGGATTGCAAAAAAACGAGCCGAAGCGGAAAAAATATATCAAGAGGAATTAAAAGAAAACGAAAGCAACCAAACCGAGAGAAAGAAGATGGCCAAAAAGAAAAAGGCGAAATCAAAACGGCGCAAGAGCGGAAAGGCAACGGCGGCGCAATTGCGGGCATTACGTAAAGCGCGTGCGGCAGCGGCTAGAAAGCGGCGCGGCAAAAAAGCGGCGCGGCGATCAAGCCGGCCGAAAGCCAAAAAGCACAAGCGGCCGATATATCATAAATCACCGAAACGAAAGGCGGGCACTATGGCACGGAAGAAAAAAGGCGGACGCCGGCGCGGTCATAAGGGCGGCGGCGGGAAGAAGAATATCATGCAGCTAGCAACGAAAATCGGCATCGGCGCGGCCGGCGCGGTTGGCGGCGCATTAATAGCGCGCCAGATTCCCGTTGATGCGAAGATTAAGCCGTTTATTCCGATTGCGGCCGGCATCGGCCTGGCGATGTTTGTGCGAAATCCGATGGCAGGATACGCGGGAGTAGGTATGGCCATTGCAGGACTATTGGCATCTATCAAGACTTTCGCGCCTAATATCCCCATGCTGGCGGGTATTGATGATGAAGAATTGATTTACGCGGACGGCGCCGCGCCTGGCCTTATGTACAATGCGCCGCGCGTTTTGAACGGCGTTCCCGTTGAATATGCGAACGGCGTTCCCGTTGAATATGCAAACGGAGATCAGGACCTAGTTGATGTATTGCAGGGATATTGATTCTCAAAGCGGCATCGGCTGGGACTGATCCGAAAGGCGAAGGCGCCGGCCGTGACAAACAGGCGCCATTTTCACAATATCAGGGAGTGTATACAATGAGTGATCCCAGACTTCAGGTTGCAAGGCAGAGAATGCAAGCCGGCACGTATGGCGCGCAGGGAGAAGCTTTTTCCTATTCGCTATATGATACCGCTTTCATTGACAGTACAACGCCGATTTTATCGCATCGGCTTTTCACTAATCCGCTCGGAACGGTGATCGGCGGCGTGCAGAAAACGTATGCGCATACTAACGTAACGCGCGCCGGAATTCCGCAAGGCCATCATTTTTCCGCAACGGTCATCAAGGCCTTTGTTATTGGCCGTTCAATCCGCAAATACGTTTCTTCACCGGCTTTCGATCCAGAGCAGTATCTTATCGATCTTTATACAATGCTTAATGATACCGTTCTCAACGTCGAAATAACAGGAAAAGCCACTTTGGGCGCCTGGCCGCTCAATGAGATCATCGGCAATGCGATGAATATTGTTATGCTTCCGACAGCGGAAGCGAACGGCAAGCCACTAGTGCAATTGCAGAAGCAGCTTTTCACTGGCGGGCTGAAGCTGAAAATTCCGCTTGTCCTGGCCGCATTAACGGATTATACTCTCAGCTTAACGCATTACACGGCGCCCAGCGCGCGGGTTAATGCGGACTGGCTCAAGATTTCGCTTTTCGGAACGCTCGAACGCCTGGGCTAATCCTGGACGTTTCACCTGGCCGGCGCCGAAAGATGGCGCCGGCCTGTTTTCATCTTTTAAAGGGGAATTACCATGCCAACTGATGTATTTCGCAGAGAGCTTGACGCAAACGCCATGCTCAATTTGCAGTCAAGGCAATATCAAGAGAGAATTCCAATGGCCGGAGAAGTGCCGGCGAACGGGCAAACGGTTGCCCGCGTTAATATCGCTTCCCTGGGCGCCTTTCGTTCCCTGTGGATAACCGGCGATTTCACGACACTAGCACTTGACGGACAAACTATTGTCGATGATGGAATATGCCGCTTGCGCGGCAAGCTGATTGACGGATCAATCGGCCGCGATTTGCATAGTGATTGGATACCGCTTAATCTTTACCTTTCACCTGGAAGAGTGCGGCGGCGCGGAATTTATTGGGAAAATGCTGGCGGAACAATCCGCGCGGCGGCTTCCGGCTCACTTTTCTTTCCGATAGAATTTGATTATACTTTCGATGCGAATGCGGACGTTTTGTTTGATGTGAAAAGTGATTCCGATACCACCAATTATTTTAATTTATGTTTTCACGGTATAAGGATCAAGAGCGCGGCGGCGGTTTCGGGTTTGCGAAGGTAAATCTATATCCGGCATTAGCAAGGGGTTTATATGAAGGAAATAGGCCTGGCGCATAAAGAGCATCCATTCTGGTTTTATCGGCGCGTCACCTTGACTTGTCCGATTGAAACGGTGATCTTCGAGCTTAATGCCGGATATGATTACCACCTGAAATATTATTATGGTGAATGGTATTCACAAGTCAATATGCGCGATATTGCGCGGCCGGATCAACCAATTGATTTACCTTCATTGTCAATTCAGCTAGTCCAGGCAGAAAATGCCGGCACGTTCGATTTTCAGCCAATACCGCTTAATCTTTTGGGCGCGCCTTCCGGCGCAACGCTTAATGTTTCCCCCCCGCATGTTCCCGCCTTCACTACTACGGCGGGAACAAAAAAATTCATAAAGCGAGTGGATCATGTTTTCAAAAAGAAAAGCGAATTGATATTTAAAATCACCGGCCAGGAATACGGCGCAATCCCAATACCTTCATATGCGCCGTACTATTTTCATCTTTTAGCTATTGGATACAAGATACCTTCAGAGCAAGGGACGGTTTAAAATGTCAATCATTAAATCATTGCCGGACGGTTCCAGGTTTATTCCAACGGTCAACCGCTTTTCGGCCACGTTCAATGTTCCAACACTAGGGAAATACAATTTCGCGGTTGCGGCGAATACAGGCCAGGAGCTATTGAAACTAGTTGCCGGCCGCGTTTATTTCATTGAACGTATGAACTTTGGCGCAACGGTCGATGAAGGGGATTTTCTTCTATCCATTGATACGTTGCCGGAATTGATTTTAAGATACCAGATAACCGGCGAACGGCTTTTTACAAAGCCTTTTCATGTAGTGAATTATATCGACAATCAGGAATTGATTTTATTTTTCTCCACGGCCAGGATAAACGATACGGTATTGATTGATTTCACCGGAATACTTAACCAGGTTCCTAATTTCATCGGCATTAATACGATACAAGCGCAAGTATCGTTTAACATATATGAGATTGCTAATCAGCAATGGATACGTGATTTTCAGACTTCCAACAAGTAGGGAATTATGATTACTGAAATGCTGGCATTACAGCAAGCGGAACGGCAAACGGTAACGATAAACACCGCCGCCTATGATGTGCGCGTATCGAACGGCGGGTATAATTTTTTGCGGCAATGCCGGCAGATTGCCGCAATGGGGAACTATGGATATCGGTACTTTCAGCCGAAAGATAACATAATACTGCGATCAATACTTGTTCAGGTTCCGGCGCCTATTTCGGTTTCAAGTCAGGGAATTCCCTTAGTTATGTATTGGAAAGGCGCGGCGGCGGTTCTGTATCCGATAATTGAATTGATGGAAGATGTTTTTTTAAATCCGAAAATGCTGGCGGTTCCTTTCGAGAATTCGGAGCTTGTTATAAATACTCCGTGCAATTGGCCGGCCGGCGCAAGCGCGCCGCTTGGCCTTTGTTGTCTTATTTCGCAAGATGCATCTTTCCCAGATCATGCCGATTGTCGATTTCATATGACTGGTTTAAATGCCGCGTTTAATACGAAAGTTATTCCGATAACTGTATACGCGCGAATTGAACATACTCTACCAATGATTGCGGATTAAACTATGTCAACAGTCACCAATTTAATCGGCGCAATGAATAGACGCGGCGGCGGCGGCGCGGGCGGCGAAGCGATGGCCGTTCAAAACGTGGGAACTGGCGCCGGCCAGGTATACCGCGATCTAACCGGAACAACGGTAAACCTGAAAACGATTAAGGCCGGAACGGGCGTCACGGTCACGAATAACGCCGATGATATCACGCTCGCCGCAACGGGGGAAGCGAATATTGCCGCGAACGTGGGAACTGGCGCCGGCCTGGTATACC